>Ga0208825_1000900_pt1 | contig 25492 bp, 23 predicted proteins | sample AD_UKC113_MetaG_FD_184450 | JGI IMG/M metagenome (GOLD analysis project Ga0208825, IMG submission 184450) | Active sludge microbial communities of municipal wastewater-treating anaerobic digesters from Hong Kong - AD_UKC113_MetaG (SPAdes)... | ecosystem: Engineered > Bioreactor > Anaerobic >...
CAACTCTGCTTTGCTACCCCTCGCTTCTTTAGTCGGTTTAATAAAGGGGAAAATACTTGCCCCCTCATCCTTTCCTTCTCCCCGTTGGGGAGAAGGAAATATCCCTCTCTTCTTCTCCCCTCTCCCCGCTGGGGAGAGGCTCGCCCGTAGGGCTACGCCCGAGGGGATGAGGTGAGGGGGCTTTAAAAATCCCCCTTCAATCCCCGTTGTGCTTGGCAAATCTCCCCTCACCCCTCTTTTCTAAAGAGGGGAAATATTTTTTGAAGAAGTTACCCCTTCCTTTGTAAAAGCCTGCCCGTCCATCTTTCCGCCAAAAATCGCAGCGGATTCGCAATGATAGGCGAATGTGGCGAATTTTGTGGCGGAGGGGAGAAGGGAAAAACTTTCTGACGCTAATACATTACAATATTACTTTATATTCTCAGACACTAAGTTATTGATTTTCAATGACTTGTTAACTTCGTAAGTTAACATTGACAGAAGAATAAAGGTAAAGAGAACCAAATATGCACCAACTGTCTCCTGTTTTTTTTATATATTCCATTGCATTATTAACATCTTTTATTACTTTTATTTTGGTATTACTTTTTTTCATATAATTAGAAAGAATTTCCGGGTCCAATGCCCTTTCTGTTTCAGGAGTTGTAAAAACAATTTCTTCTGGATTATATTTAGAAACATATGAAAGCATTTTAGTATAGTCCTTATCTTTAAGAATCCCGATAAGAAGTTTTAATTTAAAAGGGAAGTATTTTTTTAAATTTTTTATCAAAACCTTCACTCCATCAGGATTATGTGCTCCATCAAATATAATAAATGGGTCCTTTTTTAAAATTTCAAAACGACCTTCCCAATGTAAATTTTCAAGTGCAGAATATATGTTTTCTTTTTTTACTTTAAACCCCTTTTTTCTCAAAAGTAGGGATGATTGTATTGCAAGTGATAAATTCTCAATCTGATGAGAACCAATTATTTTTGTTTTTACATTTTTAAAATTTTCTTTTCCATAAAAATCAAAAACAATTCCATCAATTGATTCTTCTCTTTTTATTGATTTGAAGTCCTTCCCATAAAAATAAATTTTTGCTTTTCTTTGCTTACATTTTTCTTTTATTACTTTTTCAACTTCTTTTCTTTGTTTTGAAACGACTACCAATGAACCTTCTTTTATTATTCCTGCCTTTTCCCCTGCAATTGATTCATATGTTTTTCCCAATAATTTTGTATGTTCAAGCCCAATTTCTGTAATTACATTTATTTCAGATGGCAGAACATTTGTTGCATCAAATCTTCCTCCAAGACCAACTTCACAAACAGCAATATCAATCCCTTTCTCATAAAAATAAAGAAAGGCAATTGCAGTTAATGTCTCAAAATATGTTGGATACATATGATAAGGTAATTTTTCAATAATTCTTCGTACCTGTTTTATTTTTTCAATAAATTCCTCATCAGTTATTTTTTCCCCATTAACTACTATTCTCTCTTTTACATCAACAAGATGAGGACTTGTGTATAGTCCTGTTTTATATCCACTTTCCCTTGTAATTTCAGAAAGACATTTACAAACACTCCCTTTTCCATTTGTACCACCTACTAATATTGAAGGATATTTTAGGTGTGGGCTGCCTAATTTTTCAAGAATAAATTTTATTTTATCAAGCCCTAATTTTATCCCAAAATCAGATAAATTTTCAAGGAATTGAAGTTCAGAAATGTTTTTCATGTGAAGAAAACTTTAAGAATTTTTGAAATTGTCTCTTTTAATTCATCTCTTTTAACTATCATATCAATCATTCCATGCTGGTAAAGAAATTCAGATGTTTGAAAACCGGGAGGAAGTTTTTGTTTTATTGTTTGTTCAATAACCCTTGGTCCTGCGAAACCAATTAATGCTCCTGGTTCAGCAATAATTATATCCCCAAGAAAAGCAAAACTTGCTGCCACTCCTCCCATTGTTGGGTCTGTCAGAACAGAAATATATAAAATCCCTTTCTCTTTCAATCTACCAACTGCTGATGATGTTTTTGCCATTTGCATCAATGAAATTATTCCTTCATACATTCTTGCTCCTCCACCACCACCTGAAATACATATAAAAGGAAATCCACTGGCAATTGCATACTCACATCCCTTTGTGAATTTCTCTCCAACAACAGCCCCCATACTTCCCATTATAAAATGAGGGTCAAGAACAGATAGGACTGATGGAATACTCTCTATTTTACATTCACCAACTACAAGTCCTTCATTTAATCTTGTCTTTTCCATATCTTCTTTCAATTTCTCTTTATATGGTTTAATACCAACAAAATTTAAAGGGTCTCCTGATACCATATCTTTCCATAACTCTTTAAATGTATTCTCATCTGCAATTGCTCTTATTCTTTCATAAGCAGTTAATCTTGAATATTTACCGCAAGAAGGACAAATTTTTTGCTTTTCTTCCCATGTCTTTTTGTACACCATCTTCCCGCAATTATCACATTTAATCCACATCTCCTTTTTTATTTCAACTTTTTCCTTTGGTGAAATTTCAGTAAATTTTTTTCTCCTGAACATTATATTACTCCATATTTTTTAAGGGTTTCTTTTATTTTTTGAAAATTCTCATCAGAAGGAGGTGTTAATGGAAGACGCCATTCATCCTTTATCATTCCCATAAGAGATAGAGATGTTTTAACAGGAATTGGGTTTGTTTCTATAAAAAGGACTTTGAAAATTGGATAAAGTTTATAATGGATTTCTCTTGCCTTTTTCATTTGTCCATTTAAAGCAGACTTCACCATATCTGCCACTTCTTTTGGAACAATATTTGCTGCAACAGAAACAACTCCTTTCCCTCCGACTGCAATAATTGGCAAGGTTAATGCATCATCTCCTGACAAGACAACAAAATCCTTATCAACTAAGGATATAATGTTATAAATCTGGTCAAAATTTCCACTTGCTTCTTTTATTCCAACAATATTTTTAATTTTTGAAAGTTCTGCGACTGTTTCTGGAGATATAGAAATACCTGTTCTTGATGGGACATTGTATAAAATTATAGGAATATCAACACTTTCTGCAATTGTTTTATAATGAAGATATAGTCCCTTTTGAGTTGGTTTATTATAATATGGAGTTATCAGAAGACATCCATCACATCCAACTTCTTTTGCAAATGAAGTAAGTTCAAGTGATTCTTTTGTATTATTTGACCCTGTGCCTGCAATTACAGGAATTTTCTTGTCTACAATATCTACTGTAAATTTTATAAGTTGTTTATGTTCTTCCATAGAAAGAGTTGCTGGTTCTCCTGTACAACCACAGGTAACAATTCCATCTGTCCCATTTTTAAGATGAAATTCAACAAGTTTCTTATAACTTTCCTTATCAATCTGCCCGTTTTTTATAGGTGTTACAATTGCAACTATTGAACCATAAAACATAATTTCCTCCTTTTTAAGATTCTTTCACACCATCCAAACATCACTCCTTATAGGATAAAATATTTTAAAAAAGTAGTAAAATAAATAAAAAGATAATTGAAAACTTTTTAAGTTGGTCAGGGGAAATAGGAGAGGACCATATTCTCCTAGTTCATAAAAGAACCGAAGGAAGAATGTCCCTCCTTTTTTCGCTTTATTATACAAAATTTTCAGTCTCAACCTTAATATCTCCCTTCACTCACTACTGAAGTATGAACGAAGTTGAATGAATATTAAAGTTTTACTAAATATTATCACAACTTTTTAGAAAAAAATAAGAATTATAAGGTTTCTTGTAAAAATAATGTAAGAAATTCTCCTTTTGCTGGTACTACATTATTTTTTATTACTGTATATTTGCTTTTCTCCACATTTGCTAATTTGAATGGAATAATTTTTTTATTTCTCTCAACTTTTTCTAAGGAATAATTAGGTGGTAATAAAATATTCCATTCAACTTCTTTTGGGCCAGGATAAAGTTTTAAATATATTATTTTCGCTTCCTTATCCCAACGGAAATCATACTCTAATGTATTATCTGATGGACCATAAACAATTTTGATATGAGCATATTTTTCATCCGCAGATACCCACCGAGGAGAAATTTTTACTTTTTCGTAAGAACACTTTTGGTCATCTATTCCTGCTAATCCTTCAATCAAAGCATAAATTAATGATGCTGCTCCCCAACCAGAGGGCCCTCCTCCCTGATTTTTTCCATCTTTGGTATAGAGAAAATAAAGAGTCCCATCTTCATTTATTTTCTTAGCAATTCTTTTAAGAATATCTACAGCATATTCTTCTCTTCCATGTTGAAACGCAGCATGTGCTAATTCACCAGCAACAAAAGAAGCAATACCACCATTGATATAACTGCCGGCTGAATAAGTATAAAATTGAGGATATGGTGGATATAAACTAAACCATTCTGCAAAATACTCACCTTTTAGTAAATCCCTAAGTTTTTGGTATTCATCTAAAATAGAAACAGCCATTTTATGAGTTGGAAGACCACGATTTATATCATAAGCATTAGAAAGGCTTAATTGTTCTCTTTCATCTACTCCATAGAAGGCATTATCTAATGGTAAATGGTGAATATAAAATTTACCGTTCCATAGGGTAATGTTGGCTCTTCCTCTTAATTCTTCTGCTCTTTCTTTCCAAAAAGATGATTTTCTTTCTTGTCCACAAATTTCAAACATTTTTGATAATTGTATCATTGCAGCATAAAGTCCTGAATTATCACCATGCATAATACCCATTGGATCGTCAGGAAGAATACGGCGGTTAATCCCAGTATCAGGTCTATTAATAAAATCCCATGTATCAATAGTCCTTGGACGTTTCATAAGTTTGTATTTATTATCCCATCGTTTAGGGTCTGAAAGACAGTATTTTATACCTTTCTCAAGATGATTTAGATTTTTCTCTAACCATTTTGTATCTCCAGTTGCTTGCCAAATACGATGAACTCCCTCTACTATTAAATACTCTATATCTGCTTCAACTTCCAATCTAACTAATCCATATCCTAAATCTGGAAAAAGGACTCTACAATCGCCACCTACAAAGTTTAAATGGCCGGCAATTGGGCTATTAAATGGAGCAAAAATTTCATAAAAAAAACCTTTGTTGTTTTGGTTCTTAAGAATTAAATCTAAAAAACTTCGGATTTCTTTTTGCCAGTAAATATATCCTTTCATCTCATGAATATGGTCTCTTACCCAATGAGGGTTTGTTCGAATAAATTCATTTTTAGAGTGATAAACGCGACTATCATTTGCAACTATGGAACGAAGTTTTTCATATAAACCGAAAAAAGAAGATTCAACATCTAAACACAAAAATGTCTCTTTCATTTTTTCCCCACTTGTATTTTGGGGTACTGCCAAAATTGGCTATAGCTTTTATAATGCATTTCTTTGTCTTTTAAGATTTTTATAAGTATTTATATCCATCCTCTTTTTTTGTTTCTCTTCCTTCTTTAACCCATCCCCTTTTGAAATCTCCCCCTCTGGGCGTAGCCCAACGGGCGAGCCTTACCCCTCTTTATAAAATCCCTCTCTATCCCGTTGGACTATCTGAAATCCCCCTACCCCCTTTGTAAAAGGGGGAAATGACGCACCAACTCTGCCCTGCTACCCTTTGCTTCCTTAGTCGGTTTAATAAAGAGAGAAGAAACTCCTTCTTTTAACAAGGCATGTCCCTCAATGTCTTAGTGCGATAGTCCCCCAACGTATCAGTGGCGGAGAGAAGAAGAAAGATTTTCTTATCCACATTATAATTTTACAACAATTTTTTTTATTGAAAAACCATTATCTTTTATTTTTTTTAAAATTTCCTTTTTTTTCATATTAAGAAGAGATAGATAACAACTTGAATCAACTTTAATGTAAAGTATGTTATTTTTCATACCATTTACATAAGTATGTCCCTGTAAATTATCGTCTATTATTCTGTTCCATAGAACATCAATATCAATTTCTCTGTTTTTATCTTCTGTTTTCCATATATCTACAATCCTTTTTGTTATATCCCCAATTTTCTCTATCATTCTATTTTCAAAGGCATTGTAACATACAAAAAGTTATTATTAAGTTGTGGTCTCATTAAAACAGGTGCTTTTTTATCAGTAAAAGCAAAGACCATTTTTTCTTCATTGACTTTTTGTAAAAAATCAATTAAAAATTCAGGAAAGAAAGCAAAGTTCATTTCTTCTCCATCATACCCAATTTCAAATTTTTCCTGTCCCTGACCAATTTCAGGAGAAACAACAGAGACCATTATTATTCCTTTATTTAAAGTAATTTTTAATTTATTATATCTTTCACTTGTAAAAAGGGATATTCTTTTAAGACATGAAAGAAATTTATCTTTGTCAATAATAGCAATTTGACATTTTTTTTCATCAGGAATAACTACATCATATTCAGGAAAATCCTCCACTCCTGCTAATAATTGAGATATAAGAAGAATATTGGAAAATTTAAAAGTAATTTGATTTTTACCAACTGAAATTTCTGTTAGTTCATCAGTTAATAGGTCTGTTAATATATTTAAGAGTTTAAAAGAGAGAAGAACTTTTATTTTGGGAGAAGGGGTGCTTTCTAATTCTGCCTTACTTAAAGAAAGTCGTCTTCCATCAGTGCCTATTAAGTTTATGTTATTCTCTTTTATTTCTAAAAGTCCTCCTCTAAAATATGGCTTTTGTTCATTTGGATTAACACAAAATTTAATTTTATCAATTGCATCTTTTAATATATTTCCAGGTATATTAAAACTTACATTAGAAGATATTTTTGAAATGCGGGGAAAATCATCGGCATTCATTGTTATAAATCTGTATTTTATATTTTCATTACTTATCTCCACTTCATTTTCTTTTTCTTCTATTTTAATTTCTTCATCAGGTATTTGTTTAATAAGAGAAATAAATTGTTTTCCGGGAATTAAAATTGACCCCTTTTTGAATTGACATTTTAAAGAAACCTTTATAGTATTTTCAAGATCTGTTGAAATAAAACTTAATTCATCTTTTCCTTCAATTAAAATTCCAGATAAAATTTCCATTGATGATTTTGAAGGAAGAATTTTAGAAACACAATTTAAAACACTATCCAATTCCCTACTATTTATTATTATTTCCATTTTTACCTCCATTAATAATCATAATTATTGTTTTTTTGTTGTATTTTGTATTTAAGTTATTTATTCTCAAGTACTTATATTGTGGAAAACCTGTGGAAAATTTATACACTTAACCCCCTTTTAATATTTTCAACACTGTTTTTTATATATGTATCATTTTCAATAAGTTTCTTAACTTTTTTGCAAGCGTTGATAACAGTTGTATGGTCTTTTATACCAAAAAATTCTCCTATTGAATTTAATGAAGAGGTAGTTAAGTCCCTTGCTAAATACATTGCAATTTGCCTTGGTATTAGTATATTTTTAATTCTTTTTCCACTTTTAATTTCTTTTTCAGATATATTAAAATAATTACAAACCATTTCCATTATTGTTTCAAGAGTAATTTTTCTTTTTCCTTTTCTTTTAAATCCGTCAATAATCTCATTTACTAATTCTTCATTTATTTCACTATTGGTAAGTTTTGAAAGAGCAAGTATTCTATTTAATATCCCTTCAAGAACTCTGATGTTATCTTCAACTTTTTCTGCAATTAGAAATATTATATCATCATTTATTACAATATTTCTAATTTCGGCTTTCTTCTTTAATATTGCAACTCTTGTTTCAAAATCAGGGGGTTGAAGGTCAACAACAAGTCCCCATTCAAACCTTGATATTATTCTTTCTTCAATAGCAGTAATTTCTTTTGGAGGTCTATCACTTGATAAAATCATTTGTTTTTTATTATCATAGAGAAAGTTAAATGTATGAAAAAACTCTTCCTGGGAACCACCTTTCCCAGCAATAAAATGGATATCATCAATCAGCAGGAAATCTAAATTTCTAAATTTATTTCTGAAATTGTAAGTTGTTTTATTTTTAATACTTTGGATATATTCATTTACAAAGAATTCAGCAGGGATATAAGCCATTTTTAAATCACTTCTGTTCTTGATATAATGACCTATTGCTTGCATTAGATGTGTTTTTCCTAATCCAACTTTTCCATATATAAAAAGAGGATTGTATGCAATGCCAGGTGATTGAGCAACTGCTAAAGCAGCAGCATGAGCAAGACGATTACAGGGACCAACAATAAAATTTTCAAATGTATATTCTGGGTTCAAATTAATTTCAAGAAGTTTCCTATCACTTTTTTCCTCTTCTCCATAAGATATATCTATTTTTGGGTAAAAACCATATAATTTTGAAAATTCCTCTTTTATTATTTCAAGAAATGGGAAAAATCCCCGATAAAATGCTCTATTGGGAATTTGAATATGTAAAATTTCACCATCAAAATCAATGATTTTTACTGGTTTAATCCATATATCATAACCTCTTGGATTGTTAATTTGTTCTTTTATATTATTAAAAATATGTTGAGAGAGGTTTTCCACCTCAAATTTTTCCATTTTCCACAATTTTTCCACATCTTTTATTTATTCATTTTTCCCACAACAATGTTTATATTTTTTACCACTTCCACATGGACATGGGTCATTCCTACCTATTTTTTTACCTGAAACAGCGGGAGTTTGTTTTACCATTACAGGTGGCTGTGCATTTGGTCCTTGGATTATCGCTTGTTGTTCTCCTTCTTGTGTTATAGTATCAAATTGCTCATATTGTTTATGTATAAAGTCAGCACTTACCTTTTGTTTTTCAGCATGCATTGTAAATTTTTCATCACTTACTTTTATATTAAATATTGCAGATATTCCTTCCTGTTTAATTGCAGAAAGCATCTGTTGAAATAATTGATATCCTTCATGTTTATAAGAAAGAAGAGGGTCCCTTTGAGCATATACCCTTAAATTTATTCCTTCTCTTAACTCATCAATACCTCTTAAATGTGCTTTCCATCTATTATCTATTACCTGTAAAAAGATAAGGCGTTGTATTTCATAAAAGAAAGGACCTATTTCTTTTTGTTTTTCTTCTAAAACAGAAAATATTTTGTTTTTGATATCCTGTAAGAGATTTTCCTTGAAAACAACAGTATTTGATATGTTCTCAACAGAGGGAATTTCAGCATCTATATTAAAAATTCCTTTTATTGCAACTTTTAACCCATCAATATTCCACTGGAATGATTTAACACTTAAACTACAAAATTCATCAAACAGATTATTTATAATTTCCTCAATAAACTCCCTTATATAATTATCAATATTTCTCCCTTCAAGAAAGTCCTGTCTGATTGAATAAATAACATTTCTCTGTTCATTTAGAACATTGTCAAATTCAACTAATTGTTTTCTTATTTCAAAATTTCTACCCTCAACTTTTTTTTGGGCATTATTTATCATTTTTGTTATTAGAGGATGAGTAATGTTCTCGCCCTCTGGCATTTTTCCCATAATTCCCATAAGACGTTCTGAACCAAAAATTCTTAAAAGGTCATCTTCAAGAGAAAGATAGAACTTTGAAGACCCCGGGTCCCCCTGTCTTCCTGCTCTTCCTTTTAACTGATTATCAATTCTTCTTGCTTCATATCTTTCACTCCCTACAACATGTAAGCCACCAAGTGATACAACTTTTTGGTGTTCTTCTTCCCATGGTTTTTTATATTTTTCAAGTAATGTCTCATATATTTCTTTAAATTCTTCAGGACTTTTTTCTAATTCTTCTCTTGCTTTTTGCCATTGGTCTTCAATTTTCCTTCTTTGTTTTTCATATTCATCTCTTTCTTTTTTTATTATTTCTTCATAATTTTTATGTAGTTGCTCATACTCGTTTAAAATTGAAAGATATTCTTTTTCAAGAGATGGCAGGTTTGGAAAGTGTTCTGTAAAAATTTTTTTCTCTGCCTGTTCCCAATCCTTTAAGTAATTTTCATATAATTTTTCTTCTTCTTTTTCAAATTGCTGATAAATTTGCTCAATATTTTCTTTCTTTTCTGTTGTGTTTTTAATAAATCTGGTGAGAAGGTCAATATATTTTTCAGTTGTTTTCTTTTGATTTTCAAGATTTAAAGAAGGATATGTTTTTTCAACAAGAGATGAATATTTTTTTAATGAATCAATATAATTATTAATTTGTGTTGTCAAATTCTTTATAAAATCAGGTGTATTTTTAAAATTCCCTAAAATTTCTACCAACTGGTTTCTTTCTTCATCAATATCTTCTTTTAAAACAATATCATATTTTTTCTTTATGGATTTTTTATAAAGAATATAGTCCCTATATGCTTTTCCAGCTGTTTCTCTTGGTTCTTTTAATCGTTCTGGTTTTTCTTTGAACTTTTCTTGAAGAGAAAGTAATAAAGAATTCTCGTTTTTATACCTTTCTTTTAATTTTTCAAGTCGTGTGTTGATTTTATCAAAAGATGCTTCAATTGTTTTCTTAAAAATTTCTTTTTCAAAAATTTCTTTTGCTTTACCTTCTAAGTCAGAATATATTTTTTCTTTTTCATTTAATGAACTTTTTAAAAAAGAAAGTTTTTCTCCATATTCCTTTTCAGTCACATCAATTTTATTTTTATATCCTTTTTCTAAGTCCTCTAAGACATCTGAATAATCACTTTTTTTAACAATGTCTTTACTACCTTTTTTACTCCATATTGTTTTTATTGTTTCTTCTCTTGCAATTATTTCAGGATTTCCTCCAAGAATAATATCAACTCCTCTTCCTGCCATTTGTGTTGCTATTGTTACTGCTTTAAATTTACCTGCCTGTGCAATTATTCCTGCTTCACTTTCGTGGTTTTTTCCGTGAAGAACATTATGTGGAATATTATTTCTTCTCAAATATCCACTTAATTTTTCTGCTTTTTCTATTGAAATCGTCCCAACAAGAACGGGTCTGCCTATTTCATGCATTTGTTTTATCTCATTGGTAACTGATATAAATTTTTCTTTTTCAGTTCTATAAATTTCATCATTATATTCTGTTCTGCTAAGTGGTTTATTTGTTGGAACAACAATTACATCTAATTTATAAATTTCTTTAAACTCTATTGCTTCTGTAACAGCAGTTCCAGTCATACCTGCTATTTTTTCATATAGTTTAAAATAATTCTGAAAAGAAATAGTTGCAAGTGTTTGATTCTCGCTTTCAATCGGGACTCCTTCTTTTGCTTCAATTGCCTGGTGAAGTCCATCGCTCCATTTTCTCCCTGGCATCAATCTACCTGTGAATTCATCAACTATTATTACCTGCCCATCTTTTACAACATATTCTTTATCTCTTTTAAAAAAAGTATGACCTTTTAATGCCTGATTTATTTTATGTACTATTTCAGTATGACCTCCATCATAAAGATTTTTAATTGATAATAACCTTTCACATTTTCTTATACCTTCTTCTGTTAAAACAGCAGTTTGTGCTTCTTCATCAACAATATAATCTGTATCTCTTACAAGTTTTCTTACCAATCGGTCAATTTCATAATAAAGTTGTGGTTTTTCTTCAGAAGGTCCTGAAATTATTAGAGGAGTTCTTGCTTCATCAATAAGGATAGAGTCAACTTCATCAATTATTGCATAATAAAGTTTTCTCTGAACCTGTTCTTCTTTTCTTATAGCCATGTTGTCTCTGAGATAATCAAATCCAAACTCACTTCCTATTCCATAGGTTATATCACATTGGTATGCTTTTTTTCTTTCAACAGGATAAAGATAAAGAAACCTTGAATCAGCAGGAAGATATGTTAGGTCAAATTTAAAAGCAGAAGAAGAGGAAAGTCCCTTACCTTCTTTATAAGAAATAATACAACCAACCGAAAGTCCTAAATAATCAAAAATTGGTCCCATCCATTGAGTATCTCTTTTTGCTAAATAATCATTTACAGTTACAAGATGACAGCCATTGCCTTGGAGAGCATTTAAGTAAAGAGGTAAGGTTGCAACAAGTGTTTTACCTTCACCAGTTGACATTTCTGCAATTTTACCTTTATATAGAACTATTCCTCCAATAATCTGAACATCAAAATGTCTCATATTTAAAGTTCTTTTTGCAGCCTCTCTTACAAGAGCAAATCCATCAATAATGAAATTATCAACCGGCTCTCCATCAGATATTCTTTTCCTGAATTCTTCTGTTTTTCCCCTCATTTGCTGTTTTGTCATATTGGCAACTTCTCCCTCTTTCTCATTTATTTGCTTTAAGAGGGTAATACATTCATTAAGAAAAGAATATTTCTCTTTATTAAATATTCTATTGATAAAATACTTTGTTCCAGGATTTAAAATTTTAAGTTTTTCTAAAAGGTCTTCATAATATTCCATTCCTATCTCCTGTAAAAATGCAATAAACAAAATTAGCAACGAATCCCCTCTGCCTCCCTTTGTAAACCGACTAAAGAAGCAAAGGGTAGCAAAGCAGAGTTGGTGCGTTATCGTTTCCCAGATAGCACAACTGCTACCGACTAAAGTTGCTTACCTTGTGCCTCAGAGTTGGTGCGTTATCGTCTTCCAGATAGCACAACGGGGTAGGGGGATTGTTCTACACAGGCAGTTTAAGGAAAGCATACGAACCAGCCCTACCCTCCTTCGCTAATGCTCAGACGGGCAGGCGCAGAAGTGCTAAGTTGGGCTTACGGGGTTTCCAAGCACAACGGGTAAAGAGGGGGATTTGTATTGCTTTTATCTAATTCTTTTATGTCCTGTATCTTTTGGGAATTTACAGTGGATTTCCACCAATTCCCCTTTCCCATTATAAATTTCCTGATAAAACTTTATTGTATTTTCATTTTTATCTACTTCTTTAATATATCTTGCACTCCACCCTGATTTACCTCTTATTTCCATCCAATATTTTCTTCCTCCGTCGGGAAAAGTATCCCACTTCCCAAATTTCTTCTCATTTATCTTTCTTTTCCTATCTACTGTTTTATTTTTTTCCACAGTTAATTAATTATAACTTCAACTTTTACTTTAAACCCCAATTTTTCAAGAAAATTCTTACAATCTTCCCATGATAGCCCAAATTCTTTAACATCAGAAAGCCCGATATAACCTACTATCTCTCTTAAAATTTCTACATCATTTTCATCAAACTCGCCCTTTTCAATTATATTCTCTGCCCAATCCACAAGTTGAGAATGAGATATTTTAAAATCTAAATAATCTTTTAATTTTTCTGCTACAATTTTTCTGTTTACTTTCATTATTTTGCTCTCCTTTTTTTCAATTCACATTATATTTATTAAATTCCCTACTCCCCTTTGAAAAATAGACAAAAGCAGGGGATAGCAAGCACAACAGGGAATGATGCTTTTCCTTTTTACCTGTTGCTTTCAGTCAACTACGTTGGCTGATTATTTATAGAAGGTGCCGGGGGACAGAATCGAACTGTCCACGCCAGCCTTTTCAGGGCTGCGCTCTACCACTGAGCTACCCCGGCATGATAAATATTAAAGAAGTATTGCTATACTCATGCTTAAAATAAAACTACACCAACCTGATAAACTTCACTAAAGTCATAAACTTAAAATACCACAAATATAACTATTTTGTCAAGGAAACGAAAAGTTTGTCATTAAAGGAAAGAAAAAGTATAATGAAAAAATGGAAGAAATAAAAAATGTCAGAAAAAGAGATGGCAGAATTGTTCCTTTTGATAAAGAAAAAATAACAGAAGCAATATTTAAAGCAGCAAAAAGTGTAGGGGGAGAAAACAGGTATTTGGCAGAAGATATTACAGAAGCAGTTACTCTTTATCTTAATAAGAAATTTCAGGGACAAACTCCATCTGTTGAAGAAATTCAAGATGCAGTTGAAAGAGTTCTTATAAAAACAGGGCATGCAAAAACAGCCAAAGCATATATACTTTATAGACAAAGAAGAGCAAATGTAAGAAAAGTAAGAGAAGGAATAAAACCACCTGATTTAATTGAAAGAGAAGAAATAAGAAATATAAGAGATATAAAAATATCTGTTGTTAGAAGTGATGAGAATTTAACTGACTGGAATAGAGAAAAAATAATAGAAGCACTTCTGCGAGAAACAGGTATATCAAGAAATATTGCAGAAATTATTGTAAGTGAAGTAGAAGAGGAAGTTATTACTTCAAAACTAAATGTTTTAACAAGTTCAATTATAAGAGAACTTGTAAATAGCAAGTTAGTAAAGTATGGTTTTGAAAAAGAAAGAGAAAAACATTCTCGTATTGGGATACCTCTTTATGATGTAGAGCAAATTTTTAAGAATTTTAAAGGGACCCCAGACCAACTATCTTTGAAATTCGGGCAACATATTAAAAAAGAATATGCAATTTCTAATGTTTTTTCTGATGAAGTAATTTTTAGTCATTTTAAAAAAGAAATTTTTATACATTGTTTAGAAGAAATAGATAAATTTTATAGTTTAGAAGTTAATTGGAGAGATGAAGAAGAAAATTTAAAAAGAGCAATGGATTGGTGTTCCTTTGTTTTTTTCAAGTCAGATAAGTTATTAAATTGGCAGGGAAGTAATAATAATATTTTAAGGGCAGTTGAAATACCTCTTTTTGGTGGATTTGATTTTCTTGCAGAAATTGTCAAAGAAAGACCTTTTGAAGTAGAATTAAACAAAGAAAGGCAGGGAGATATCCTTTATGTAGGGAAAATAAGTTTAAATACACCTTCAATAGTAAGTAAAGATAAAATTTTCAGTATAATTAAAAAAGCATTTGATGAAAAAAGGAAATTTTTAGAGAATATTTTAAGTGATGAAATTAAGGAATTTTTTGATAGTTTTAAGAAAAAGAACTACCTTGAAATAAGTACAGAAGATATAAATATTGAGAATTTTATTTTCCCTGATGAAGATATAAAAATTGGACTTAAAACAAGTTCTGAAAATTTTGTTAATTATCTAAAAAGAATAGAAAGTAAAAATTTTGCAATTAAGGGTAAAATAAGTCAAAATAATATTAGTATTTTGCATGAAATGAAAGAAGATATTTTTGTAAAGGTGAATTTATGGTAATTAAAGTTGGACTTTTTGGGTATCAGGGAAGTGGAAAAACAACTTTATTCAAGAAATATACAGGTAAAGAAGAAGAAAATTATGACCCATTTGTTCCAAAAATTGGAATTGGAAGATATGAAGATGAACGATTGAAAAAAATAAAAGAGGTTCTCAATCCAGAAAAAGTTATATTTCCTGAATTTGAATTTTATGATTTTAAAGGTTTTCCAGAAGGTGAAGGTTTTCCACCAGAATTTTTTAAAAATTTTTATACTCTTGATATAATAATTTGTGTTGTTAAAAATTTTTCTGATGATGCAAAACCAGAGGAAGAGGCAAATTCTTTGATAATGGAACTTATTTTTCATGATATTGATAAATTAGAAGGAATAAAACAAACAAGAGATAAAGAAGGCAATATAGAAGAAAATAAAATTATAGAAAAGGCATTAGAGATATTACAAAAAGATAAATTATTAAAGTCATTACAAGAAAATGACAAAAGACAACTTTCGGGAATTCAACTTCTTACAACAAAGGACTTTCTTATATATTTAAATGGAAATAAGAAAAAAGTTAACCTCTCATATTCTGTTGTGAGTGAAGAAGAAGACATTTATAAAAAAATTATAGAGCAACTTTCAATGATAACTTTTTATACAATTAAAGGGGATATTGCACAGGGATGGATAATTCCTGAAAATTTATCTGCAAAACAGGCAGCAGGTAAAATTCATAAGGATATTGAAAAAGGGTTTATAAAAGCAGCTGTCTTGCCATGGAATAATTTTGTTGAAATCGGTGATTGGAAAAAAGCAAAAAATATGGGTGTTTTAAAATTTCTTGGACCAAACTCAATTTTTTCTGATGGAGATGTTGTTGAATTTTATTTTTCAAAGTAATAATATAATCAGTTAACTGCGTTGACTAAGAGGTAGCAAGTATAAATGAAAAATTAAAAACGCACATTACTAAAACTTTGTGCTTCTGTGCTTTACTCACGGGTTTACTGAATATTTAATATTTACTTTAAATGTCTATAATGGAAAAAGGATGAATATTCAAAATGGAGGACATAAAAAATAAGGTAAAAAAAATAGAAAAAGATATTATTAGTTGGTATAAAGATTTACATCGATATCCTGAACTTGGATTTCAGGAATTTAAAACATCAAAAAAAATACAATCTCTTTTAAAAAAATTTAAAATACCATACCAGGTAAAGGCAACAACAGGAGTTGTAGGATATATCAAAGGCAAAAGAGACAAAACACTTGGAATAAGGGCAGATATAGATGCTTTACCAATTGAAGAAAAAACACCTATTCCGTTTAAATCAAAACATAAAGGGTGTATGCATGCTTGCGGTCATGATGGACATACGGCAATACTTCTTGGGGTAATAAAGGTTTTATCTGAGTTAAAAGAACTAAAATCAAACATCAAATTTATTTTCCAGCCGAGCGAAGAAAGACCACCAAGTGGTGCGAAACAAATGATTGAAGAAGGTGTTATTGATGATGTAGATTGTATAATTGGTTTTCATCTGTATTCGGTGATCCCATCTAGAAAATTACGGATTGGCAAAGGTCCTGTTTCAGCAAACACTGACCTGTTTAAAATAAAAATAAAGGGAAAAGGGGGACATGGTTCTCGTCCACATTTAACAAATGACCCGATTACCTGTACTGGTTATCTTATTACTTTTTTACAGACCATTGTGAGTAGAAAAATAGACCCCATTGCTCCCTGTGTTGTTTCAATTGGACAAATTTCAAGTGGGTCTGTATTTAATGTAATTCCCGATGATGTTGAAATTGTAGGGACTGTAAGAACATTATCAGAAGACATAAGAGATAAAATAAAGGAAGAAATGGAAAAAATAACAGAAAAAGTTTGTTCCTCTTTTGGTTGTAAAGGAAAAGTTGAATATAATAAACATCTTCCTGCTAATGTAAATGATGCATTTCTTACTGAAAAGATAATAAACATTACACAAAAATATTATCCAGAAAGTTTATCTGAATCTCGTCTCTCCATGGGAGGAGAGGACTTTGCTTTTTTTGCTCAAAAAATACCATCAACATATATTTATATTGGAATGGGAGAAAAATGTGGACCTATTCATAGTTCTATATTTAAAATAGATGAAAAAATTTTACCTTTTGCAGTTGAATATTTAACTACTTTATTAGTTAATTTATAAACAATCAGTCAACACAATTGCTTGAGAAGTAGCAAGTAGTAAGATAAAGGAAAGGATTTAACCTTATATGTCTTGCTTTAAAAAAGAGTTAGCGGGCTTTTTCTTTCTAATATAATGGTAAGGATGCTTAGATGAATATTTATGTGTCGAAGGAGGGGAAGAAATGGAATATAGACAGTTAGGAAGAAGTGGATTAAGAGTTTCAAAATTATGTTTAGGAACAATGCGTGATTTTACAGAAAGCAATTATGATGAAGCAAAAAAGGTTGTTGATGAGGCAATTGATTCAGGTGTTAACTTTATTGATACTGCTGATTGTTATGGGCAATCAGAAGAAATTTTAGGGAGGATTTTTGCTGAAAATGGAAAAAGAGAAAAAGTAGTTCTTGCAACAAAGTTTGGATGGTACATGGGAGAAGGTGCAAATGATTATGGTTCAGGAAGAAAGCATATAATTGAGTCCTGTGAAGGTAGTTTAAAACGACTAAAAACCGACTGGATAGACCTTTACATAATTCATGTTATAGACCCAAATCCCCCGATGGATGAGACACTTTATGCTTTGGATACACTTGTAAGACAGGGAAAAGTAAGATACATAGGAACTTCAAAACATCCTGCAAGTATTATACTTGAAGGGCTCTTTATAAGCGAGAAATATGGATGGGCAAAATTTGTAAGTGAGCAACCCCCCTACCATATCCTTGATAGAAGTATTGAAAATGAACTTATTCCTATGTGTGTAAAACATGGTGTTGGAATTACTCCATTCTGGCCTATTGCGTCAGGCCTTTTATCAGGAAAATATCGTTCTGGAAAAGAAACAACAGAAGGCCGTTTTGCAAGAGGGAAAGTAGATGAAAAAATTTTAGAAGTAATAGAAAAACTTATTCCTCTTGCAGAAAATAGAGGAATTACATTAGCAGAATTTTCTCTTGCATGGCTTATGCAACAACCCGGTGTAACAGCACCTATTCTTGGAGCAAGAAAAGTTGAATATATAAGGTCTGGAGTAAAAGCGTGTGATATCAAATTGACAGAAGAAGAAATTAACAAAGTTGATGAGATAGTACCTCCTGGTACTTATATTGTTCCTCATTATGAAAATAATATCTGGAGACCAGCAAGGATGTTTTATTCATCAAAAGCAAGAAGTATAAAAGGAACAGGTGCATATATTCCTGATACAAAAACAGATTCTTCAAAAAAATCAGGTTATCCTCAATTGTGAAAGACATAAAAGGGAAAAAAGAAATAACAGGGGTCAGAAAGTAGCGAGTAGATAAAAAAAAGTAAAGAACGCAGATAAAAAAGTGAATAACTAATAGGGCATAATTTTAACAGGAATAAGAAATTTAAGAAATTAAAACAGACGAAAGACAGGCACATGCATTTCCTTTTCCTATTTCACCAATTCCTTCGTATGTTTTAACTTTTATCCCTATATTTTTTTCATCAATCCCTGTAATTTCAGAAATTTTTTTTCTTATTAAGGGGACATAAGGAGAAAGTTTTGGTTTTTCACATATTATAACAACATCAATATTTTCTATTTTACAATTTTCCTTTTTCATTATTGTAAGAACTTTTTTTAGAATTTTTTTACTATCAATTCCTTTTATTTTTTCATCTGTATCAGGAAAATAAAAACCAATATCTGGTTTAGCCAGAGAACCTAAAATAGCATCAGATAAAGAATGAAGAAGAACATCTCCATCACTATGCCCGATAAGTCCATGACTATAAGGTATTTCAACACTCCCAAGAATAAATTTTCTGTCCTTTTCAAATCTATGAATATCAAACCCAATCCCTATTTTCATATTATTTTTACCTCACAAGAAATTATTTAAAAAATTTTTTATAATTTTTCCAATCTCTCAATCTCTTGTTTTATTTCTTCAATTACTTCTGGACTAATAATAGTTTTTACTGAAAGTAATTCTCTTTTTGTTGAATCAGATAGGTCAATTTTTGAACCGAATTTTAATTTTTTTGGGTCTATTTTCTTATCAAATTTTATATGGTCTTTAAAGATATAAGGTAAATTTGAAATCTCTAAATTCCAATTTGTGTTTCTAAATTTTTGCTTTATTATTTCAAACTCTGTATTTTGAATAAAATCTATTTTGTCTATACCAACTTTTTCTTTTATTATTGATAAAAAATTTTCGTTTATTTCATATCCAATTGAATTTCTATATAAATTTTTAGCAGCAAGAGTTGTAGTTCCACTGCCCAAAAAAGGGTCCAAAATAGCATCTTCTACAAAACTGAACATTTTAATTAATCTTTTGGGTAGTTCTTCTGGAAACATTGCTAAATGTTCCGTTTGCTTTTCACCGGTAAAATTCCAATGCCCAGAAAAATATTCATTCCATTCTTTTTTTGTAAGTTTGGATTTTTCTTTTAACTCTTTTGAATCCTTTGGGGGATTTCCGGGTTTTTTAAATATTAATATAAATTCATAATCAATCTTTATAATACCATTTCTTGGGTAAGGAAAACTGCCCATTAAAGTAGCACCACCAGTAGTATTCATAGTTGTTGGTTTTTGCCAAATAATATCCCCCATATAATCAAATCCTATTGTTTCACAGAATTTAATTATTTCTGTTCGTATAGGGATAATTTTATATCTTCCATAATAGACAGAACGAGCAAATTGGTCGCCTATATTTATACATAGACGACAACCATCATATAATACCCTATAACATTCATTCCACACCAAATTTAAATTGTTTATATAATTTTCATAAGTATCATTAAAACCAATCTCATTTTTAACTCCGTAATCTTTTAATTGCCAATATGGTGGTGATGTAATAATAAGATGAACTGATTTATCGGGAATTTCCTCCATTTTTCGTGAATCACCAATTATTATTTTATGTTTTGTTACCATATATTTCTCTTTAAGTATAAAACCATTCTAAAAGCGGAGGGGGTGGGAGTCGAACCCACGATCCCAGATTGGGATACACGCTTTCCAAGCGTGCGCACTCGGCCTCTATGCGACCCCTCCAGAACTTTTTTTATCAGATGAGAAAATTCTTGCAGGAAACTCATAACCTGCTTTTAATCTTTTATAAAAAAGTTTTTTAGAAAGTCGATTTAACTGACTATAAGAAATTTCTCCTGTCTCTAATTTTTTTAATTTTTCCTTTGCTTTTATTTGTTTCTTCTTATAAATTTTTCTTACATCTGTACTATATTTTCCCATATTGGATATCCTCCTATTTTGGTATGTAGTTTTTAAAAATTATATTGGATAAACCATTTCAGGTCAAGAAAAATGAGAAATAAATAATAGAAGTGAGATTTGTAATACCCCTTTCAGTGAGAAAAAATAGAAATATTTTTACAAAAATCCGAATTATAGTTTAATCCAAAACGATATTATTTCTTTAAAAACAAGTGGCAATAAAGCAAATAGACAATGAATTTCTGCTATTAATGAAGAACGGAGATATTCATTTTTAAAACTTATGTTTTTAAAGTTTAAAGACATTGGAAACCATCGCGGAACTTCTGACATATATTTACGGTATTGCTCACCATACAATTCCAATAAATGTTGTTCTTCATATTTTACAACAAGCGAATAGACAATTACCCATAATATGCCTCCTTTCAGGTCTTTAGGTTATTTCCTAAAAGGTTACATATTTAAACACTTTTTACAATCTTTTTCTCCCTATTAGACCCGGTGCACTATGGTTGCCGATAGTTAGTACATTATACCCTGCTTGGTGACATAAACTGCCTGTGTAGAACAATCCCCCTCAATTCCCGTTGTGCTTATTGAACCTCCAAAATCCCCCTCAATCTCCGTTGTGCTATCTGAAATCCCCCTTTATCCCTCCGCCAAAATGCGCGTCGGACAGGCCTTTGTTAAAGGGGAAAATGACGCACCAACTCTGAGGCACAAGGGAAGCAACTTTTGTCGGTTTAATAAAGTGGGGAAACTTTGTCTTCAATTTTTTCATTTTGCACTTCTCACATCCCCCCTCATCATAATCTTCTCCCCACAGGGGCGAAGAAAAGACAATCCCCCTCACCTTCTATCCTCTCCCCACAGGGGAGAGGCTCGCCCGTAGGGTCCTCGCTTTTGGCTACGGATTCTAAACTACTCCCGAGGGGAAGGGTGAGGGGGGAATTAATTTTTAGTATATATTTGGTGTAAAAACAGTATGAATATCACAATGCCTAAAAAAATATGGGAATTTAGGATTATTAAAAAACATATAAGAGATATTAAGAAATTTTAGCAGTACCATGGAACGCAAAAAGAGGTAAAAATGGAAAAAGTAAAAGAATAAAAAATTGATATAGTAATAATGAAATTAGAATAAATTGAAAATTATTAGAAATTTATGAAATTAATTCCAGAAGAAAATTTAGAAGAATATGAGAATTCAAAAGAAATAAAAAAAGCATATAATTCTGCAATAAAAATCTATCCCCCAATTTAATGAAAATAGAAAAAACAAATTACTTTATAAAAGAGTATAAAAAACTCCCGTCAAAAGTTAAATCACTTTATAAAAAGCAAGAAGAAATATTTATTTCAAATTGGTCAAATATACTTTTGTTTACTTCTTATAATTATTCCCTTATTTTAATTCTCTAAATGAATATTTTGGGAAACTTGACGATTACAACTAAATAGTGGTATAATCTTAAAAAATTATTTATTTATGGGAAACTATATTTGTATTTTTTACAAGACAGTCAGTGGAAATTCGCCAGTAGAAGATTTTATTGAATCTTTGGATGAAGATACACAAGATAAGTTTATTTACAAAAAGGAATTACTGGAACATTTTGGTCCGCAATTACGTTGTCCGCATACAAGTGAAATTTCTGAAGGTATATTTGAGTTGCGATTTAAAGGAAAAGAGGGGCAGATTAGGATTTTGTTTTTCTTTTATTATGAGAAACAAATTATTCTGGTGCATGGGTTTGTGAAGAAAACACAGAAAACACCGAAAAAAGAAATTAATATTGCAAAGAAAAGGAAAACAGAATATTACCAAAGAGTAAAAGAGGAGGAGAAATTATGAGAAAAGTAGATGATTATATAAAAGAGAAAATGACAAAAAATCCAGATTTTAAATCTCGTTATGAAATAATAAAACAAAAAGTAGAAGTTGCTAAAAGAATTATTGAGTATAGGAATAAATATAATTTATCTCAATCTCAACTTGCCAAAAAGTTAGGTGTCTCACAACAATATATTTCTAAAATAGAAGAAGGAGAGTTTTCTAATATAGAGACGGTAGAAAATATTCTTAACCAAATAGGATATTGTCTAAAATTAGAAGTAGTTCCTTTATCTAATCAAGATAAAGGTTCTTATCAACAAGTTTTACCATAAAATTGCGCACAAATAAGAAACTTGAAAAAGTTGAGATACCATAGGTAACATTCCACAGTTTTTTGAGAAGTTCAAGGATTCATATAATAAAAGAAAGGAAGCAGTGAAGATAGAAGCAGAAGTGGAGTTTTGAAAGAGGTAAACAATTTATTACGCCATATCTAACCGCGGGGGTTGAACAAGAAGGACACTAAAATTTGACTTTTTTAAGAGGACACTTTAGAAATTTTAGTAGTTAAAAATTTATGGATAGTTGCTTCTTGTTTTTACAGGAAAAAATAGACATTACCATGAAAAGTTCTTATTTCATATTGGGAATTAAACTCAAAAAATAACTTTTGCAGGTAAATGTTTTTAGAGATTAATTGAAAATTTGGATAATTTATAGCAATATACTGAACCTTTTTAATTTTGTAAAGAAGAGTTTAGGTTTGCAATTGTTGCCTGAACATTTTTTATTCTCTCTTCTATATCTGGATGGTCGCTTAAAAAAGCAGGAATTATTTTGGGATTTTTCTTCTCAATTTCTTGAAGTTTTTTGAAAAATGTTACCATTCCCTCTGGTTTATATCCACCTCTATAAGCATAAATTACACCCAAAGCATCTGCTCTTAATTCTTCTTCTCTACTATATTTAAGCATTGTTAAATTGAAAATTGTATCAATTGATTTTTGTATTGCTTCTGACCTTGCATTACTAAGAAGAACTGCTGCTGGAATTGAATAAAGAAGTTGTGTCTGTAATCTATGAACTCCATCTCTTGCACAAATATGTCCTATTTCATGTCCGATAACACATGCAATTTCATCATCTTCTGCATTTTTTAATAGCCCTGTATAAATATAAACAAAAGGTCCTGGAATTGAAAAAGCATTTATATCTTCTCCTTCAACTACTCTGAAAGTATATTTCAAATTCGGTCTATCACAGGCATTTGCAATTTTTTGTCCTATTTCTTCAACTTTGACAGGAGTTGGAATGATTTTAAGTTCTTTCTGGAGTTTTTTATCCATAGCAACTCCCATATCAATCTCGTCTTTTTCAGAATAAAATGTATATTCAACTTTTTTTGTAACAGGATTGTAATAAGTAGCACATCCAGAAAAAATGAAAAGAAGAACAACTGGTATAATTTTATAAAATCTGCCCATTTTAAAAATTTTATTCATTTTTTTAAGTATTTAGAGAAGTTATGTTATATTTAGGCACAAAGTAAAATCCATCCACTCGGGCATAGTTTATCGACGAGCCTCTCTCCCAAAGATATCCCCTACCCATAAGTTCCCCCTTTGATAAACCGACTAAAGAAGCAAAGGGTAGCAAAGCAGAGTTGGTGCGTCATCGTTTCCCAGATAGCACAACTGCTACCGCCTAAAAAAACAGTAACTACCAAGTATGAGTGTTTGCTATTTGCCAATACAAAAATTTGAAAATATATTTTCAAGTACTTCATCATTATACCTATTTCCAGTTAGATAGTCAATTTCACGAATTGCCTGTCTCAAATATTCTGTTGATATTTCTAACGGTAAATTCTTTTTAATTGAGTTAAGACAACCAATAAGTGCTTTTTTCAATTTTCTTATAAGTTCTTCCTGCCTTAAATTGAGATAAATTTCACCTTCACTTACTTTTTCTCCCTTCTCAACAATTTTAAAGATTTTCTCTTTTAATTCATCAATACCTTTACCTTCTTTTGCTGAAATAAATACAATTTTTTCATCAGAAAAAATTTTTTTAATTTTTTCAATTTCTATTTTTAAGGGCAGGTCAACTTTGTTAATTGCTATGATATAATTATTCCCTTTGATTTTTTCAAACAATTTTTTATCATCTTTTTTCAATTGTTGACTTCCGTCTAAAATAAGTATATTTATTTCTGCTTTCTTCATCCATTCAACTGCTTTTTCAACTCCCATTTTTTCAATTTTCCCTTTTGTTTTTCTTATTCCTGCTGTATCAATTATTTTTACAGGAATCCCTTTTATATTTATAACTTCCTGAATTATATCTCTTGTTGTACCGGGAATTTCACTTACAATTGCTCTTTCTTCTTCAATCAATTTATTAAGGAGTGATGATTTGCCTACATTTGTTCTCCCAATTATTGCTACTTTAACTCCTTCAAATAAAATTTTCCCCCTTTTAGAAGATGAAATAATTTTTTCAATTTCTTTTATTAAGACATCAATTTCTTTTTCACCAACTCTTTCAATTGCTTTTATATCTTCTTCCTCAGGAAAATCAATCAGGTACTCAAATTGTGATAAGTACCTCACAATTTTTTCTTTTATATTATTTATTTTTTCTGAAAAACTGCCTTCTAATTTCAAAAGAGAGATTTCAAGTGATTTTTCTGTCTGACTGGTTATTATTTCAAGAACACTTTCTGCCTGTGTAAGGTCAATTCTACCATTGAGAAATGCTCTCATTGTAAATTCTCCAGGGCTGGCAAGTCGTGCTCCTTTTTTAATACATACACTTAAAACCTCTTTTAATGGGATAATTCCACCATGACAATTAATTTCTGCGATATCTTCTTTTGTATATGTTTTTGGAGATTTCATAATGGTTAGTAAGACCTCATCAATTCTTCTTCTGCCTTCAACAACATACCCATAATGAATTGTATGAGATGGAATATCCTTTATTTTTATTCTTTTACCCTGTTTTAAATTTTTCCCGGCAACAAAAATTTCTTCAATAATTTTATATGTATCCGGACCACTTAACCTTACAATCCCTATACCATTTACTCCAAGAGGAGTTGAAATCGCACAAATTGTATCTTTTTTCATTACTTTAACTCTTCTTTCTCAATTATTTTAGGAAAATTTTTTATACCAAGTATTTCAGAAATTGTTTTAGGGATATAAGTGTGATGGTTAACTCCTGTAAATT
>Ga0208825_1000903_pt1 | contig 25428 bp, 19 predicted proteins | sample AD_UKC113_MetaG_FD_184450 | JGI IMG/M metagenome (GOLD analysis project Ga0208825, IMG submission 184450) | Active sludge microbial communities of municipal wastewater-treating anaerobic digesters from Hong Kong - AD_UKC113_MetaG (SPAdes)... | ecosystem: Engineered > Bioreactor > Anaerobic >...
ACAGACCATGCTCGGGAATTTGATGCAAGATTTTACTCTGTTCCGGTTTTCTTTGGGTCAAAGAGGATTAAATGTCCGAGCTTATCTCGCTTCACGGTAAGATATTTTTCATTGTATTCGTTAGGGGTAATTTCGATAGGAACTCGTTCAACGACTTCCAATCCATAACCATTTAATCCATTAATTTTTTTCGGATTGTTTGTCATCAAGCGCATTTTACGTACACCAAGGTCGCGTAGAATCTGTGCGCCAACGCCATAGTCCCGAAGATCAGCACGAAATCCTAATTTTTCATTAGCTTCTACCGTATCGAATCCTTGATCTTGCAAATGATATGCTTTCAATTTATTGAGCAAACCAATTCCACGCCCTTCCTGACGCATGTAAAGGACGACGCCTCTCCCCTCTTTCTCGACACGTTGCATAGCAGCAATAAGCTGTGCATTACAATCGCATCGTAATGAACCGAATACATCGCCGGTAAGACATTCAGAGTGAACTCGAACAAGTACAGGTTCATCTGTCGTTACATCGCCTTTTATGAGTGCAAGATGTTCTTTATCATCCGTTATACTTTTATACGCTACTAACCGAAACGTTCCATATTTTGAGGGGAGATTTGTTTCTACAACACGTTGGACAAGCGTCTCTTTGCGCATGCGATATTCGATCAGAGCACGCACCGAAATAATTTTTAAGTTGAATTTCTTGGCAATGATTTTAAGCTTAGGAAGTCGAGCCATAGTTCCATCATCGTCAAGAATTTCGCAGAGTACCGCTGCTGGAAAGAGTCCTGACAATTTACATAGATCGATCGCTGCTTCAGTATGTCCTGCACGACGAAGCACTCCTCCCTCGATAGCTCGAAGTGGGAAAATATGTCCGGGCCTTGCAAAATCGTCTGCTTTTGCATTCGGATCAGCAAGCGCTTTAACAGTTGCTGCTCGATCGGATGTTGAAACACCTGTAGTTGTACCGTGGATGTAATCAATCGATACGGTAAATGGAGTTTCGTGAAGCGATGTGTTTGTATCAACCATTAAATGAAGTTGCAATTCATCTGAACGTTCAGGGCTTAAAGGTGCACAGACAACACCTCTTCCCTCTTTCAAAAAGAAGTTGATTGCTTCGGGTGTTACTTTTTCAGCCGCGAGAATAAAGTCGCCTTCGTTCTCGCGGTCTTCGTCATCTACAACAATGAGAATTTTCCCTTGTCGAAAATCCTCAACAGCTTCATCAATAGTATTGAATATATTTTCCTGCGTCGTCATCTACTTTTTATCAATTTCTTGATCTGTTAAAACGGCAGAGATCGATCCTCGGTCAACTTTAACTTTTACATTATCTGCAATTTTTACTAATACAGCTCGATCTTCGAGTCCTTCGATAGTTCCATAGATACCGCCTGCAGTAACAACTCTATCGCCTTTTTTCATGTTCTCCAGCATTCTTTGGCGTTCTTTCTGCCTTTTTTGCTGAGGCCGAATGATCATAAAGTAAAAAATGAGAATTATGGAACCAAAGAGGATAAGGTTCGCCATTAAACTTGGTCCTGCTGAACCACCATTCGATGGTTGAGCCATCAAAAGAATAAATTGTAGCACTATTCTGTACTCCTTTCATTAGTTTGTAATGTCGTATCGTTGATCATATTTTTTAAAAACTCTCTTTTCCAATCCAAGAAACGATGCTCAAGAATTGCAAGTCGAGCTTCACGTACAAGATACAGAAAGAATGCCAAATTATGAATACTTGCAAGTTGAAGAGCAAAAATTTCCCTTATAAGGAATAAATGACGCAGATATGCACGGGTAAAATTCCGACAGGTATAGCAATTACAATCTTCCTGAACTGGCGTAAAATCAAATTTGTATTTTGCATTCTTGATATTGAAAGCGCCCTTCTTGGTAAAAAGCATTCCATTCCTTCCATTCCTCGTTGGAATAACGCAGTCGAACATATCAATTCCACGCTCGATTGATTCGAGAATATTTTCTGGCAACCCGACTCCCATTAAATATCGAGGTTTATCTGCTGGCAAATATGGCTCTGTAATATCAACGATTTCGTACATTTGTTCGGTTGGTTCGCCGACAGCAAGTCCACCAATTGCATAACCATCAAAGTCTGCCTTCACTAATTCATTTGCACTGCGTATTCTGATTTCAGGATAGACGCTCCCCTGAACAATTCCGAAGAGAGCCTGAGAAAAACCATACATTGGAGGTTGCTGTCCAAAAGCTTCTTTAGATTTTAGAGCCCACTGAATTGTTTGTTCATTCGATTGTCGCGCATATTCAAAATCACAAGGAAACGGCGTACACTCATCGAGCACCATCATAATATCTGAGCCTATACTACGCTGAATTTTCACAACAGTTTCTGGTGTAAAAAGATGATACGAACCATCGATATGCGATTGGAATTGAACTCCTTGAGGTGTAATTTCTCGAAGATCCGATAAACTAAACACTTGAAAGCCACCGCTATCTGTAAGAATTGGTTTTTGCCAATTCATAAAACGGTGCAAGCCTCCAGCTTCTTCTATTACTTCAGTACCAGGTCGAAGGTAAAGATGATAAGTGTTCCCTAAAATAATTTGGGCGCCAAGCTCTTCCAACTCCCGCTGTTCAACTGCTTTAACTGTCGCTCGAGTGCCAACAGGCATAAATATAGGCGTCTCAATAATTCCATGATCCGTTTTCAATAATCCTGCGCGTGCTTTTCCATCTTGAGCTACAAGGGTAAATTCCATAATAACCTATCCACCACCTCATTGTATTTTTTTATCAGTTGATACAGGGTGACATTTAGCATTTTGTCTTTGGAAAAAAACTATTCCCAAATAAACTAAAGCACCTAATGTGTCTGCCATCCAATCATACATATCATAGGATCTCCCAACGACATAGAATTGATGCAATTCATCAAGATAACCATATAAACTTGTTATAATTAGTGTTATAACAATAGCGTGGTTTTTCAATTTTGGAAATGCTGATTGAAAAAATAATGCTCGATAACTCAACAATGCAAACACAAAAAATACACAGAAATGTGCAATTTTATCAGGACCAATTGGTGATTTAATTTCTGGGAGATGAAGCGACGGAATCGAAGATTCGATAAAAATCACAATCGCCCAGATGATTAACGGTAATTGATATTTTACAAATGAATTCACTTATTTTCTTTCTATTGATTGTAAAGTCTTAGGTATCATTTTCAAAATGTCAGTTGCAAGCATGCTTCGCATACCAATGGACTTTGCGGCAAGATCACCAGCCGCTCCATGAAGATAGACTCCGCACGAAGCTGCCTCAAAAGCGGACATACCCTGAGCCCACAAGCCGGCAATAAGTCCAGCTAATACATCTCCTGCACCTGCCGTTGCCATACCTGGATTTCCAGTGGAATTCATCACAACTTCACCTGAATAGTGAGCAGTAACGGTAGGAACTCCTTTGAGTACAAGTGTAATACGATTTTTTTGGGAATATTCTTGGGCAACTTGCAATCGATTTGTTTCAATGTCATTTGATAAAATGCCAGATAGACGGGAAAATTCTCCAACATGAGGTGTTATAATAATTTCTGCTTGCGAATGAATTCGTTTTTTGTCGGAGGCAGCTAAAGCATTAAGTGCATCAGCGTCAAGCACAACTTTTCCATTGTAAAGAGAAAGAAACTGAATTATCAGTTTCTGAGTTTCTGGATGCTGTCCTAATCCTGGTCCAAGAAGCACAACGTCAGCCCAAGAAGCTTTCTTCAAAATTACTTCAAGTGCATCTGAATGTACTGTTCCTATGCTCGTAGCTGGAAGCGGTTGTGTCATTACTTCCGTAAGTTTTTTGGCTAAAATTGGATAGACAGTTTCTGGTGTTCCAAGTACAACAGCTCCTGCACCACTTCTGAATGCAGAAAGTGAGCACAACGCAGCAGCGCCGGTTAATCCTCGAGAGCCTCCAAGCACATAGACTTTTCCAACACTATATTTATGTGCAAATATTGAACGCTTCGGAAGACGCGAAGCGACATCATCATTTTCTATCACTGAATATTTTAGAGATAAATGTTTACCTATTGAACGAGGAATACCAATATCGACGACATGGCGTTCACCGGAAAATTCCCTTCCTTCATTACACAACAAACCAGTCTTCAAAAAACCGAATGTTACAGTGGCAGAAGCATGGACAGCAGGATTCGATGCACGTCCAGTTGTTCCATGAACTCCGGAAGGAATATCAACGGCTACGACAGGAACCTTACAACTATTTATCCACTGAATAACACTAGCATATTTTTGGCCTACTTCACCTGAAAACCCAGTTCCAAAGATTGCATCAACAATGACGTCAGGTTTCGATATTTTTTTGAGAGTTCGTTGTGATGCTTGCACAAAGGAAATATTTTTAGAAAAAGATTTTGAAGACATTTTTAGAATCTCGAGGTTCGTCTTCGCATCACCTTTCAAAGCAGAGGGTGGCGCTATTAACACTACAGTAATATGAGCACACTCTTGCGAAAGAATTCTTGCTACAACAAATCCATCACCGGCGTTATTTCCTTTTCCACAACACACAACAAGATGTTTTGATGAAAGTGGTGCATACTTCTGCCGAACAAATTCAGCAACTCCTGCTCCAGCATGTTCCATCAGTAAAATGCCAGGAATGCCACCCTTTGAGATAGTGGTTTCATCGCACCATCGCATTTCCTGAGCAGTTACTATGCGTATCATCTTTCACCTCGTTTTGTTGTTTTTTCGTTCGTCATTCACCTTACAAACCAAGCACAAATAGTAAGTACCAATCAAGAATAAAAACAGGAATAAGAATTGGAAGCGTATATTTGAATATATATCCAAAGAATGATGGACATTGAACGTGTGCTTGCTCTGCAATTGATTTTACCATAAAATTAGGTCCATTTCCAATGTAAGTGCATGCTCCAAAGAATACGGCACCTACAGAAACAGCCTGTACATATTTCCATGACTTAGCAGTAATCAGAAGCGCATTTGCTGCTAACGGATTTGGCAAACCTAAAGCTTCAGGAGTTGATAGACCAAGCATACATTGCAAGTGATGAATATTATCGACGGTTGCTCCATGGAGACCGAAAGCAGCGGTAAGGAAATTAAGGTATGTTGGCGCATTATCTAACACGCTTGATAAAATTCCTGTCGCCCAGAAAAAATGAGCAGGCGTTATAATTCCAATCTTTCCCGCGTTCAGTTCAAGCCAATCGAGGGCAGGAATCATAGTAGCAAAAATGCCAGCAAAAAGAATCGCAACTTCCCGTATTGGCAAAAAATTAAAATCATTCTTCTCATGAATTTCTTTTTTCGTTGTATAGTATGATCCAAGAGCCGCGATCCACATAATGATTTCGCGCAGTAAGAGCGGTGCGGGAGGTTTAATAAATACTGCCCCCAAAATCATAATTAAAAAGAAAATATTATGTAAACCACTTACTTCAGGTTCATCCAGCTCAGAGGCTTCCTTTTGGATCCTTTCTTTCTCTTTATGAAAGTTTCGCAAATCAATAAGGAGAAAAATAATAAGTAGAATCGAAATTGTAATAAACCACACATTAAAAACTCTGGAAATAATCCAGAAGAATGGAATTCCCTTAATGTATCCAAGGAATAATGGCGGATCGCCAATGGGGGTTAAGGCTCCGCCGATATTACTAACAATAAAAATAAAAAAGACAATGTGGTACGGTTTGATACGATACTTATTCATTCGCAGATATGGACGAATTAGTAACATTGATGCACCAGTTGTGCCAAGAAAATTCGATAGCACAGCACCAGTGGCAAGTATAGCAACATTCCCAAACGGAGTAGATTTTCCTCGCATTCGGATATGGATACCTCCCGATACAATGAACAACGATCCAATAAGGGAAATGAAACTTATATATTCATACGCAGTACCTAACAGCCTTGGTACATTATGGAGCGACGCAACATAATAGAGAACTACAATCAATCCAAGTAAGAACGCAACAAGTGGATAATTCTTTTCCCACCAGTGGCGATTGATAAAAGGCATGACGGCAATTCCAAGAATTAATAAAATAAATGGTGCAATAAACAAGGGATTCACCGGAATTATTTCAGCGCTTTCCATTGTATGCTCAATGAGATTGAAAACAATGCACAAAGCGATCGCTAAAATTGAAAATAGAATTATTACTTTTTTCCGTTCTTTCTGATGTTCCATAGACTTAACATCTCCTTTACATTAAAATGAAACAGGTAATATCAGTCATCGCTAAATCAAAAAATATATGTAATGACTATTCCGGCTCTTTCAACCAATTCATAAATTCTTTTAGAGATGGCCTTTTCCCGTAAGAAAGAATTGCCATCCGAAACACTCTACCAGCAATCCACATCATCACAATGGTCGAAACAACCAATAATAAATTCGTAAGAATAATTTCCAAAACCGAAGGCATTTGCACCGCCATTCGCATGACCATAATTGGCGATGTAAAGAATGGAATATAACTAAGCGCCTTAACAATCAACGAATTTGGATTTTGCATGACAAGCAACAAGAAACCAAGTGGCACCACCAACAGAATTCCGATATAACTATTGATTTGTTGAGCTTCCTGTTCCGTCGTTACTGGTGAACCTGCAGCAACCAATATTGCGGCATAAAATAAATATCCCAGAATTGCATAGAGAAAAATGAGGAATAAGTATCCAAGCTCAAAGGACGCCGTGCTGAATTTAATTGAAAGGGCAATACCAAAACCACCATAGACAAACATTTGGAGCAATCCTAAACCGCTGAGTCCAATGATTTTTCCTACCATTAAATCTTGCGACGAACACGAAGAGAGAAGCACTTCAATCACACGGTTCGACTTTTCTTCCAACAGACTTCGTACTAATAGCTGACCTGATGTAACAACCATAAATACAATCATCAAAATACCGATATAAGCCATAATAAAAGTATCTTCAAATCCAGACTCCGACTCTTCCCCCTCTTCACTTACTTTCATAGAGCGCAATGAAATGTTTGCCTGTAACCTTCTAAACGTAGAAGTATCAATTCCGACTTCTTTCAGCCGATCCTCGAGTAATATTTTTTCGATCGTTCGAGAAAAACGTTCCTGTATTTTTATGTTTGCCACATTCTTTGCACGATATTCAATGTTTCCATTTTCAAAAGCATCAGGCGGAAAATAAAAATATCCTTCTATAGCGCCATCAATAACCAGATCATTTGCCTTCTCTTTGAGAATTTCCAAAGGCGCAGAGTCATCGAGATTCCGAAGCACGTAATTAGGCTCGCCATTCTCTAATTTGTAAGTTTGATTTAAATGTTCCTGTAAAGATTGAAGAAATTTTCCCGTCTTATCGATAACACCGATGGCAACAGGTTCCTCATCTTCTTTCATTGCAAAGAGCGTAGGCAAAAAAGCTATTCCAAAAATTATAACTGGCATAAGTACAAGAGAGATGAGAAATGCCTTTGAGCGTACTTTCTCAAAAAATTCCCATTTTGCCACTGTCATCCATTTTGCGCTCATAGAGATTTCACTTCCCGAGGTTCGTTTTCCTCACCAACAACTTGTAAAAAGATGGAATGTAACGATGGCTCTACAAGTTCAAATTTCCTAAGCGTTATTCTCTGGGAAAGCAATGTAAGGAGCTCATTACTCTTTGACATATCCTCAAGTTCGATCTCTGCATATCGCTGATAAACATCGGCACGTTTTACAAATGGTAATGTTTGGAGGAAGGAAACATCGCCTTCAAATTCGATATGAATCGAGTTCGAGCCGTACCGTTGCTTAACATCCATCAGAGAACCTTGAAGTATCTCTTTCCCTTTATTCATAAGCAAAATAGAATCACACAGCCTTTCAACTTGTTCCATTTGATGTGTGGAAAAAATGATAGCTGTATTTTGATGGCTCAGTTCAAGAATAATTTCCTTCAACGTCTGTTGATTAATGGGATCGAGTCCAGAGAATGGCTCATCGAGTACAAGCAGTTGAGGACGATGAATCAAAGCGATAATGAGTTGAACTTTTTGTTGATTCCCTTTCGAGAGTTCTTCGACTTTTCGATGAGCATCTTGTTTCAGTCCAAAACGTTCCAACCATTTTAATGCTGCATGCCGAGCCTGAACGCCAGAAAATCCTTTCAGCGAAGCAAAGTATAGAATTGTGTCGAGCACTCGACTTTTTCGGTAGAGTCCTCGTTCCTCAGGTAAATATCCTATCGTATTCCATCGTTCTTCAAGGAACGGCAATCCATTGAAAAGAATCTCGCCGCTATCAGGTTTTATTATATGAAGAATTGTCCGAATTGTTGTTGTCTTTCCTGCGCCATTCGGTCCTAATAAACCAAATATGGCACCACGATCCACAGTAAACGATAAATCGTTTACCGCAACAATGCCATCGAATTCCTTTCGTAAATGATTAACTGTAAGCATCGAATGTGATGGTAGAATTTTAAGGAGTTAATCTGTAGATCATTCTGGGGAATGGAATCGTCTCGCGAACGTGATCGAGTCCGCAGATCCAAGCGACCGTACGTTCAATTCCTAATCCAAATCCTGCGTGCGGTACAGAACCATAGCGGCGTAAATCGAGATACCATTCAAAAGCTTCTTGAGGAAGATTTTGTTCCTTGATCCGTGCAAGAAGTACATCGAGATCATCTTCACGCTGGCTTCCACCGATAATTTCACCATATCCTTCCGGCGCAAGCACATCCACTGCAAGAGCAAGGTTTGGTTTTTCTGGATCGCGTTTCATGTAGAATGCTTTTACTTCCGATGGATAGCGATGAACCATAACCGGTCGATCGAATTGTTCTGAGATTACCGTTTCGTCTGTTCCGCCAAAATCATTTCCCCATTCAAATGGAACATTGTGCTTCTTCAATATCTCGACTGCCTCATCGTAAGTGATGCGTGGAAGCGGCTTTCGCACATTTTGCAACTTTGTTGTATCGCGTTCCAACGTTTTCAATTCACGTTCGCAATCCTTCATAACAGTTTGAACAATGTATTCTAAGAATTCTTCTGCAAGTTCCATATCATCGTTCAAGTCATTGAACGCAACTTCTGGTTCCACCATCCAGAATTCAGTAAGATGGCGACGCGTCTTGGATTTTTCAGCACGAAACGTAGGACCAAAGCAATAAATTTTTCCAAAAGCCATTGCGGCTGCTTCGCCATACAATTGCCCGGATTGCGTAAGATACGCTTTCCCTAAATCGAAATATTCTGTCTCGAATAAAGTTGTCGTGCCTTCGCACGCCGCAGGCGTAAGAATCGGTGAATCAACCAGCGTAAAGCCGCGTCCATCAAAAAAATCGCGAACAGCTTTTATGATGCGATGACGAACTCGTAAAATTGCATGTTGCCTCAATGAACGAATCCACAGATGGCGCTTATCGGCAAGGAATTCGATGCCATGCTCTTTTGGCGTTATAGGATAATCGTGTGCAATCTGATAGATCTTTGGAATATCTGTAATTTCAAGCTCAACGCCGCCCGGCGCTCGATCATCTTTCCGAACTTTTCCTTTGATGGACAAAGAAGATTCTTGCGTAAGTTCATCAAAAAGCGCAAAGATATTATCCGGAACTTGATTTTTGACGAAGACGCCCTGCACCATTCCTGTTCCATCTCGTAGAATGAGAAACTTCACTTTTCCACTGGAGCGCTTATTGTAAAGCCATCCATAGAGTTGTACTTCTTCACCGACATGCTGCAATAAGTCTTCGATATAAATTCGTACCACCGATTCACCTCGTGATTAAATATGTATTAAAGAATATAGTGAAGAAATGAATCTTGTTCAATTGAACCTTCTACTTCAAAGTATTATTTGTCTTTAGAAGGCTTAGATTCATCGGGAAATTCGTGGAATGTAGCATCCTTTACATCGGAGTAATCAATTGGAGGTTGACGTTTCACTGTAGCATCATTATATGGAACACCATCGTGTTTTTTTGGCTTATGCTTCTGAAGATGTAAAATTACAAAAAGGATTTCCTTGAAGAAAATCCATGCAATATAAACGAGGACAAAAAATATTATGAAACGAATGATACCAAACATTATCGTTGTAACGAAGGATTGTAATATTCGACTGGCGCTTTATTAGGTCGAATAATTTGTTCAAAGAGAATTTCAAAGTCATCGGGATTGTTCACAAAATCGAGTTCGGTGGCTTTCACAATAAGCAGTGGCGTTGATTTATATCGGAAGAAGAAATAATTATAAGCTTCATTGAGTTCCTTTATATAATCTTCTGTGATATTATGTTCCATTGGACGACCGCGTTTTTTAATATTTGCCATCAGGCGTTCAACGCTCGATTGTAAATAGATCACAAGATCTGGCTGCGGAATATTACGCTCGATAGTTGAAAGAACATTTTCATAGAGACGAAGTTCATCATCTCGTAAGGTAAGGTATGCAAATATTTTATCCTTCTCGAAAATATAATCGGAAACAACATGACGATGAAAAAGATCGACCTGAAAGAACTCTTGCTGTTGCTTATAGCGATTGAGAAGAAAAAACAGTTGCGTCTGAAAAGCATAGCGTTCAGGATCTTCATAGAATTTTGGAAGAAATGGATTCTCATCGAATTGCTCGAGCACTAATCGAGCGCCGAGTCTTTCGGCAAGCATTTGAGCTAGTGTAGTTTTCCCAGCGCCAATTACTCCTTCAATTGCAATGTAATGGATATCAGGAGAAATTTGTCGAGCATCTAAATATCGTTGATTCGATTTCATGCTACACGTTCGATAAATGAATGATCGGTGCACTCTTCTAACAAATTTGTTATTGTTTTTCCTGAACGAGGATCGATAAACTCAGGCGCAATTTCTGCCATCGGAGATAACACAAATCTTCGTCGAGGAACTTCCTTGTGCGGAACGATGAGCGTTCCATTCTCAATACATTCATCGCCGAAGAATAAAATATCAATATCAATTTCTCGAGCATTCCAACGACCTCTTTGTATTCTTCCGAGATTAGTTTCTTCCTTTTTTATCACTGTAAACAACTCTTCTGGCGTAAACGACGTTTCAAATTCAGCAACTAAATTAAGAAAATAAGGCTGATCTTTTTTCCCAACAGGTTCAGTTTCGTAAAAAGCAGAGCGCTTTATCAATTTCATTTCTACATAATTTTCCAAATCATCGAGGGCTTTCTCAATGTTAACGCGACGATTTCCAATGTTCGATCCAAATCCTAAATAAACCTGCTTCATACACGCTTTGTGCGCTCCTCGGTCATTTCAACTTCGACGTAATCAATAATGCCTTTAATTGGAACGCCAGGCTTCCGAATTCGAACTGTTACTTTTTCTACTTTTCGAAAATTCTTTAATATACTTTTAGCAATGGAGCCAGCAAGTGATTCGAGTAAAAAATGCTTCTTATCCTCTACCAGTTGCCGTACATAAGAATAGACACGTTCATAATCGATTGTATCTTCAAGGCGATCGGAAATGGCACCTTTTTGCAAGTCACAGTATAAATCAATATCGACTTCAAATTTACCACCTAGAGATTGCTCATCGGCAAGTACACCATGATAAGCATAAAACACTGCATTCTTTAATCGAATAATATCAAGTTGTTTTTGACGCTTTGCCATTGTTTGATAATATAGAGAATGAAGGTACGAAAAACAATTACGACAAGTGGAGCCTCTCAATAGCAGTTTTCAATCGCCTCAGCGTTTGCTCTTTCCCTAAAACTTCCATCATCTCATACAACCCAGGACCAACCTGACGACCGGATAATGCAAGTCTCACTGGATGAATAATTTTCGCTGGTTTAATTTGAAATTGTTCAGCCACCATTTTCATTTTTTCTTCAATGGATGTTTTCGTAAAATTCTCAAGAGAGGCAAGTTGTTCCATCAAAACTTTAAGATGCTGTGGTGTATTTACATCCCAATGTTTTTCAATTCCCGCTTCATCATAGCTTGTCGGATCTTCAAAAAAATAGCGGCTGTATTCAACAAAATCATTAAGTACCGTAAGCTTTTCTTTAAGCAATTCAACAACCTTTTGAAAATATTCATCATCGGCGATTGGTATCCCAGCTTTCTCCATAAGAGGTTTGAGTAACTCAGCGAGTTCCTTAGTTTCCTTTCGTCTAATATGTTGTTGATTAAGCCAGTTTAGTTTTTCAATGTTAAAAACAGCTCCAGCTTTCCCAACTCGTTCTAGTGTAAACTCATGGATCAATTCTTCCATCGTAAATATTTCGCGATCATCTCCAGGGTTCCAACCAAGGAGAGCAACAAAATTCACAATAGCTTCTTTCAAATACCCTTTATTGCGATATTCTTCCACAGCCACATCTCCCTGACGTTTGCTAAGTTTCGAGCGATCTGGATTTAAGAGAAGCGGCAAATGCGCCAATACTGGCGCTTCCCATCCAAAATAACGGTAAAGAAGCAAATGTTTTGGAACACTCGATAGCCATTCTTCGCCACGAATAACGTGCGAAATACCCATCAAGTGGTCGTCAACGACGACAGCAAGATGATATGTCGGAAAGCCATCGGATTTCAACAACACTTGATCATCCAGAACTGAATAACCAATGGTAACTTCACCACGAATAACATCTTGAAAAGTAATAGAACCCTCGAGCGGAATTTTCATCCGAATGACATAAGGTTCGCCCGAAAGTACCCGACGCTTTGCCTCTTCAGGTGAAAGAGAACGACACTTTCTATCATAAGAAAAAGATTGTTTCTGCTCTTGTTGCTTCTTCCTGAGTTCATCCAATCGTTCGGGCGTACAAAAGCAATAGTATGCATCTCCTTGCTCAACCAATTGTTCCGCATAACGACGATAGAGTTCGAGACGTTGTGATTGAATGTATGGACCAAAACCACCATCTTTTTCCGGTCCCTCGTCGTATTCGAGTCCAGCCCACTTGAGCGTTCCAATAAGATTTTCAACCGCTCCTTCGACTTTGCGAGATTGGTCTGTATCTTCAATACGAAGAATAAATTTCCCACCATTATGTTTTGCAAAAAAGTAATTGTACAGCGCTGTACGCAGCCCGCCAACATGCAAATATCCTGTTGGACTCGGTGCAAATCGTACTCTTATCTTTTTATTCATTCTCAAAATTCCTTTTTCATCGTAAACTTCTGCAAATATTTTCTATAAAATTTCTGAAGTTACAAATTCTATTCTATTGCCATCCATTGAATTGCAGCCAATGAATGCATGCGTTCATCCAATCGGATTCTGTTCCCTTGACATCGGTCAGACTAAATCCATGTCCACCAGATTGATAAATATGGAGTTCAGATGGAATATGAAATGAACGAAGGGCCAAAAAGTAACGAACACTGTTTTCAACTGGAACAGTTGCATCATCCATAGCGTGCACTAAAAATGCTGGCGGTGTCTGAGTAGAAACCTGAAGCTCATTTGAGAATTTTTTTACTTTATCATCAGATGGATTTATTCCGAGCAAGCGTTCACGCGATCCGTTGTGAGTAATCGCTGCATCCATTGAAATCACTGGATACATTAAAATGGAAAAATCCGGTCTTGAACTTGTGTTATCCAAAGCTTGATAGAGACTATCGTTAAAGTGTGTGCATAATGTCGAAGCCAGATGTCCACCTGCTGAAAATCCTATCACTCCAACAGAATGTGGGTCAATATTCCATTCCTTTGAATGGCGACGAATAATTCGAATTGCTTCCTGAGCATCTTGTAGTGGACCAACGGATTTATCTTCCATAATTTTATCGGATGGAAGACGATACTTCAGAACGAAAGCAGCGATTCCATTTGCGTTAAGCCACTGAGCAACTTTACTGCCTTCTTTTGTCATTGTTACATATGTATACCCTCCGCCTGGAATTATAAGAATTGCTGTCTTAGTTGCGTTACCTTTCGTTGGAAGAAAAACATGGAGTTCTGGATCGAAAATTTGTGCAACACGATCGCCACTCTCCGAGCGATTAACAATCTCTTTATACGACGAATCCAGAATGCTATTTGGAATACCGTGTCCCCATAACTTCATGACGCTCGTTTGAGACCGTAATTCACACGTTATCAAGCTCATTCCAACCAAAATCCATATTAGAAATTTTGTTCTCATGGCATTTCCCTTAAAAACATTTTTCGCTTCATAACCGCTTGATTCTTGAAACTTCAGAAACTATACTATACAGTAAGTATATGAAAAGTTTCAATGAATTAGAAGCCGAAATACTGCATTGTCGCCAATGTAAACGATTAGTTCAGTGGCGCGAGAAAATTGCAAAAGAAAAAGTAAAACGATTCTCAGATTGGGATTATTGGGGAAAACCAGTTCCCGGATTTGGCGACAGGAATGCTGAACTTCTCATTATAGGACTTGCACCTGCGGCGCACGGAGGCAATCGCACAGGAAGAATGTTCACCGGCGACCGCAGTGGCGATTGGCTTTACAGAGCATTATTCAAAGCAGGATTTGCAAATCAACCTACATCCATTTCCCGAAACGATGGATTGATTTTGAAAAACTGTTTTATCTCTGCAAGCTGTCGTTGTGCGCCGCCGAATAATAAACCTACCAGCGAAGAATTAAAACAATGCAGAAAATTTTTACTTTCTGAAATGCAACTGCTTCGACATCTAAAAGTAATTGTTGGATTAGGAAAAATTGGATTCGAGACCGCTCTCTCCTGCGCTCAAGAACTTCAGTTGATTCAGTTCGAACGGCAACCAATATTTGGGCATGGAGTATTAGTCTCGAACAAAAATTCTTTTCACATTCTTGGCTCGTACCACCCAAGCCAGCAGAACACATTTACCAAACGATTGACAGAACCAATGTTTGATTCAATCTTTACAACAGCAAACCACCTCATAAGGAAATCGCTATGAAGAAAACTCTACTCTCGAAAGGAATTTTTCTCATCCTTATTCTCTTTTTTGTCATTGGAATTCTTCGACTCAACGATCTCTCAATTTATTCCGACAGCACTCGGTACGTTATTTGGGGAACTTCCTTAGCTCATGGAAAAGGCTTCGTTGATTCAACACAGCCTATTCCGGAATCCTACGTTGTCAATGCACCACTCTTCTCTGTGATCCTTTCGCCTGCGCTTTTGATATTTCCGTACTCGCTCACGGTAGCAAAAATTCTGACTCTTCTCTTTGGCTGTTTGGCTCTCTATCTTCTCTATCGCTGGCTGCGTTTGCATTTTTCCGAAGGAATATCTCTCCTCATCACGGCAATTGTTGCTTGCGCTCCATTTATGATTGTTCTCTCAACAGAAGTACTCTCTGAAACGCTCTTTCTGTGTTTTGTCTTTGGAATTCTGCTCCTTATAAATCGCCACCTTTCAAATTCTCTTTCGAAGGGCGAAAAGATTCTAACGCTTTGCCTCATTGCATTTCTACCACTGTTACGCGAAATCGGTTTTGCATTGGTTCTTGCAATTGCCATTGTGCTATTTTCCGAACGGCAATTCAAAAATTCAGCCATTGTCCTCGTCGCTGCGCTTGTGCCAATTATCCTTTGGTACATAAGGAATAAAACTGTCGGTATTCCAGCCGAATCACAAGCGCCAAATACGAACCTCATGTTTCAACATTTTGTAACTTCAGAAGATTCACCTATAGTCGTTGAGTTCTGGCAACGATTGATGATTAACGGAAAACAATATTTGATTTTGCTCGCAGGACTTGTTTTTTTTACATTCCCATCGAATCTCATTCTCGAGCCATCCTCACTTCAAAATGCGATCACATCGTTGATTCAAAACCATGGAACGCTGATCCTTATTCTTACAATTCCACTTCTCCTCATTGGAATACGAGAAGATTGGAAAACATCGAATGGAAAAATTCGTATAATTTTCCTTTTCTTCTATAGCTGTATTCTTCTTATCTATCCAATGTTGGATCCACGATTTGTATTTCCTGTTCTTCCATTTCTACTATTCCTGATGGCGATCGGCTTAAAAGTAATTTTTGAATCTCTCCACTTTGCGCCAATCCTCCGCCGAATAGTAACAGCAATCATTCTGCTTCTTTTTATTCCAAATGTCTGCTCCTCTGCCGAAATTCTGAAGAGCAACATTCTTTATACTCGGCGCCCCGATTCACTCGAAGTTCATAAAACGTCATACCAAAGTTACGCATACTACACAACTCCGTGGAAACTTGTTGGTAAATGGATTCAAAGCAATGTACCCGCCGGTTCGGTGGTTGTAACGCCTTATAAAGAAATTGCACTCTTTGCTCCAAAAGTAAAATTCCTCGAAATCAATCGTGGCGTACCGGTGCCGCAGTATGAAAGCTCACTCCGTAATTTTCAGGCAACCTATCTCCTCGCTCCAATAGTAATTTCTGACATTACTGATTATCAAATACAGATGATGGAAAGTCGGCGATTTTCTTACAAGCTCCTCGATAAGAAATCTCGCATTGCTATGTACCAAATTAACAGTAAACCATCTTCCGAAGGATTCTACACGCTCTTCTCTTCCCCTTCATCTGCAAAAGATTTACCTGACAGTTTATTCGAGGCGCTTCGAAAAGATATCCATATAGAAAAATATATCGAAGCTAGAAACGCATTAAATAATTTAGAAAGAATTTATCCACGCCAGGCTGATATGCAGTATCAAAGAGTTTTAATTGATGCTTTTGCAAGTAATGATTCATCGGCGCAAAAAGAGCTGCAGGCGCTGTATTCAATGCCAATGTCGTCTCCTTACGTAAGACCAGCATCGTTCGTAGTTGGAACAATGGAATCATACCTAAATACAAAATCTCTCAAAGATGATTTTACAGCATCTGAAAATCTTTTTAAGATAAGCAGGTTTTATTGGAATTTTGGATATCCAACTCAAGCGGTTCGAGTTATGGATGAAGTACTGCAGAGAGATCCGACACACTTCCTTGGATTGCTCTGGAGGTTGCACTATAGCATCGAGCTTGGCAAGCCAAATCCTTCTTACCTTACAAGGTTGGATTCCATAGATTCTGGGAATATTCTGGTTCAATCATTCCACAGAATTCTTCGATTGCGGGATTCGCTCTCTCGAGCAAAGACACAAACAGAGAAAGCCGAACTCCATGGAACTCTGGCGCAAATTTACGATGAAATCGGTTTGCCCGATGAGGCAATTGACCATGCTGAGATGAGTGTTGCAGATGATCCGCATTCGTTGAAACATTGGTATAACCTCGCAGCGCTCTACGATAAGCAAAGAGCTCCTATAGCTGCTTTTATACTTTACAAAAAAATTCTTACACTCGATTCTTCAGGAACTCAAGCGCGCCTTGCACTCTATAGGCTTCAAAAGGGGTTTGACCTTCGGTAATGGAACTTCTATATTGTAACAAATATTCCCCTAAAATATTTGCAAAAGAATACAGCGCCTTAAATAATCCAAGGTAAGAATAATTCAATGCCTCTTGCAATTTCAAACGGAATCAATCAAATTTACATTTGAGTATTAGGAGTATCGATGAAAACAAAATTCCCACACAAAAAAATCAAGACGACAAAGTCGCAAAAACTTTTTCTAAGGGCGATGCGGCTCATTCCGGGTGGAGTTAATTCACCATCTCGTGCATTCAAAACTGTAGGTCGCACTCCAATTTTTATTAAAAAAGGGAGCGGCTCTTTTGTTTGGGATGAAGATCGGAATAAATTCATCGATTACAACTGCTCGAATGGTTCTTTACTTCTCGGACATGCAAATCCTACAATTATTAAAGCTGTTCGGAAAGCGGCGGCAAGCGGCACAAGCTATGATGCTTCCACTAAATTAGAAGTTCAAATGGCAAAAATCATCACTAAACTTGTCCCTTCGGTTGAGATGGTGCGTTTCGTTAATTCAGGCACAGAAGCTGCGATGACTGCACTGCGATTAGCGCGCGCTTTTACAGGAAAAAATAAAATTATCAAATTCGAAGGATGCGACCACGGACATGCGGATGCATTTCTGGTTAATGCAGCAACAGAAAATAATTTGATTGGAGTTCCAGCAAGTGATGGCGTTCCAGATTCTATCGCTGCCGATACGCTTATAGCGCAATTCAACAATATAAATTCAGTCCGTAATCTCTTTGAAAAATATCCAGATGATATTGCCGCTGTTATCATGGAGCCCGTAGCCACAAGTATGGGATGTATTCCCCCGCTTCCAGGATTTTTGGAATCGGTCAGGACTCTTTGCACACTCAACCATTCGCTTCTCATTTTCGATGAGGTAACCACGGGATTTCGCATCGATCTCGGCAGCGCACAAGGTGAATACAATATAAATCCCGATATTACTATTTTGGGGAAGACTATTGGAGGCGGATTGCCAATAGGCGCCTACGGTGGAAAACAAAATATTATGGAACTTATGGCTCCTTCCGGATCTGTGTACCAGGCTGGTACGTTCTCCGGAAATCCCCTGTCGCTGGCAGCAGGATACCAGACTTTGCGCATTCTAAGCACGAACAAAATGATTTACAAACATCTCGAGGATTGCGCTGAGCAATTAGAAGACGGAATTCGTGATATTTTAGAACAAGCAGATATTCCTCATATAATAAATCGCGTTGGTTCGATGTTCACTGTTTTCTTTACTGATTCTCAAGTTACGGATTATCGTTCCGCATTGAACTCAGATACAGAATTATATAAGCAATTCTTCAATGCGCTTTTGAATGAAGGGATTTACTTTCCGCCATCGCAGCTTGGAACAGCTTTTCTTTCAACAGCTCATACAGATGCGATTATCGAAAAAACTCTGCGTGCATTTCGAAGAGCTGTCAATTTGTATCTCTAACCTTTTCTATCCTATTCAGGTACACTGCACAAAAAGTAATTTTCTTCACGCAGATTTTTGCAGATAAGATATATTTACACAGCTTTTAGAACTAGACGCAGAGCGTGTGAATTGATTTTATCCCAAATTATGCATTGAAACTCGCAAAAACTATTGCGTTGATACGTCTATGAAATTTCGGCAACTGATTACCTGAAAATAGCTGAGACGAACGCAGTCCGTATCGAAGCCACCGACTTCATAGACTACCCCGTCAGCCTTCGGTTGACACCCCTTCTGTGAAGGGGAATTATTCCCCTCTTGTAGAGAGGGAAGGGATGTGTAATTTTGGTTTCATACTTTTACTTTTCTTTTACTTCTTATCAGCCAATCTTTGTTCTTTTCTCTTGACAAAAAAGAACCAAAAGTTTACCCAAATTATAATCTGTTGCCTCGATACGCTCTTAGAGCACCTCAGCAACTGAACCTCTGACGGTGGCTGAGGTGAACGGCAGAAATTGCCAATTTAGTCCTCGACATTCTTCCATTGCGCTTACAAATTTATAGCCTGATGGTTTAAAAACAAAAAGCCCCGCAAATTGCGGGGCTTTGATCGTCTGTAGGACTTTTAATAGACCTGACCAGTTGCTAATGTTAGCCTGTATGTTCCATAAACAGGATGTACAACAACTACTTGAAGCACACATTGATCTGGAGCTGACTTAGTATCGTTAGGATAATCATCCTCAAGTTGGACATAGAAGCTGGTAATTCCATCTCCTGTTCTGAATGTATCCCCAAGAGTTACATTAGCATCTGTTGTTGGGGTTGCATGCGGTGAGCTAATGGATATTGTTGTACCAGCCGATAGAGGATGACCCAATTTATCAGTAACAGTAAACCTCCATGTTTCACCAGCGTTACCATCATCAGGAATGATGAAGGTATCTGGTCCGGCTGTTTTTACAATAACAGGCTCGCCTGTCCATAATAAAATAATGCTATCTTGAACAACTGAACCACTTTGTCCTTCTGTAAAAGCTTTAACGTATGAATATCCAGCTCCCATGGATAAAGAATCAGAGTCTATAGGGAATGGATTGCTGGACCACATTGTTTGACTTACAAATCCATCAATATTTGTAATACCACTTGATGAACCTGAAGTACCGGTACCAATACTTCCGTGCCATGTTTCGAATCGCACTGAAGTACCAACAGCGACAGGATTACTGTATTTATCTACAACCTGAGCAGTAAGATAATTATTTACAAATGCCTTATCGAGTCCTGGGAAATTTTTCTGTGCTACGCCAAGTGTAAAATGCCGCTGATCTGCAAATCCAGCATGTACTTGAACCTTTACCGGCTCAGAAATAATTGTTTTTGTCGGCAGTTCAAGCCGTGTACGAACTTGAACAATACCCGCCCGAGTGCCACTGTACACCATTACTCTTACTCGTCCATTATTATCGACCTCAGCACTATCTGGTATCAACTCAGGATCTGTACCGGAACTGTTATATGAACTCGGTAAGAATGACAAATCAAATTTAACAATGATACCGGAAGAAGGTTCAATTGCATTTCCAAGTGAATCACGAACTTCGTAGGTAATGACTGCGTTTTCAGTAGAACCAGTTCCTGCGACATATATGTCGCTCGTTGAACTACTAACCCAAGCAATCTGAGCTGGTTGTCGAGATTCTTCAGATGGAGGAATGATTGTACCGCCATAGTACAATCTTCCGAACAATCGCTTTGATGTTGTTCCGTTAGGACCTGTTACATTAAATAGCACATCAAACGGAGAAGTAGTAGAAATATCGCCGCCATTAAGTACGACCTGGAAGTTTGTATAATTGACATCTCTCGTGTCAACTGTAACAAATTCTTTATCACCTGACAAAGTAATATATCCTGCAGCTGAACCTGTAACTGAAACAGTCACAGAATTTCCGGCAGCTAATGGGTTTCCATTTTCATCTGCAACTTTGAAATTTAGTATAGCTTTATCTCCACTATAGAGGTCAATAGAATCATTCGTTATCCCGCTCACTTGAATGACTGGTTTACCGGAGAAAAGAAATGGTAACGAACGTTGTATCAATACAGAATCCCGTCCATAAGCATTCATCACAATATGACCAGCTCCAATTTGTCCTCCATCGGAGGGTATTTGTCCTCCACCATAAAATACTGCAGTCGCTGTACCTATATTATCGAGAGCTGTTTGAGGCTGTACCTGTCCACCTGTACTTGTCAAGTATATTGGTGTACCAACGCGTGCCGGATTGTTAAATTGATCGCTCATCTGAATTGAAATCGTACCAACCGCACCGGTTGTAACGAACCCAGGATAATTCTGTTTGTCTAATGTTGCAATTACTCTGTTATTATCAGGATATCCTCCCGAGATTACTAAATCAACATACGCGGGCGGTCGGGATGAACCGACGATAGAAGCTGCCACTCGAACAATTCCCGAACGTGAACCAGCTCGGAAGATTGTACTTACATTACCTGCATCCGATAAAGAATCAATTTCTGGCATTAACTGTTCGCCGCCACCTAATCCCCCAGTCGGAATTAGTGAAAAAGCTACATAAGTCCTCGGAATTCCAGAATTTGCAAAATTTATTATTCGGTTGCCAGACGAATCTTTTACTACAAAATCTAATGCAGTAAATGAGTTCGCAACTACACTACCCTCCGCAACTGTCAATGTCTTATTTGGATCGCCAAGCACTTCAATTGAATACGGCGTCTGTCCAAATCCTGCACTTCCTCCTTCAGCCGACGTCGATTGAACAAAAGCACTAAATCCTTTCGACGCATTTCCATTTCCGTATTGTGGACTTGTCACTTCAATGAGTACGATAGCTGGTCCTCCAGCAGCAGAACGACTCGTCTTTGCGATTGTCGCTGTAAAATTCGTATATGTTGCATCGTACGTATCTAATGTTGTTACATTTACATCGCCTAGTAGCTGAACGCTTGACAATACCTTACCCAGCATATCAGTTACCCTAACAGTAATGGTCGAACCGCCTACGATTGGATTTCCTAATTCATCCGAAACTCTATAATTAAATGAAACCGTACCACTATCAGGCACTATGAGTGGTGTAGTTGGCACTGTAATTTGAGTTTTGCCAGAGAACATCAATATTGCCGTAGCGCTAATAACAGAATCACTCTTCCGATATGCTGTATCACCAATGGTTGTTGCTGTTACAATTACCCTCCCATCAGCCGGTCGAGAATTTCCCGTGATCAATGTCGCCCTTGCAATTCCATTATCATCTGTCAATGCTGAGCCTGTTATATTCCCAGCCGTTGTAGTAAACTTTACGGGAGATTGAACCGGAGGATTCCCATACCGATCCCCAACTACAACCATAATCGTCGACGTCAAATTATCATAAAGCATTCCCGCTAAGTTGATTTGAGTACGAGAAATTGAAAAATGATCTGCATCAGGGAAACCACCAGAAATAGTAATGGTCGCGGGATTTGCTTTTACCTTTCCATCTGCTGTCTGCGCACTCACCTGAACAATACCTGCTTTTGTCCCACTCCGTAGTGTTGTTGTAACAATACCAAAATTATTCGGTACCGCATTCTCAGGACTAATATATTCTCCACCTCCGGGAGCATTCAACAGTGAAAAATGGATAACCGCTTTATCTGAACCCACAACAAGACGGCCGGAAGAATCCGTTACACGGAAGCTCATGATAGTATAATCTGTCAAACCTGTTCCGTGAATTGCGATATTCTTCATCGATGCTGATAGAAATTCTATATTCGCCGGATTCGCGATACTCGTTCCAACTGGGTATAACGTACCTTGTAATTGCCTCGTTACAGAACCATTAACACCGCTCACACTGATCGTCATTATAAAATTACTGAGTGTCGTTATACTATCCGCCTTAATGTGAACCTTGAAATACGTTTGATTCTGGTCCCGTGTATCAATAGTAGTTACTTCATTATCTCCAGACAATGTAATGTATCTTGAAGCCGTGCCACTCACCGTTACACTTACCCTATTCCCAGCTGCCAATGGATTCCCATTCCCATCTGCAACCCGATAAGAAAATTCAGATTCAAAACCACTATATACATTTATAGAATCATTTGTAAGTCCTTCAATTGTAATAATAGGGCTTCCTGAGAAAACAAAAGGCAACTGGCGCTGTATTACGATCTCACCCATTCCAAAAGTCGTTAATATTACAGAACCAAATCCTCCCGAAGGCACTTGTCCACCACCATATAATACTGCTGTAGCTCTCCCATTTCCATCTAATGTAGTACTCGGTTGTACCAGCCCACCAGTAGTTGTAAAGTATATTGGCGTTCCGGCACGCGCTGGATTGTTAAATTGATCGCTCATCTGAATTGATATTGTACCTACTTGTCCTGTTGTAACAAATCCGGGATAATTTTGTTTATCTAACGTTGCAATTACTCTGTTATTATCAGGATATCCTCCCGAGATTACTAAATCAACGTATGCAGGCGGTCGGGATGAACCGACGATAGAAGCAGCCACTCGAACAATTCCCGAACGTGAACCAGCCCTAAAAATTGTGCTTACAGTACCTGCATCCGATAAAGAATCTATACCTGGCATTAGCTGTTCTCCACCACCTAATCCCCCAGTCGGAATAATTGAAAAAGCAACATAAGTACTCGGAATTCCTGAATTTGCAAAGTTAATAATCCTATTCCCTAAGGAATCTTTTACTACAAAATCCAAACGGGTAAATGAGTTCGGGTCTGTGCCGCCTTCGGCTACTGTCAAATTTGTATTAGGAGCTGAAAGCACTTCGATTGAGTACGGCGTTTGACCAAATCCTGCACTTCCTCCTTCAGCCGACGTCGATTGAACATAGGCGCTAAAGCCTTTCGATGCATTCCCATTTCCTTCGGCTGGCGTAGTTACATCAATCATTACTATTGCTTGTCCCCCTTGTGCAGAGCGAACCGTTTTTGCAATTGTGGCATTAAAATATGTAGCAGTATCAAGGTCCTTTGTCGTAACATTCACATCTCCTAACAATTGTACGCTTGACATTACCTGCCCTAATAAATTGGTAACTTTGACTGTAATGGTCGAACCCCCAACTATTGGATTCCCAATAACATCCGAAACCCTATACTTAAATGAAACCGTGCCACTATCAGGTACAATAAGCGGCGAAGTTGGTACTGCAATTTGAGTTTTACCAGAAAAAATAAGTACCGTTGTAGCGCTAATAAGGGAATCACTCCGCCGATATGCCGTATCTCCAACTGTCGTTGCAGTTACAAAAATCAATCCATCTGCTGGGCGAGGATTGCCTGTAACAAGTGTTGCCGTAGCAATACCCATATCATTTGTTATTGCTGAGCCGGTAATATTACCTCCATTAGTTGTAAATTTCACAACTGAAGGAACACATGGATTACCATTCCTATCGCCAACGACAACAGATACAGTTGTTGTCAAACCATCATACAACATTCCAGCCAGATTTATTTGTGTCCTTGATATTGAAAAATGCTCTCCATCGGGATAACCGCCTGTTATAGCAATTGTGAGCGGATATGCTTTCACTGATCCATTCGCTGCCTGCACATTCACTTGCACAACTCCTGCTCTTGTCCCACTCCATACTGTAGCGGTAACCATTCCAAGATTATCGGTTTCAGCAGAATCAGGGCTAATGTACTCTCCTCCTCCAGGACCGCTCAATAATGAAAACTTAACCCATGCTTTATTAGTACCAACAATAGGATTCCCTAGTGAATCAGTAATCTGAAATTTTAATACAGAATAATCTGTTAATCCCGTTCCTCGAATCGAAATAGTTTTTTGAGAAGCTGAAACGAGTATAATATTTGCAGCTGGTTTTAAAGAGCCAGTAATTAACCCTTCGCTATAATTTCGTTTTAGATTGAAATTTCGCGTTACTGTTCCACCAGCGGAGACACTTACTCCCGCAGAATCGCTATAATATCCGGTTGCTACTACATGTAATGTCGTTGTATACTGTTCTGTTATATTGAACACCAGTGAATAGTATCCATTAGCATCAGTTGTATCAGTCGCAGCGAGGGTGCCTCTATCTACGACTATTGCTCCAACAATAGGACTATTGAGACTATCGAGCACTCGACCAGTAACAATTGATTGTTTTGGCGTTGTGTCGTTTTCTGTCGGACTTTCAGAGCAAGAAATTAAGAATAGCAATAGAGCTATAATTCCACAGCTTGATAAGAAAAGCGTTGTCTTTTTCATATTGTACTCCCAGCAATAATTTTCAATTCGTTATATTCTCTAATTCACAGTCGTCGATTTTTTTACTTCTTGCTCTGACTGTTTTAACTTTTCTTGAATAATATTCTTTTCTTCACGAACCATTGCAGCTCGTTCTTCGACAAGCGGCAGGAAATTTGCTTTTATCAAAACAATAAGCTCTTTTCTCGTAGTTTGAGTTTTATTATATCCAAAGACATACCGTAGACCAAAAACCCACCATGGTAAATCTTTTAGAATTGGTACGCCATTTCGAATTATGCTTTTCTCATTTGTATACAATCCACCAACATA
>Ga0208825_1000904_pt1 | contig 25416 bp, 23 predicted proteins | sample AD_UKC113_MetaG_FD_184450 | JGI IMG/M metagenome (GOLD analysis project Ga0208825, IMG submission 184450) | Active sludge microbial communities of municipal wastewater-treating anaerobic digesters from Hong Kong - AD_UKC113_MetaG (SPAdes)... | ecosystem: Engineered > Bioreactor > Anaerobic >...
ATAGGTTTTTAAAATCCACAATTTTTGTGGAAAAGCCTGTGCAAAATCGGTTAAAAGGCTGGCCAAGTGCTTTTGCTTTCAAATAGATACAACAACCTGCACAAAAGATCGTCATAAGTTTTCCGGGGTTGCAGCTTGCCAAGACAGGGTCAGAAGGTATAAATTTGAAGAGGCTAAAATTAAGATGGTAGATAAGAGATTTCAGATAGTCGAAAGCAATTTTGAGCGGCTCCGCCAGAAATTCATCGGGGGCCAGCTCAGCCGTGAGCAATTTGCCGAATCTCTCAGAAAACTACGGTTGTTTGATGATCACGGCCGGTGCTGGATGCTGGGAGCTCAAAGCGGCCAGTGGTATTTCTATGACGGGAAAAAATGGGTAAAAGCTGAACCGCCGGCGGATACCCGGGAGACCAGGTCCTGTCCGGTCTGCGGCTCTGAAAACGAGATTGAAGCGGAAGTTTGTTCAAGATGTCAATCTGCTCTGACTGAAGGACGGACGAAATTGGCCTGTCCTGAGTGCGGCCGGCTGCTGGCCGAAGGCCAGTCTGTTTGCCCTGCCTGCGGGGCAGCCGTCAGGACAGACGACAATCAGAATCAGGTCAAAGACCAGAGCCAGGAGGTAGCCGGCAAGAAAAGAAATGAAGAGACTGTCCTCTGGTACCTAAGCGCGGCTGATCCTCTAAGCTTTTTGTTATTTTTTGGCGGACTGGGCATTTTCCTTGGAATTTTATTTGGTTTGATGGCAGGGGCGACAGGATTCTTACCAGGTCTGAAAGCCTGGCTGCCAACTGCTTTGCAGGAAATGCAGGGAAAGCTGGTTGGCAGCTTTGTTTTTAGTTTCCTGGGAGGCCTGCTTGGATTTCTAATCCTGGCGGCCGGCGGTTATGTTCTGGCTTTTTTGATCAATGCCTCAATTTATTTTTTGGGAGGCCCAGGTTTTAAGCTGCAAAGGGCCCGTCGCCATTCCCGGAACCAGCCATCCTGAAAGAAGCGGGAAAAAGATTAATCACCTGGTGGTCAGGCCAAGACTGTAAGCTATCTGACCTAACGACAGCGATTCGTCGCCGGGAGAATAATAAACCGGACGTAAAACTTCAAATCTATTTTTCCTGAGCAGATCCTCTGTTTTTTGCAGTAAAATCCGGTTCAGGAAAACTCCTCCGGTCAGTACAATTTTATCCAGGCCTTCTTCCTCCCTGGCTTGCCAGCAGACTTCCAAAATGGCCCTGGCTAAGGTGTTATGGAATTTAAGGGCTATGGTTCCAGGTTCGTGTCCCTGAATTAAGTCTTCTATTATCTCTTTTATGGTTGGAGCAAAATCGAGGCGGTAGGGCAGCTTATCTTTCAAAAACAAATAAGGGTAAGCCCGGGAAGTTGGGCGAGCCAGGGCAGCGGCTGTCTCCAGGCTGACCGGGGCCTGAGCCTCAAATTCTATTCTTTCTGGAGACAACCCGGCTAAATAAGAAACGGCATCAAACAGCCGGCCGGCACTTGAAGTCAGGGGAGTGTTTATCCTTTTGTCAATTAGTTGTCTGACTGCTTGTTTCTTTCTGGCTGAAATTGGTTCCAGCGATTTTACCGGCGGGTAGTCTGGGCCGGCAGCCTTGAGGAGGAAGGACAGGGCTATTCGCCACGGTTCTCTAACGGCCGCGTCTCCGCCCGGAAGCGGGACATAGTCCAGCTGGGCATACCTTTTATAGCCAGTGTAACCGGCCAGAAGGAATTCGCCGCCCCAGGCCTGGCCGTCATCTCCGTAGCCATAACCGTCAAAGCTAACACCGAGAACCCTGACTGGCGGCGGCAGTTGATGTTCAAGCAGTGGAGCCAGGACATGGGCAAAATGATGCTGAAGCAAAAAATGGGGAAGGCCAGTTGAGCGGGCGTAAGCGGTGCTTCTGAAATCAGGCTGCAGGTCGCTGACGATCAGATCAGGTTTGAAATCAAACAGCTTTTTAAAATGGTCAATGGTCTCGAGAAAGTAGCCAAAATTCTGATAATCGTCGAGATCACCCAGAAACTGGGAGGTAATGACATAACCATCTTTATAAATGGAAACTGTATTTTTGAGCTCACCGCCGACGGCCAGAACCCTGGCTTTTGATTTCAGGCTGCCGGGAACGTTCTGGGGAAAAGGCACAAAGCCTCTGGCCCGCCGGGAAAAAACGGGTTTGGACCTGACGACTTCGAGGACAGAATCGTCGGCCCTCATGGCTATTTCCCGGTTGTGAGTCAGAATAAAATCGCTTAGCTCAGGCCCGATCTCTGAGTCGTCCTTGATAATGGGTGCATCTTTTCTATTGGAGCTGGTGGCTACAATCACCCTGAGTTCCTGGAGCAAAAGATGGTGAAGAGGAGTATAGGGCAGCATAAAACCAAGGGTGTCTGCTTGCGGCGCCAGGCCGGGAATATCTTTCTTTTTTCTTAACAGAACTATTGGCCGGCGGGAGGAGGTCAGCCAGTCTTTCTCAGCCCGGCTGAGAAAAGCATATTCAGAGACCGTTTCTAAGTCCTTAGCCATCAGAGCTAAAGGTTTGACTTTTCTCTGCTTGATCTTTCGCAGCCGCCTGACCGCTTGAAAGTTAAATGGATCACAAATCAAATGGAATCCACCCAGGCCTTTAACCGCTAAGATTTTTCCCTGCTTGACCAGGCGGATAGCAGAAGTTAGCGGCTCACTCACCGGTTTTCTCGTTCGGGCTTCAAGCAAAACCAGCTGTGGCCCGCAGACCGGGCAGGCAATGGGCTGAGCATGGTAACGCCGGTCAAGCGGATTTTCATATTCATGCAGGCAGTCGGGGCACATCTTAAAGCCAGCCATGGTGGTGCTTTCCCGGTCATAGGGCAGCTTGTTGACAATCGTGTAGCGCGGACCGCAATTGGTGCAATTGGTGAAGGGATAATGGTAGCGTCTTTCTCCTGGAGTCTCTATCTCTTTAAGGCAGTCAGGGCAGGTGGCAATATCGGGTGAAATAAAAACAAAAGATTCCCCGGCGACTGTCCGGTCAATCGAGAATTTATTTCGCCCTTCCGGTTCAACTTCCAGCCAGTCCAGGCTTTCAACTCTGGCCAGCGGCGGCAATTCATTTTTGAAGGCCTGAAGGAAACGGTCGAAATCAACCGGGCTGCCTTCGAGATAAATCTCTACCCCCTGACCAACATTCTTGACATAACCATGAAAATTGAGCCTGGTGGCCAGACGGTAAATAAATGGCCGGAAACCTACTCCCTGGACCGTGCCCCTGACCAGTAGCCGGTAGGCTTTTAACGATCCGGTTTTAACCTCTGGCCTGGGCATATCCTACCTGGCCTTCCGGCTATAGAGACAACCGCAATAGTTCTGCCGGTAAAGTCCAAAAGCCTGGCTCATAGCTACGCTTTTTCTAAATCCATCTTTTTTCTTAAAATTGGCTTCCAGGAATTCAAGACGAAATTTTCTGGCCGTCAACCGGCCGATGCGGTTCAAAACCTCGGCACTTTTCCAGGGGCTAATACTCATGATAGTGGTAAAGAGGGGAAAGCCCAGCTCCTTAGCGAGCCGGGCGGTGGCCTGAAGCCGCCAGGCATAACAGATATGGCATCTTCGTCCTTTTTCAGGTTCATCTTTGAATTTTTCTGTTAATTGTAGCCAGCGGTCTGGGTCATATTTTCCCTCAATTAACTTAAAGCCGAGATGGCTGGCTACCCGGCGGGTTTCCCTAAGCCTGAGATCATATTCTTCCTCAGGGTGAATATTGGGGTTATAGAAAAATCCGGTTACCTGGTAGCTGGCTTGAAGGAGGCCAACAACATAGAGAGCATCCGGAGCACAGCACAGATGAGCCAGAATTACGGGCTGATCATTCATACAGCTATTTTAGCCTTTTTCTAACTCTTTTTTGAGGATTTTGATTCTTCTTTCAGTCTGATCTATCCGGGAATAATAAATAGCTAAGGCTTTTATCTCCGGTCTGATTTTATTAATAATCAAGCCAATAGCCTGATAAGACGGTTCCAGTTGAGACCTGGCCAGTTCGCAGCCGGCTTCTCCAAACTTTTCTTTCATTTCTTCCAGAGAGTTTAGTTCAGAAGCTGCCTGGCTTAGATCTTTGAGTTCAGGCCAGGCTGAAGTTCCCTGCTGACCAAGCTGGATTAAAAGTTTGTTCTTTTTTTTCTCCTGGCGGCGGAGAAAAGCTTCCAGCCAGAATTTCATGAATTTTTTTTTGTAAGCTAAAAAAATATTATTAATTTTATTCCTTAAATCCTTATTATGAAGAAAAGCTAAAAAGAGGAGAAGGAGAACAGCGCAAAAGATAATATAAAAAATCCAGACAGGCAGGCCTTCTTTCGGGCCGTCAGCGGCAGGCATGAGATAGCCCGCTGGTAATTCATTCAATTGCTGCCCTCCTGGCCGGTCAATTTCACCCGCTTATTTTTTATGTTATTTCCGGGGCTCTTTTCAAGCTGATTTTTCCTTTCCGGGCTTAATTGCCCTTCCTGGTAGTTATGGGTTGAAATGGCCCAGTCGAGAAGATAAAGGGCTGCCGGCAGGTTTTCGGCGGCAATACTCTGAATGTCCTGCTCAGAATTGAAAAAGCCTCCTGCCTGGAGATCGACAGGCGGAAGTTCGATGGTCAGGGCAGGGATATCGAAAAGGCCATAGACCCAGTCTATAAAATCTCCATTGGTTAGGTAGGCAGAAGAGGAGCGGGCAGTCTGGTAAATACGGCCATTGACCTGGCTGATCAAGCTGGCCAGCTCAGAGGCTAACTGCTGGAATAATGACTCCTGGCCGGCCGGCAGGTCGGCATAGCTCCAGGGATAAAGGATAGTCTGAGAGAAACTGTGATAAGAAATGACCGCGGAAAAATTGACATTAAAAAACAAGTCTCTGATGGCTGAAGTTTCCGGTTCGGAGAAGGGCTGCTCTCCGCGGTAAGTTTCAGAGGAAGGAAGAGGACTTGACCCCAGGTCATCAGCTCCCCAGCAGAATGAATAATTCCGGTTCAAATCAACTCCGAATGAGCCGTTGTCGTTTAAGCGGCGGTTCTTCCGCCAGAGGCGGTAATTCAAAATGGAATAATCAAGACCGTCCGGATTAACCAGGGGTATGATCCAGATTTCTGACGAGTTGACTATGGCTTTGACCCGCTCATCATTCTCGTAATTTCTTATTAAATAATTGGCTATCTCAAGAGGAACTTCAACCGAGATCCACTCCCGGGCATGATGGCAGCCCAGAAAAGCCACTTTCGGCTCATTTTCCCGCTGGCCAGGATGGTCACTTATTTTTAAGGCATAGATGTTCCTTTTTTCCAGGCTCTGTCCCAGACTGGACAGCCGGGCAATTGATGGATTGGCAGAAGCCAGCTGCTTTAATTCTGACTCAAGCTCGCCATAAGAATGATAAGCTCCATTGAGGCTGCCCAGCCGGCTGAAGCGGCTGGCTCTGGTCTGGCCACTAACGGCCTGGTTTAAAATTGATAAAGAGAAAAATAGAATAAAAATTCCAAAAACTGTTCTATTTTTCCGGGCAGCTAAGCTGAAAATTTTTACCTCCTGGCTTTTGATTTATAAATTTCGGCTGGATTAAGATCAAGAGTGACAGCGATTTTTTGATTCTTCAGATGATGTCCGGAGCCATGTTCGAAACCAATAGCCGTAGAAAATGACAGGACAAAATGATCATTGCCCAGGCCAGAACCGAAAGTCAAATAGTAATAGGTTGAGCTGATATCCTTCATCGGCTGGGGATCAATCCTCAGGCCCACATAATAGGGTGTTTTCCACCGCCGGCCCCGAAAATTAATTTCAGTCTGGGCCTCAAGGCCAGCGCCCAGGTCGAAAATAGCCCGGAAATTGCGTTTCAGGTTTTGACCAAAGTAAGAATAAGAATAATGGTTCCAGGCAAAATATCTCGACTCGAGACAGAGGTTAAGATTATCTTTAAGTTTATACCTAAGACCGGCGCCCATGACCAGCGGCCGGCTGGCTCTATCCCCGGCTTCATCTTCTAAGCTGATTTCGGTTTCGGCTGAAGAGTAGCTTAAAAAACTTTTGCTTTTTATCTTTCTCTGGTAGGGGGGAGTGAAACTAAGGCCCAGACTCAGGCGGGAGCTGGCCACATATTCCAGGCCAACGACCGGATAAAAACCGGTTATTTTTTGCCGGCGGCTGTCAGTCATAGAGGTGCCGTTCTGAGGCCAGTCTTCTTCCAGTTCTCTTTCTATTTTACCGGTCAAAAAGACAAGGCTTAAGCCCAAACTCAGTCTGGCCTTAAATTTTCTGGCCAGAGCCAGGCTGAAAGCCATCAGCTGCCCCGACTGCTTCAACTGCAGCCGGTCATAAAGAACTTCATTTTCAACATAACGGTAATCAATCGAAGGCCGGCCATAATTTTCAGTTTGAGCCCAGGCCACGGCCAGGCTGAATTTACCCAGACTATAGTTAAAGCCCAGGTAATTAATTTCCAAACCGCGATAGGTGAGATTGGAATCGGTAGAAATAACTCCAGTATTTACCAGCCAGAAGTCAAAAAGCTGAGTTTGATTGAAGCCGGAATTGATGGTTAGCCTGCCCGGTTTAAGCGAGCTCAGAAGAGCCGGATTAGAAAATATAGCCTGGCTGTTTTGAGCTAAAGTTAGCTGGGAAAACCCTCTTCCCAGAGAAGCGGCTGAGTCAAGTCCAAACTGATTCCAGCTGCCGAGCGGGCTTTCTTCTAAATACTGGCCGGTTGGAAGCTGGGCCTGTAGCCAGCGCTCCTGGCTCAGGCCAAAGATTAGTAATAAAGCAAAAAGTTTAACCAGACAGGCTGGCCGGGAGCATCTTTTCATTGGACCTTAACTTAAAAATTCTAACACCATCGTCTTTATTTTTAAAATAAAAAAAGGTATGATAAAAAAAATTTCAGGGTGTTTAAGGGTATTTCGATGATTAAAAAGAACAGGCGGATTAAAATCAGAAGCACCGGAGTTTATCTCCCGGATAAGGTCTTGACCAATGCCGACCTGGAAAAGATAGTTGAGACCTCCGATGAATGGATTACCACCAGAACCGGCATCAAAGAGAGAAGGATAGCGGCCAAAGAACAGGTTACCTCCGATCTGGCCGAGAAGGCAGCCAAAATGGCCCTGGAGCGAGCTGGCCTAAAAGCAGAAGATATTGATTTAATTCTGGTAGCTACCAACACCCCGGATACAATTTTTCCGGCAACAGCCTGCTGGCTGCAGAAAAAGCTGGGTATTAAAGAGACTCCTGCTTTTGATCTTGAAGCTGGTTGCAGTGGCTTCCTTTATGGCCTGATTGTGTCCGAGGGCTTGATTCTGGGTGGAGTAGCCCGCCGGATTTTACTGGTGGGCGTAGATATTCTGTCCAAGGTCACCAACTGGGAAGACCGGGGGACCTGTGTCCTTTTCGGTGATGGAGCCGGGGCTTTTATTTTAGAGGAAAGTCAGGATGAGTCTGGCTTGATTTCGCATTTCTGGGGAGCTGACGGCTCACTGGCTGAACTGCTGATTTTGCCTGGTGGTGGAACTCTTCATCCAGGCAGTGAAAAAACTGTCGAAAAAAAGCTTCACTATATTACCATGAAGGGCAATGAGGTTTTTAAACATGCAGTCAAAAGGATGGGTGAGGCTGCCCTGGAGGCTTTAAAGCAGGCTGGCCTGGGAAAAGACCAGGTTGATTATTTAATTCCCCACCAGGCTAATCTGAGGATTATTGATGCCACCGGAGAAAGGCTTAATCTCCCTAAAGACAAAATCGTCGTCAATATTCATAAATATGGCAATATGTCAGTCGCCACCATTCCGGTCGCTTTACATGAGTTAATAGAAGAAGGCCGGCTTCAACCGGGTAAAATTATTGTCATGGTGGCTTTTGGCGCCGGCTTTACCTGGGCCTCAGCGGTCTATCGCTGGTAAGTCTTCCGAAGCTAAAGACTGGCTAACTTATTCCTGATTCAGCTCTTCAAACTTCTTGATAAGGTCAGCTTTTTCCAGTTTCCCGACATGGCGGTAGCGGATATTGCCTTTCTTATCAATGAAGATGGAGGTTGGTATATATTGACCGGGCTTAAAGGCATTGACGATATCTTTCCCGACGAGTGACACTGGATAATTCATTTTGGCTTCATCCACAAATTTCTTCAGTTCGGCTTCAGACAGATCATCAACTGAAAAGCCCAGTATTTCGAGCCCTTTATCTTTTAGCTCTGAATAAGCCTCGATAAAATCTGGAATTTCAGCCCGGCAAGGTGGACACCAGGTCGCCCAGAAATTGACCAGAATCACCTTACCGGCTAAAGAAGATAAACTCAATTGCTGTCCGGCAAGGGACGTGACCTCAAAAGAAGGAGCCGGCTCAGCTGAAGCCGAAGGCGAAGTTCCTCCACCAGCGGGTGCTTCAGATTTATGGCAACCATAGGCGGCCAGCAGTGTTACCACCATGAGCAGGGCCAGTAAACTTTTCTTCATTCTTATTCTCCTTTTTAATTAATCAAAATATCTTAAGCCAGCTAAGTAATGTCCGCTATCGGTTTATAAGCCGCATTTTTTGAGGATTCTCTGATAATTAGCCTCTACCTCGGCCTGAATCAAACCGATTTCTTCTTCCTTCAAATGGCGGAAACGCCCCTGGAGTTTTAGATAGTCAGTAATCGGTTTTCTTTCTTTAATTTTTAGGTTAAGCGTCCACTTTTCCCCCTCTTCTATTTCGTACAGGGGGAAATATCCGGTTTGAACGGCCAGCCTGGCCAGCTTGACCGTATCATCCGGCCGGCTCTTCCAGCCAGTTGGACAGGGGGCGTAAATATGAATAAACCTGGTTCCATGAATGTCCTTGGCCTTTTTAAATTTTTTTATCATATCTTCAGGATAAGCTATGCTGGCCGTGGCGATATAGGGGATGTCGTGGGCGGCCATAATCCCGATGATGTCTTTTTTCCTTTCCTTTTTATAATGCTTGACCGGGGTAGTTGTTGTCCAGGCGCCGAGAGGGGTAGCTGAGCTCCGCTGGATGCCGGTATTCATATAGGCCTCATTGTCATAACAGGTATAGATGAAGTCTTCATTTCTTTCGGCTGCCCCGGACAGGGCCTGAATGCCGATATCAAAGGTCCCGCCATCACCAGCCCAGGCCATGACCGTGGTTTCTTTATCCCCGACCATGTCCAGACCGGCTCTGACCCCGCTGGCGGAAGAAGCCGCAGTTTCAAAAGCACAGTGGTAAATGGGCACATCCAGTGAGGAATGGGGAAAAGGACCGTCAATGACCGACCAGCAGCAGGCCGGAACGCAGAGGATGGTTTTCTGACCGAGGGCTTTTAAGGCATATCTCATAGCTAAAGTCGCTCCACAGCCCTGACAGGCTAAATGGCCGGAGCTCATCAGCTCTTCTCTTGGTAAAGTTATGGTCATTTTTCTTTCTTTACTCATTTCTTTACTCCTATCCAGACGATTTCTTCTTCGGGCCGGTCATGTTTGAGCGTATAATCAGCGATTTCCTTAAAAGACTCTTTAGTAATATCACGCCCGCCCAGTCCAGCAATGAAGCCAAAGATGGCTGGTGGTGACGGTTGTCCATACATAGCGGACTTAACTTCCTGATAGAAAATTCCATGATGCCCGTAAGAAATATTCCGGTCGAGAACGGCCACTTTGGGCACCTTCGACAAAATCGAGCGGACTGGCTCAAAGGGGAAAGGACGGAAAAGCTTGATCCGGAGGTTGCCGGCTTTGATGCCCCGGGCTCTTAGTTCATCCACTGCTACCCGGGCGGTATAACCAGCTGTTCCAGAAGTGACCAGGACCAGTTCGGCCCCATCGCACTGGTAATTTTCAACCTGTCCGAGATAGCGTCCGAACATCTGTTCATATTCGCGGCCAGTTTCTTCAATCAGAGCCGGGACTTTTTCCATATCTTTCTGGAGCCGATAGCGAAGTTCCATATAGTGATCAGAAGAAGTCAGTCCGCCGAAAGCATGAGGATCATCAGGTGTCAAACGGTAAGGCGGATTAAAGGGCGGAAGATAAGCATCAACTTTGGCCTGGTCGGGAATATCGACCACTTCGTAGGTGTGGGAAAGGGCAAAAGCATCAAGGATGACCATGCTCGGGATCATCAATTTTTCTGATATTTTATAAGCCTGAATGACTGTATCCACCACTTCCTGATTGGAAGAGCAATAGAATTGAATCCAGCCGGTGTCTCTCTGCGACAGGCTATCGTTCTGGTCAGTCCAGATGCTCCAGCCGGGAGCCATGGAGCGGTTGATGTCACCCATGACGACCGGCATCCGGCCGCCAGCTGCCCAGTGAAGCATTTCATGCATTAGAGCCAGACCCTGAGCCGAAGTGGCGGTAAAAGTTCTGGCTCCAGCCATCGAAGCTCCTAAACAGGCAGCCATGGCTGAGTGTTCAGATTCAACTTTGATAAATTTGGCCTCGAGCGTACCATCGGCACACATTTCAGACAGGAGTTCAACCACTTGAGTCTGGGGAGTAATCGGGTAGGCAGCAATAACCTGGGCCCTGGACAGCATGGCCCCGTAGGATAGGGCGTGGTTTCCCATAATTACTTTTTTCATTTTTCCTCCTCAACCATGACAATGCATTTTTCCGGGCACTCTTCAGCACAAATGCCGCAGCCCTTGCAGAAATCGTAGTTAATTTGAGGCCACTCCTCAACGATGTCGATCGAAGTATCGGGGCAAAATTTCCAGCAAATACCGCATTTTATACATTTGGATAAATCTATAACTGGCTTGATATTCCGCCAGGCGCCAGTCTTGTTGTAGAGCATCGAACCAAGAGACATGGCCACCGGCGGCATCTCTGTTTCCGACACAAAAATTATTCTTTTATCATCTTTCTTTTTGCTCATCGCTTCCTCCCTCAAGCTTGTTCATAAGCTTCAATGGCTGCCTGCACATTTTCCTCAGGCTTCTGGGGCACGCCTTCTTTGATAGCTGCGACCAGCGATTCCAGTTTGGTCAACTTTAATATTTTGACCACGGCCCCGACAATAGCCGTATTAACAATCGGAGCGGCCAGCGTCCCGAGTTTATGCCGGACAGCTATTTCGGTGGCATCAATGGTAAAGACCTTGAATCTGTCAGGAAACTTGAATTCTTCCGGCTTCTTGGGGCTGTTGATGATGATATAGCCGCCATCTTTAAGACCTTCAGTAACATCAATGGCTTCAACCAGGGTCGGATCGACCACCACCACATGATCCGGATTATAGATCCGGCTCTTGTCATAGATTGGCTGATGATCAATGCGAATAAAGGCAAAGACCGGTGCCCCCCGGCGTTCAACCCCGAACTCCGGATAAGCCTGAACGAAATTGCCTTCTTTGGCCAGGGCATCAGCCAGAATTTTTGAGGCTACGACCGTCCCCTGGCCGCCTCGTCCATGGAAACGAATTTCAATCATCTACCTCTCCTTTATCTGATATAGTCCACTATGATTTAAACTAACTGCCCCGCTGGCCAGAAAAATAACTCCGGCTGGTAACAGCGGTTCAGATTGGCTGAATCAGCCACCCGGAATAATTCCCGGGCATAATCTAAAAAAGACTCCTCTTTTTCCCCGATAATTTTTGAATTCATAATGATTTAGACTATTCAATAATTAGGATTTAGTTTAGACTTTAGCTCAGTCAGTGTCAAGAAAATCATATCTGTTACGGCCGAGTTCAGCCCTGGTCCCTTTTTTCAGGAGATTGAGATAAAGATTTTTCAAGCGCAGGGCATCAGCTTCCCGGGCAGGGCTCTCATCAATAATAGTCCCTTTAATACCAGCTTCAAATAGAGCCTGGAGCCAGTCATCATAGTGAAACTCTGATTCGTCAAGATTGATATGCTTGATTTCTCCATGCTGATTAAAAATAACCCCTGAAATATGAATATGGGCTGTACTGAGAGCCCGGCGGCCGAGCTTTTTTTCTACTTTTCTCAGGACCTGAGAAAAGTCCCGGTAGGAATTGATTTTTCCTTCGCGGGACAGAATATGGGCAAAATCAAGGCAAGGTGAAAGGCCATCGAGCTCCCGGCAAAGGGACAGGACCTCATCCAGGCTGCCAAACTGCTGCCTTTTGCCCATAGTTTCAATTCTCAGCCTGGCCGGTATCTTTTCCAGCCGGCTGATGGACAGGATATCTTTCAAGCTATCTTTAATCCGGCTGTAAGCTTCTGCCGGTGTCTTGCGGCCGTAATAGCCAGCATGGAAAACCAGATCAGAGGCACCGGCCGAGGCTGCCAGCCGCAGGGAATTAAGCAGTAATTCCTGGCTTCGCATCCTCTGACCCGGATCTTCAGCGTTCAGGTTTATAAAATAGGGAGCGTGAGCGCTGAGCTTGATCCCCAGCTGGCTGGCTTTTATTTTAATCTGGTCAGCCGTTTCCTGGCCCATTCTAAGCCCCTGGACAAACTCCAGTTCCAGAGCCTCAAGACCAATAGAAACCAGATAATCTATGGCTCGAAGCGAGGAATTTCCAGGGCAGGAATGAGGGATCCCGGCTACACCGAAGCGAAGATCATCAGAGGCAGGAGTCATCAGCCTTTCCATTTAAAAACTCGCTGACGATTTTCATCGCACAGAATTCGCCACACATGGAGCAGGCTGTAGTTTTTGATTTTCTCCGTTTTCTGATTTCACCAAATTTTATGGGGTCAATGGCCAGCTTTTGCTGGGTTTCCCAGTCAAGTTTTTTTCTGGCCCGGGAAAGCTTATGATCTCTGTCAATTGCTCCGGGCAGCCCCTTAACAATATCAGCCGCGTGTCCGGCTATCCTGGCCGCAATCAACCCGTCCTTGACATCCTCGAGCGAAGGCAGGCCAAGATGCTCGGCTGGAGTCACGTAGCAAAGAAAATCGGCACCGGCCGAAGCCGCAATCGCCCCTCCAATAGCCGAGACAATATGGTCATAACCAGGAGCAATGTCAGTCACTAAGGGTCCCAGAACATAGAAGGGCGCCTGTTCACAGACTCTTTTTTCCAGCTTGATATTCATTGCTATTTGATCGAGGGGAACATGTCCCGGCCCCTCCACCATCACCTGAACACCGGCCTGGCGGGCTCTTTTAACCAGCTCTCCCAGGGTCAGCAGCTCTTCAATCTGCGGGCGGTCAGTAGCATCATAAATCGCCCCGGGCCTTAAGCCATCGCCAAGACTTAAGGTTACATCATATTTTTGAGCTAAATCGAGCAGCCGGTCAAAATTAGCATAGAGGGGATTCTCTTTCTGATGATGAAGCATCCAGGCTAAATGAAAGGCGCCGCCCCGGGAAACGATATCAGCCACCCTTCCTTGCTTCTTTAGCCGGTCCACTGCCTTAAGAGTCAGGCCGCAGTGAACGGTCATAAAATCCACTCCTTCTTCTGCCTGATCTCTTATCGTCTGGAAGAGATCATCCCCGGTCATTTTGACTATCGAGCCCCGTTTTTCTATGGCTTCAATTGCTGCCTGATAGACCGGTACAGTCCCTAAGGGGACGGTGGAAAGAGCCAGCAGTTTTTTTCTAATGCTCTTAATCTTGCCTCCGGTGCTCAAATCCATGATGGCGTCAGTCTGGTATTTGAGGCTTAATTTTAGTTTGGCTATTTCACTCTGGAGGTCGGGATAATCCCGGGAAGTTCCCAGATTGACGTTGACCTTGGTCCTCATTTTCCGGCCAATAGCCACTGGGCGGACCGATCTGTGTCTTTTATTATAGGGGATAACTACCTGTCCGCTGGCTAAGAGTGACACAAGCTCATCAGGATGAATATCCTCTTCGGCGCTGATTTTCTTGAAGAGCGGAGTCAAAATACCTTTTCTTGCTTGTTCGACCAGGGTCATGATTTTGGCTCTCTTTCTGACTGGATATTCTTAAAAATTCAGTATAGTTTACCCCCTGAAAAGTGTCAAGGAAACCGGCCTGCCTGAGTTTACAAATGAACAGATAACTGGTAAATTTATTAAAAAGGAGCAAAAAGCGGTTTGATTGCCATTTAGTGCCGCTGATCGAAAGGCTGACTGCAGCCAGCTCCTGATTTATTACTGAAGGTGAGGTTTCAGGGTGATCAGAATAATTGCCGGCCGGTATAAGGGCCGGGTTCTCAGACTGGTCAGAAGCCCGCTGGTCCGGCCTTTGCCAGCCAAACTCCGCGGCTCGCTGTTTAATATCCTGCAGGAAAGAATTGCCGAGACCAGTTTTCTGGACGGCTTTGCCGGCACCGGTTCGGTTGGCCTGGAAGCTCTCAGCCGGGGAGCCCGGCGGGCAGTCTTTATAGAAGAATTGCCGTTAGCCGCTAAAACGATTGAAGCCAATCTTAAAAAATGCGGGGCCGATGACCAGGCTCTGGTCATCAACCGGGAATTTAACCGGGCTATCATTGACCTGGCTAAAAAAAAGGTATCTTTTGACCTTATTTTTCTTGATCCTCCCTATAAGCTTCTGGCTGACCGGAATCCTTTAAAAGTCATCAGGAAAAGGCAGATTCTCAAGCCTGATGGCTTGCTTGTTATCCGTCATCACCGCCGTTATTCTCCCTCGAAAGATGACTTTGAACTGATCCGGCGGGTAGATTTTGGTGATGATATTTTCTCCATTTATTCAGGTAAAACAGTCACCAGTCAGGGCAGCCAGGAGGAGCGGAAAGTCAAGCCTGGTAAAATAAAAAAAGTTAAGAGTGAGCCAAAATGACAGATCAGGACGATAAGCGAAATCCTTTCCCGGCCGGGGAGCCTGGCCTCAAGGAAGATGAGATCTTTTCCGGTTTGGGGCCGGCTCGCGGGTCATTGCTCTTTCTTGGCCGGTACACGCTTAAAGAGGTCATGGGAGTTCTGGCCAAAAAGGGTTTTTTCCGCGAAGCTAAGAAAAGAAACCTCTGGCCCCTCAAATACCGTCTCGATTCTTCTGATTATCCCGTGCAGCGATTGCTGATCTACTGGGAGAAAGAGGATCCAGCCAGGGTCATCGTTGATTTGAAGATAAAAGAAAGCGAGACCAGATTTCTTGCCCCGGAAAAACACGGCTTTACCTTGCCGCCTCAACATGCCCTGTTATTTGAATGGCTAACCCTGCAGAATCCCCGGGTGGAATTTATCGGCCGCCATGGACCACTTCCTGGCCAGACCAGGCCGGGCCTAAGCCTGTCAAAAAAGGTGCTTGAGATTTTTCTTTATTTATCAAAACTGATTGATTTAGAGGTGCTGGTGGCTTTTCCGGCCTATTTTCACAATGCCCTGCTTTTTTCCAGGTACCTTTATTTTGTCAATCCCATTAAGGAAGGCGAGATCAAAGCTATCCGCCGCCAGTTCAGTCATGTTCCTTTCCGGCAGTTAGCCTGGGCGGTTTATCTCGGCTGCCTCCAGAGGGAAACTGGCCAGGTCTACGACTGGCAGGCCGAAGAACAGGTTTATCCTTTAAGCGAGTCATTAAAAGAGTATATTAATTCAAAAGTCTATAAGGAAATCGCCCGGCACGTTGAAAAAACTTCCCGTTTCAATCTTGACCACCAGCTGCTTCAGGAAAAAAGTCAAAAGGCCGGCCTTCTTTACTGACCAGGTCAAACCTGCTATAATCAAGGGCCTGAAGAGGAGAGAAGCGTATGAAAAAAGGAATTCATCCAGAATATCAGGAATGCACGGTGATTTGTGCCTGCGGCAATACTTTTAAGACCAGATCAACTAAGAAAGAAATCAGGGTAGAAATCTGTTCCCAGTGTCATCCCTTCTTCACCGGCAAGCAGAAGCTCATGGATACGGCCGGCCGGGTGGAGAAATTCAGGAAAAAATATGCGGCTAAAGCCAAAAAATAATCGAAATGCTTCAGGAATTAAAGACTGCCGCGGAAAGATACAGGCAGCTTATCTCCCTTCTCTCTGATCTGGCGGTTACCTCCAATCCTCAGAAAATCAAGGAATTAGCCCGGGAGCGGGCCGAGCTTGAACCCCTGATCAAAAAGTATGACGAATATAAAAAGGTAGAAAAAGAACTGGGGGAATCAAATTCAATTCTGGCTGAAGCCAGCTCGGATCCTGACCTGAAGCATCTGGCTGAAGCCGAACTCGAGTCATTAAAGTCTAAAAAGGATTCCTTAGAAAAAGAACTGAAGCTGATGCTTCTGCCCAAAGACCCCAATGATGAAAAGAATGTCATCCTGGAAATCAGGGCTGGCGCCGGCGGGGATGAAGCCTCGCTTTTTGCTCAGGATTTGCTGCGGATGTACACCCGTTATGCCGAGCAAATGGGCTGGAAATGGGAGCTAATGGATGTTAGTTACTCTCCAATTGGCGGAATCAAAGAAGCCATAATCAATATTCAGGGTAAAAGGGTCTATTCCCGTCTTAAATATGAAAGCGGGGTTCACCGCGTTCAGCGGGTGCCCAGAACCGAAGCTTCAGGCCGGATTCATACCTCGACGGCGACGGTGGCCGTTCTGCCTGAAGCTGAGGACATAGACCTCAAGATTGATCCCAAGGATTTGAAAATAGAGGCCTTTGGAGCCTCAGGACCAGGCGGGCAAAATGTTAATCGCAATTATACCGCCATCAGGATTACTCATCGGCCTTCTGGCCTGGTCGTTTCCTGCCAGGACGAAAAATCCCAGCACCGTAACAAAGAAAAAGCCTTAAAAATCTTAAGAACCAGGCTGATGGATATGGCTCAGCAGGAACAACACAGCCGGATTTCTCAGGACCGAAGGCGGCAGGTGGGAAGCGGCGAACGAAGCGAAAAAATTAGAACTTATAATTTCCCTCAATCGAGGATCACCGATCACCGGCTGAATGAGAGTTTTTACAACCTGGAAGCTATCATGGATGGTGACCTGAGCGAACTGATTGAGAAACTGGTCATCTATTATCAGGCCAGGGCCTTAGAAGAAGATAAATCTCAGGAAACTTTAAATCAGCCACTTGAGCTCTAAGAATTTAGAACAGCTTTTTAGGGAGACAGCCGCCCGGCTGGCTACCAGTTCCTGCCCGTTCGTTGAAGCCCGGCTTCTGATTCAGGCAGCCGGGAAGATGGATGAGGCTGAATTTTTTAGAAGAATGTCTGAGCCGGTCAAACCATCGCTTGAAAGGAAGCTCAATCAGCTGGTGAGGAAAAGGCTCAGCGGCTGGCCGGTAGCTTACCTTCTTGGCCGGAGAGAATTCTGGGGTTTGCCCTTCCGGGTTAACCGCTCGGTTCTGATTCCCAGGCCGGAAACTGAGCTGGTCGTAGAAAAAGCTCTGTCTCTCCCGCTGCCTCCAGAGCCGCTAATTCTTGATCTGGGAACCGGCTCGGGCAACATTGCGATTTCCCTGGGTAAAGAGCTGCCCGCGGCCCGAATCATAGCCACCGATATTTCGTTAAGAGCTTTAAAACTGGCCAGGGAAAATGCCCGGCTGAACCAGTTAACCAACATCATATTTATTCAGAGCAACCTGTTTAAGGCTTTTGAACAGAGTAAGTTGTCTTTTGATCTTATAGTTAGCAATCCGCCTTATGTGGCTCAGGACGACTGGCCAGAGCTCGAGCGGCCGGTTAAAGATTTTGAACCCCAAAAAGCCCTGATTGCTGGACGGGATGGACTGAAATTCATCAGACAGCTGGTGAGAAAAGCCGGTACATTTCTAAAGCCAGGCGGCTTTCTGGTCATGGAAATTGGAGCTGGACAGGCAGAAGAGACAGCCCGGTTATTAGAAGCTGCCTGGAGCCAGATTGAGATAATTTCTGATTACTCTGGTTTTCCCCGGGTCGTTTCTGCCCGGACAGGGCCTGCTCAGTCAAAGACTATTAAAGCTTGAAGTCTTAAACTGGCTTTTTTTTGTTCAGCAGGGGCTGGTATTCTTCGAAGGCTGGAAGCAGCTTGGTGGTTTCATAGCGGATTCTTTCCCATTTCTCAATATCAATTGAACAGAAAGCTTCGACTACCTGCGGATCAAAATGAGAAGCGGTATTTTTTATAATTTCTTCCCTGGCCGTCCGGAAATCCCTTTCGGCCCGGTAGGGACGATGAGAAGTGATAGCATCCAGAGCATCAGCCAGAGCAAAAATTCTTGATTCCAGCGGTATTTCTTCTCTTTTTAACCCCCGGGGATAACCGGAGCCATCATATTTTTCGTGATGATATAAGATGATATGGCCAACTTCGGTCAGCATTTTCATTTCTTTAATCAGGCCGAAACCGAGTGAAGGATGAAGCCTTATCTTTTCCCATTCGTCTGGAGTTAACTGGCCTGGTTTTTTAAGAATCGAATCGGGGATAGCAATCTTGCCAATATCGTGGAGGAGAGAACCTTTTCTGATGTTATCGAGCCTGGTTTGCTGATTGATGCCCAGCAGCCTGGCCAGCACCTGGCAGTATTTAGAAACAGTTTGGGAATGGCCAAAAGTTTCAACATCCCTTAAATCCAGAGCGGTCATCAAATTCTCGACGGTCGTATCGTAAATTTCTTCCAGTTCGAGCATTTTCCTGATATGCCGGGAATGCTCCAGTTTCAACCTGGTCAGATTTTTTAAGTAAAATTCGTTTTCCTGTTGGAGCTGCCGGCGGGCAAGTTCAGCCCGGATAGCTGAAAAAATGGAAGGCAGGTTGTTTCGGGAACAAACATAATCAACCAATCCAGATTGAAGGCAGGTGAGATACTGGCTGGAAATGGCAGGCGAAGTTAGCACGATCACCGTCAGCTGGGGAACAGCCTTTTTTAAGGGCTGAAGTTCTGAACATTTTTCTCCCTGGAGCAGCTGGTCAGAAACAATCAGGATGATGTTTTTCAATGACTTGTCTGTCTGGTTAGCAGGCGGCAGGCAAGCCGCAGACCCGGCTTCAATTCTTAGCCCGGTCAGCCAATCAAGCAGCCGCTGGCTGTATTTCGGGTCATGATCAATGATAAATATTTTTGGCTGGTTGTTTTGGTTATTTTGATGGTTATGGTTCAAATTAGCACCCGCATTTATTGTATTTGTATACATTATTCAGGGCCAAAGAGCAATAGGGATTTTTTCCGGCTGGGGAGAAGTCAGAACTGCAACTTTTTGATCTGGCGGGGGGTGAGAAAAGCCTGTGGCTCTCACCCCCGGCTACCGGTTCTCCTCCTCGCGATTCAGCCTCAAAATACTGTCTGACCTCACCCGAAATTTATCTTGACACAGATACAGGCTGATTTTAGAATGAAAGAGCTAAGGTCAAAGGAGAGGTCAGTGGACATAAACAGCGAAGAAGAAAAAAAGCCGGTTTCAATTATCCAGGAAATTGAGACTCAACTGGAGAGTTATCTCCGCCGCCAGCATGAGGAAATCGAAAAAAAATTAGAACAGAGAATTCAGGAAGAACGTGAATTAGCCAGGCAGCAATTAACTCAGATCGAAGAGGAAGTTAAACAAGAATGGCAGGCCCTGGAAGAATACGGTCAGTTATGGGAGCAGTTTGAAGAGGAAAGAAACCAGATTCTGCAGAAAATCAGAGGGTATTTGAATAAAATTGTCGAGCGGCAGCAAAAAATCGAAGAGCTGGCTAAAGAAACCTCAGAAGACATTAGGGTTATCAACGGGCTGCAGGACCGCCTGGAAGAAATTCGCAACCAGTCCATGGAAAAATCAGGCTTCTTAAAAAGGCAGCTGGAAGAAAAATTCGGGCTGAAAGCTGAGCTGGTGGAAAAAGCCTCAGCTCCGGCTGAAGATATCGACTTAACCCCGGAGATCGAAAAGCTTCAAAAAGTTAAAGAGCTGCTGACGTTCGAACAGGAAATCAAAGGTGGAACAATCACTCCTGCCAGCCAGATAGAAAATGAGAGACCGGAAGCGAAAAGCGGCGACGAGCCACAGGCAGAAATTGAACTAAAGGCGCCTGGTCAAGCCGAAGCCCAAACTGAAACCAGGGCTGAGGCCGAGCCAGAATCAGGCTCCTGGCGGGAACCAAGCCTGGAAGAAAAACTGGCTGAGGAAATAAAAAAAGGCCTGGCTGAAAAGATGAACAATAAAAAGACGGCTGAAGGTGAAAAGACCGCTGGCCAGGAGGCTGGGGAGAGCAACACTGACCGCCAGGAGCTGCTGACTTTTTATCATCAGGAACCGGCCAATGGTTCCGGCTGGATTGGTTATTACCAGAAGAACGACCATTGTGTTGTTGAGATCCAGGAAATACTTAACAGAATCAAAAAGACAGTGGAAGAGGCTAAAAAGGCTTATTACAAATTGAATTTAGTCAGCTCGGTTAAAGAGCAATTCTTTTTAAAAAGAGAATTAATTGCCGAGCAGGAAGGCTTGAAAAAATACCTGCAAAAAGTTCTCTGGCTGGCTGAAAAAAAACGGTTTACTTTCCCCCTGCTGGCCCAGGATTTCTTGAATCAGGCAGTAATTGAAGACCTGGTTGATTTGCTGCGCACTCAAAACTGGGGAGCGCCTGAGGATCTTAATCATTTTGAGCAGAAGACTATGGCTATTATCTCCGGTTTTGATGACCGGGTTAATCCGCCCTCGGTTTATTATTCCATCCTGAAGAAAGAACTGGAAATCTAAAAACTGCTTTAATTCTGAGACCGGTCTCTTTAATTAAAAGTTTCCTTTTGAATTTCCTGGAAATAGTCTTCCAGCAAGCTGAGGTCTTCTGAACTCAGGTCTTTAAATCTCAGGCCGGTATAAAAGGTTGGAATTTCAGTCCCAGCTTTTTCCGAGTAAACAACTTCCGTCTGTAAAGATCTGGCTTTCTTGCCCAGAACCAGAACAATTTCCAATGATCTGGAGACCGGCAAGGGTTTTTCTGAGATTATTTTAGTTCCGCCCAGACTCAAATTAATAGTTTTGCTGACCTTGAGCTGATCTTCCTCTTTATACATCAAAAAAGTGGCAGTGAAATATCTCTGGAAATGCCTCTTTTCCCGGTAAAGTTTTTCCTGGAAGGCAAAGGTAGCTGAAAGTTGATCGCCCCTTTCCCAGTCGCGGGAATAAGCCACCACTTTGTTTTTCAGGATGGGCTTGGCCGGACCCTCGGCCGGAGGTAATCTCCAGGTTTCCTTGCCTTTGGCCGCCGCCAGGGCCAGGTCGCATTCATGGACCAGGTGCTTTAAATCATCTTTGGTCAGGCCATCGCTGTCGGCCATCTGCCGCCGGGGAAAGACAGTCACGCCGAAAGACATGGTCAGATTGTTTCTGGGCTGATATTCTTCAAAAGGAAAATAATGTTCTTCGATATTTTTTCTTATTCTGTCGGTCAGCTGGCAGGCTTCATCCAGGCTGACTACCCCTTCCAGAAAGAACAGGAACTCTTCTCCGCCATAACGGCAGATTAAATCCTCTTCCCGAACGGACTGACGCAAAATGAGGGCCAGCTCCCGGAGCAGTTGATTGCCAGTCTCATGACCGTTACGGTCATTGTAGTGCTTGAACCAGTCCACATCGCCCATCACCATGGCAAAAGAACCTTCTTCTTTCCTTCTTTTGCTCATAGAGTTAATTTTCTGCAGGATACGGTCGAAGAAAGGATCAGCGCGCAGCAAGCCAGTCAGGGCATCATACTGAATCAGATTGAGCTTGGTCATAGCAATGCCGATGTGCTCAGACAGGCCGCGTAGAATCTCCTGGTCTTCCTGGCTGAAGCCTTCTTTAACCTCGTCCCCCGGGGAGACTTTGTTGTAAACTTCGACCACCCCAATAATCTGATCCTCATAGATAATGGGCACAGCCAGAATACTCTTCAGAGGTTCTTTCAAATTATGCTGATAGCGAATAGAAAATCTCTGATCCGAGGCCGGGTCGGCCAGATTGATCTCCAGTCCGTAGGTGGCAACAGCCGAGGCGAAGTCAGGTGCTTTCATTCTGGCCACATATCTGAAAGTTTCCGGATGGGTGATAAAAGTATCATCCCAGATTATTGGTTTAAGATGCTTCCCCAGGGTTTCGTTCTCTTCAATCAGATAAATGGTCAGGCCTCTGGCTTCTAATAATTCCTTTATTTCAGGCACCACGCCCAGCAGGCTGCCGACATCATTAGCCGAATAAATTTTTCTGATAATGTCTTCTGTTTTTTGCCGTTCCTTTTGTGACCAGATATAGCGGGCCTCAATCGAGATGCGCTTTTCAAGTTCCCGTAAATAATTCTGATTGATCAGCTGTTTTATTTCAGTGATCTGCCTGAAAATTTCCTTAGTATTTCTGGCCGACAGGGAAAGCGATTGCTGGAGTTCAGCCCACTCTTTTTTGATCCGGCTAACCTTGACTGCTCGCTGCAGCAGCAGGCTAAGAATTGGCTCAAAGGACTGCCCATTTCTTTCCAGGACATAATCCAGATAATGTTCCTGGGGCCAGCTCAGGAGCATCTGGTAAACCTGGGTCTCATCCTGGCCGATGATAATGACCGAAATGTCTTTGTTGATCAAATCTTTCCAGCGGTCATAAGCGGCATAGGTGCTATCGACGACCATCACCCAGAAATCTTGATGGCTGATGAGAGCCGGGACTTCCTCCGGGGAGTTAGCCACGACCGGCAGGAACTCACGTTCACAGACTCTAACTATTCTGAGAGCTTGTTCTACTTCATGAACGAGAACAAGGACGCTTATCTGAGCCATGATGGCGGGAAGATGACTTTTCCCTGGGTCCTCCTAAATGACCTTAGAAACCTTAGCTTGCCTATAATCTACTTAAATTATTTTTTGGAGTCAACTTATTTTTTTTAGCAGGAAAAACAGGCGGGAAAAGGCGCTTTGGCCGGTCTTGGTATTTTTGAATAAGAGGAATTAGTATGCTATATTTTAGCTGTCTTAATTTTTCATCGGGAAAAAGACTGTTTTATGGTTAGAGTTAGATTTGCCCCCAGCCCGACCGGTCAGCTTCATGTCGGCGCCCTCCGGACAGCTTTGTTTAACTGGCTGTTCGCCCGCCAGCAGAAAGGAAGGCTGGTCCTGAGGATTGAAGATACCGATGTCAGCCGCTCGTCAGACGAAATGACCAGGACTATTCTTGAAGCACTTAGCTGGGTCGGTCTGGACTGGGATGAGGGCCCAATCTATCAATCGCAGCGCTTTGAGGTTTACCGCCGGGCGGCGCGCCAGCTGGTTTCTCAGGGCCAGGCCTATTACTGCTTCTGTACCCCGGAAGAAATTGACAGGCGGCGGGAGGAAGCTAAGGCCCGGGGCCAGCACTGGAAATATGACCGCAAGTGCCTTCATCTCCCGGCTGAGAAAAAAGATGAGCTCTTAAAAAAAGGAGTACCGGCGGCCATCAGGTTTTTAATACCAGCTGGCCTGACTGAGTTCGAAGATCTGATCCACGGACGCGTCTCTGTTGAAAATCAGAATCTTGAAGATTTTGTCCTGCTGCGGAGTGACGGCTTTCCAACCTACCATCTGTCAGTGGTTGTTGACGATCTTGAAGCCAGAATTACCCATGTGATCAGAGGCGATGATCATATCACCAATACCCCCAAGCAAATTCTGCTCTACCGGGCTTTTCAAGCCGAGCTGCCCAGGTTTGCTCATTTACCACTGATCCTCGGGCCTGACCGGAAGAAATTGAGCAAAAGACATGGCCACACTGCTGTTCTAAGTTTTCGTGACCAGGGTTATCTGCCTCTGGCCTTTTTCAATTTCATGGCTCAGTTGAGCTGGTCACCGGGCCGCGAAGAAAAAATTTATAGCCGGGAAGAAATGATCACTGAATTTTCACTTGAGCATATAAGCAAGGGCAGCCCGGTCTTTGACCTCAATAAGCTTCAGTGGCTGAATAGCCGTTTGATTAATGAGATGCCGGTGGCTGACCTGGTCAATGAAGTCCGTCCCTGGCTGGAGAAAAAAGATCTGTGGAAAGAGGTTTACCTTGAGGAAAAAAGGGACTGGTTGACAAAACTGGTCGAACTGGTCAGGCCGAGGAGCAGGACGCTGGTCGAACTGGCTGAGATGATGGCTCCTTTTATTTCCGGGCAGGTCGTCTATGATCCAGAAGCGGTCAAAAAATACCTGCTGGAGCCGGGGCTGGAAAAACTTCTGCCGAAGCTAAAAGAGGATTTTAAACGGGTAGAGCCATTTAAAATCGCTGAATTGGAACAAGTTTTGCGGGCCAGAGCAGAAAAAGAAGGGGTGAAGGCGGCTGTTTTCATTCATGCTTTAAGAGTTCTGTTACTCGGCCGGTCGGTGGGGCCAGGGATTTTTGAGGTTCTGGAACTGATGGGGAAAGAAAAAACTCTGGCCAGGCTGGATAGCTTAGCTGAAGCCAGAAAAGCAATAGACAAACCAGGGGAGGTAAAAAATGGCTGAAAAAGAAAAGATGGCTTATAAACCGGTCAGGGCTCCGCGCGGCAACAGTCTGCATTGCAAGGGTTGGTCTCAGGAAGCGGCCATGAGGATGCTGATGAATAACCTCGATCCGGAGGTGGCAGAAAAGCCCCAGGAGCTAATTGTTTATGGCGGCACCGGAAAAGCTGCCCGTAACTGGGATTGCTTTCGAGCCATTGTCAGCAGCTTAAAAAAACTCGAGAACGATGAAACTCTGCTCGTTCAGTCGGGCAAACCGGTGGGTATCTTTAAAACCCACAGCGAAGCCCCGCGAGTCTTGATTTCTAATGCTATGCTGGTGCCAAAGTGGGCTACCTGGGATGAATTCCGGCGGCTGGAAGCTTTAGGCCTGACCATGTATGGCCAGATGACCGCCGGCAGCTGGATCTATATCGGGACTCAGGGTATTCTGCAGGGCACTTTTGAAACCTTAGCCGCCGCTGCCAGGAAGCATTTTGGCGGATCGCTCAAGGGCAGACTGGTGGTCACCGCCGGCCTGGGTGGCATGGGTGGCGCCCAGCCGCTGGCCGTCACCATGAACGGGGGAGTGGCCATTATTGCTGAAGTTGATCCAGCCAGAATCAAGCGCCGTCTTGATACTAAATATGTTGACACCATGACTGAGAGCTTGGATGAAGCTTTGAAAATGGCTAACGAAGCCTGTAAAAAAGGCCAGCCGTTATCTATTGCCCTTCTGGCTAATGCTGCTGATCTTTTGCCTGAGCTGGTTAAGAGAGGAATTACGCCCGATGTTCTGACGGATCAAACCTCAGCTCATGACGAACTCAATGGCTATGTACCTCGCGGGTTGCCTTATGAGGAAGCTCTCGAGCTGAGAAAAAATAATCCACAGGATTATATCCGCCGCTCCTACGAATCAATGGCAGCTCACGTTGAGGCTATGCTCGAACTTCAGAAAAGAGGGGCCAGAACTTTTGATTATGGCAACAACCTCCGCGGTCAGGCCCAAAAAGCAGGTGTGGAAAAAGCTTTTGACATTCCCGGTTTTGTTCAAGAATATATCAGGCCGCTTTTTTGCTTGGGGAAAGGTCCTTTTCGCTGGGTGGCCCTGTCTGGCAAGCCGGAAGACATTTATGCCACCGATGAGGCCGTGCTCAAGATGTTTCCTGAAGATGAGTCTTTAGCCACGTGGATCAAAAATGCTCAGCAGAAGGTCAAATTTCAGGGGCTACCGGCCCGT
>Ga0208825_1000907_pt1 | contig 25309 bp, 22 predicted proteins | sample AD_UKC113_MetaG_FD_184450 | JGI IMG/M metagenome (GOLD analysis project Ga0208825, IMG submission 184450) | Active sludge microbial communities of municipal wastewater-treating anaerobic digesters from Hong Kong - AD_UKC113_MetaG (SPAdes)... | ecosystem: Engineered > Bioreactor > Anaerobic >...
GAACTGGCTGTATCGTCCAGGATAACCGTTGCGGTTGGGACGACACACATAACAACACCTACGGCATCTACCTGGAAAATTCAAGCAACAACAACACCCTAACGGGCAACACTGCCAGCTCTAACAACTACGGCATCTACCTGGAAAATTCAAGCAACGCCAACACACTTACAGGCAACACTGTCAGCTCTAACTACTTCGGCATCTACCTGTATTTTTCGAGCAACAACACACTTACGGGCAACACTGCTAACAATAATGAATACGAGGGCATCTGTCTGGATTATTCATGCAACGCCAACACGCTCACGGACAACACTGCCGAATCGAACGGCGACTGCGGCATCTACCTGTACGATTCTAACAACAACACACTTACGGGCAACACTGCCAGCTCTAACGACTACTGCGGCATCTATCTGTCTTCTTCGAGCAACAGCACACTTACGGGCAACACTGCCAGCTATAACGACTGCGGCATCTTCCTGAACGAATCTGGCAACAACACACTTACGGGCAACACAGCTAGCTTTAACGCCGAATACGGCATCTACCTGTATTATTCATGCAACGCCAACACACTTACAGGCAACACTGCCAGCTCTAACTACTACGGCATCTACCTGTATTATTTAAACAATGCCAACACACTTACGGGCAACACAGCTAACAATAATGGAAACTACGGCATCTACCTGTGGTATTCGAGCAACAATACCATTTACCTGAATAATTTATCCGGCAACACTTCTGGAAATGCTTATGTTGAGAATGTTTCTGACAACATCTGGCGCTCGCCCACTACAATATATTATGATTACAATGGCGGTTCTTTCCATAAAAATTATCTTGGTAATTATTATGGTAACTATTCTGGGAGCGATGCAGATGGAGATGGAATTGGAAATACTGCTTACATTGGTATGGGTATGACTGATAACTATCCTTTGATGGATACTTCAGCTTGCTATTTACTGCAAGCGTGGTGGTTGAGCGGCGATAGCAAAATGTACAAAGATGATATGAGCAAAGCACCGGGAAGCGTTACCATAACTAATGGTGGTTCTCACATCTGGATCGCCGATCAGGCGGCATTGATAAATATTAACGTTCCGGGTACAGACTCCTGGACAGGACAAATAGCCTTTACTTCAGCGCCAGCAAATGGTCACTCTTTCAAAGTTGAGATAGGCTATTGGAATGGTACTAATTTTATAGCTGGCGGTCCAGATGCAACTTTAACTGGAAATGGCAGTAAAACAGTATTTACTTACACGACCGATGCCAGCGCTTTTACTGTCAACACTGGAAACTATTTAGCGCTCAGGATTACGAACAATAGCACTTTAAGTTACGCTGTTCAAACCGGCGGCGCCTGGAGTTATTGTTCATCACCGAACAGTAGTAAGAATTATTTAGTTTCTGTAGAGAATAACTCGATGACTGAAAATGTTCCGAAGGAATATGCGTTACATCAGAATTATCCGAATCCCTTCAATCCTGTTACGAAGATTAGTTATGAGATACCGGTAAAGAGTCAAGTAACGTTGAAGGTGTATGATATGCTTGGGAGAGAAGTAGCGAGGCTGTATGACGGAGAGAGAGAAGCCGGGAGATATGAAGCGGAGTTCAACGGAATGAGATTTTCGAGTGGAGTCTATTTCTACAAATTGGAAGCAGGAAGTTATAAAGCAGTCAAAAAGTTACTGCTGTTGAAATAAGAAATAGCAAAGTCTAAGACGGTGGCTTTGATAGGGCTATTGCTCACCTCAGCCATTGTCAAGATTTCGGCTGTCGAAGCGCCAAAGGCGTATCGAGGCAACAACCTTCACAGATTTCTAATGCATAAAATTGGGTTTAAAATAAAAAACACCTTCCACTTTTGATAGAAGGTGTTCACCGTGGATAAATGTTGTAATGCTATTACATTTCTTCCATCATCGCTCGTTGCGAACGGCGTATTGCCTTTGCTAGTTTCATCCGTTTCTTTACTGATGGCTTTACGTAGAAAGAACGTTTCTTTACTTCCTTCAGTATTCCAGAACGCTCGTATTTTTTCTTGAAGCGTTTTATTGCACGATCGATTGGCTCATTCTCACCAATAATGATGCCTACCAAGGAATCACCTCCTTATACTTGGATTGATAAAATTTCATGAAATAGTATTATCTTCTTGCTCAATTTCCATTGGCATATTTTCGATTAGACGCTTTTCGCCAGACTTTTCAAATGCCACGACAATGGTTTGAATTCCGCCACTGGTTTTTTCTTTCCGTATCACACGTCCAACATCATCCCATTCGGTGTGGTAAATGCCTTCACCAACAGAGTAAGTTTTATCATTACTGTAGGTGGTACATTTATCACGATTGATGGATGCTTTAGCTTCTTGTTTAGCTCTTTCAATGTCCTGCGGATTGATTAAGGAGCTATGTTTACAACGTGTGCAGCGATACCAAGACTTGGACTCAGTAAGTTGCGCCTCACCATTAGCGCTCATTACTTCCATTTTTGTCATACGATGACAAAAGGGACATTCGTACGTTACGTACTTAGTTTTTGCCATACAACTCTTTCTAAATAAAAACTTGATGGAAAAATTCCCATCATTTCAACTTGAATTGTTTAAAAATTACGCAAAATATGCCCGTAAGTCAATATATTTTAGTAAATTGGCTTTGGTCTATAGAATGTAAAAATGCGTATGTCTATGGAAAATTCTCATAATATTCTCATTATTCGATTTAGTTCGATCGGCGATGTTCTGCTTGCAACGCCGCTCATCCGAATTCTTCGGGAAAAATTCCCTGATGCTTCCATTGATTTTATCGTTCGTCGTGAATACGCTGAACTTCTACAGCACAATCCTTACATATCGCATCTTATTGTTTTCGATTCATCGGAAGGATTCGAAGGTTTACGAAAATTAAAGAATGAATTGAAGCATGCATCCTATGATATTGTGCTGGATATTCACAACAGTATTCGAAGCAGGTATCTTCGGAAATGTTTAAGAGTTCCAGTAAGAACGATTCATAAACGAATTCTTCAGCGGTTCCTTCTCATCCATTTTAAATGGAATTTTTACAACGGCATTGTACCTGTTGCCGAACGCTACCTCGAAGCAGCATCTTTTCTTGAAATAGAAAACGATGGCAATGGTTTGGATATTTTTATTCCGCAAGAAATAAATGCAAGAGTAGAAGCTCGACTTCGAGAGGATTTGAAAAATAGAAACTTTGTGATTGGAATTTGTCCGACAGCGCGACACAAAACAAAAGAGTGGCTTCCCGACAGATTTATTGCCCTTGCTCTTCGATTACATAAGGATACAAATGCAGCTTTCCTGGTGTTTGGAGGAATAGAGGATCGTGATTACTGCTCAGCTATTGTGGATCGAATCAATGCTGAGTGTAATGATACTGCGGCAATAAATTATGCAGGGCGATTTTCATTGTTAGAAACAGCTTCAGCGATGGAGCGCTGTGCAATAGTCGTTACAAATGATTCTGGTTTAATGCATGTTGCCGCTGCGATGAAGCGGAAAATCGTTGCAATTTTCGGTTCTACCGTTGAAGAGTTTGGATTTTTTCCTTATGGTACACGAGCTATTGTCGTCGAGCAGAAAGAGGTTCGATGCCGTCCTTGCTCTCACATTGGAAAAGAAGCATGTCCCAAGAAACATTTTAGATGTATGAATGAAATCTCTGTCGATGAAGTGTACAATGCATGTAAAACGCTGTTGAGTGAAACTTACTAAGGCTCAATATTAAAAGGAGGTAAATAATGTCGAACGAAATGAAAGATGGAAATGCAATAGAACGGAACGAACTCAACGATGTTCGAATCTTCCGTCAGAATGAAATCCTTGTTGAGGAGGGTGAAAGCGATGGCGGCTGGTTTATACTTCTATCAGGAAAGATCGGCGTAAAGAAAAAAGGAATACAGATTGCAGAATATTCTGAGAAAGGGACAATTCTTGGGGAGTTGAGCGTCATTCTGCAAAAACCTCGCACTGCAACTCTTCAGGCTCTCGAGGAAACAGAAGTCCTTTGCATCCATAAATCACTCGATGAGTTGATAAAAAATTATCCGGATGTTGCCAAAAAGATTATGGTAAATATTGCGGAACGATTGGCGCAGACGACAGAAGATCTTTTAACGGCAATCAAAAAGTAAATTAGATTTTGAAGCTAGAGTATTTCACTTTTTTATTTTATGGTTGACAGGCAAAACGAACACTACACATTTTATTGATCTTTAGATTTTCTTTCTTCATTCATCTAACAAATATCTCTGAAAATATTTTTCTGTGAATAGCTTGCCCAATGGAAAAAAAATACTTACACTACATTCGTTTTTGTACCGATCATCCGGGAATACCTAATGGATTTTCTTCGTCAACTTAATGATGTTCAACAGGAAGCGGTAAAAAAAGTAGAAGGTCCTGTAATGATTATTGCAGGAGCTGGAAGCGGTAAGACGCGAGTACTTACGTACAGAATAGCATATCTTCTTGCAGCTGGAGTTCCATCGTACCAAATTCTTGCGCTCACGTTCACCAACAAAGCGGCAAACGAAATGAAATCTCGTGTAAAAAATCTTGTTGGCGCAAGCGCCGAACAGTTGTGGATGGGGACGTTTCATTCGATATTTGCTCGAATTCTTAGAAAAGAAAGCTCTCGTCTTGGCTATTCTAATAATTTTTCTATCTACGATACTGACGACTCGCTTAGCGTCGTAAAAAAAGCGATGTCGAAACTTAACATCTCAACTCAGATGATCCATCCTAATGCGGTGCGTTCGAAGATTAGTCTTGCAAAGAACCAGTATCTTTCTCCTGCGGATGTAGAGCAACGAGCGCGAGATCGAATGGAGGAGCTTGTAGCTTCAATTTATAAAGAATACGAATTGCACTTACGTGAAAACAATGCGATGGATTTCGATGATCTACTTGTCAAGCCTATTGTTTTATTCCAACGATTTCCTGAGGTATTGAATAAGTATCAGCAGCGGTTTAAGTTTTTGCTCGTTGATGAATTTCAGGATACAAATCTTGCTCAATATAAAATGGTTCAGTACTTAGCTCAACAGCACAAGAACATTGCTGTGGTCGGCGATGATGCGCAAAGTATTTATTCATTTCGTGGAGCAGATATCCGGAATATTCTAAATTTTGAAAAAGATTATCCTGATTGCGCTGTTTTTCGGTTAGAGCAAAATTATCGTTCGACCAAAATCATTATTAGTGTTGCGGATAAACTTATTCACTACAATACAGAACAACTACGCAAGCAGTTATGGACGGCAAACCCGCAGGGCGATCCTGTTACAGTGATTCAGTGTACTGATGAACAGGACGAAGGAACCCAGATTGTGCGAGCGCTTCAACGAGAGAGTCAAAAGAAGAAGCTCGACCTCAAAGATTTTGCTGTGTTGTATAGAACAAATGCTCAATCTCGTTCTCTTGAAGATGCTTTTCGCAAAAATGGAATTCCCTACGTTATTGTTGGCGGGGTACGATTCTACGAGCGGAAAGAAATTAAAGATTTACTGGCGTACTTTCGTATTCTTGCAAATCCACGAGATGAAGAAAGTCTTCTGCGAATAATAAATTATCCGCCTCGCGGCATTGGCGATACCACTCTATCCTATTTGCAACAGTATGGCGCAGAACATGGAATTCCGCTGACGGATGTTCTATCCACAAGACTCGATGATGTGCAAAATCTAACCGACCGAGCAAAAAATGCACTTGTCCAATTTAGAAACTTCCTTAATAAGTATTCTGCGCTTCGCTCCACAATGTCGCTTGGCGAGTGGTCGCGTGTTTTAGTAGATGAACTGGGTATTCTCCAGATGTTCAAAGAAGAGCAAACATCGGAGGCTCTTTCGCGGTGGGAAAATGTTCAGGAATTGCTCTCGGCGATTTCGGAATATGAAGCTGAACATCCCGATGGCACGCTCGAAAGTTTTCTGGAAGAAGTATCGCTGGTGTCAGATATTGATATGTGGGAAGGTGGACATAATGCTGTTACCTTAATGACTCTCCATGCAAGTAAGGGTTTGGAATTTCCGGTTGTTTTTATTGCTGGACTTGAGGAAGGATTGCTTCCGTTCTACAATTCTCCAATCGAGAATGCAGACCTTGAAGAAGAACGACGATTATTCTACGTTGGCATTACACGAGCTCAGCAGAAGCTGTATATTACATACACTCGTTTGCGCTATCGGTTCGGCGATGTATCATATCCACAGCCATCCCGTTTTCTCTACGAACTTGGCAATGAAAATATCGAGCAAGTGCATACACATTTGCAGAATGTTCCTCATACTGGAAATCTTTTCCATGACAATGGAAAGAAGAAATCAGCGCGAAGATCTTTTGCAAATGATTCTATTGAGCATTTTGATGAAATGCCGTCGTATGAACAAGAATCTCAGGTAGAGTGGAAATTGAAGCGAGGTGGATTTGTGCGGCATGAAGTTTTTGGGAAAGGAAAGATACTGGAAGTATCAGGGAAAGGAGAAATGCAGAAAGTCGTTGTATATTTTGAACAATATGGAACGAAACAGTTATTTGTAAAGTACGCAAATCTTCGTCCGGCGTAAGGTTTACAATGTCAATTTTTTGAATACTTCTTAACCGCTTGTTTTACTCCACCCATTTCTTTGATTGAACGACGATAATGTTTTGCCAATATTCTCTGTGTACGTAGTGCGTGATGATGCTCTGAAATTCACCAACTTTCGAAGAAGGAATAATAAAGAACGCAAGCGCCTGCCTATTTAAGACAGGATGAGTTTGATCTGCGAATACGTTGTATTGAGTAATGGATTCTTCTGTATCGAAATCATTCGCTCCTGTTTTGGCTTCTCCGATGATGTATCGTTGATCTTTAAGGCTAAATCCATAAATGTCCGGTATTTTGTCTTCTTGATCGCCGTATCCATTGTTTTGAAGTTCTATTGGGATAGAGTATCCTTCGATTCCATCGGCTGTCATTACATTGTATCCTTCCTGACGGAAGTAATCAATCAGCTCTTGAATGAGCGATTGATGTTTCATAAAATCGCCAGCTTCACGATCCATAGACATCAAAATTTCTTTGTTGCAAGAATGCGTTCATAATAATTTTCATAGAGAGGAATTATTTTTTCAGAATCGAATTCCAGCGCGCGTTTACGCGCGGCAGCAGCAAACAATTTATGTTTCGAGGGATTCGAAAGTAAGTCAATTGCATATCGAGCCATCCTATCAATGTCTCCAATTTCTGCAATGTAACCAGTTTCGCCGTGGATCTGAAGTTCTGGCAATCCGCCGACACTGGATGAAATTACAGGAACTTCGCATGCCATTGCCTCGAGCGCTGATAGTCCAAAACTTTCGGATTGACTTGGCATAAGAAAAAGATCTGCCATCGAAAGAATTGGTACAAGTTCAGTTTGCTTGCCAAGAAATCTTACTTTATCTGCGATTCCAAGTTCCCTGCAGAGTATTTCGCACTGTGAGCGGTCAGGACCATCTCCGATTAGAAGGAGAATGCTCGGAATTTTCTTTTGTACTTCGTTGAAGATACGGATAACATCGGTGACGCGCTTTACAGGGCGGAAATTTGAAGTGTGTACGAGAACTTTTTCATTTGCGTCGGGGCAAAATGGGCACGTTCTGTCGGTTTGAATTCGCCTGTATTTCTTTGTGTCGACGAAATTTGGAATGAGTTCGATTTCTTTGTTGATGTTGTAATTTGTAAGAGTTTTTTCTCTGAGGAAGCGAGAAACCGCAGTAACGCCGTTGCTTTGTTCGATAGTAAATTTCATCAACGGCAAAAAACTTGGCTCGAGTCCGACGAGTGTAATATCTGTACCATGGAGAGTTGTAATAATCGCCGGCGCATTGGGAGATAATATTTGCTTTGCAAGGTATGCGCTTGTTGCATGTGGAATTGCATAGTGGCAGTGAAGAATATCTAATTTTTCGTAACGAGTTACCTCCACCATTTTGCTGGCAAGCGCCAGAGTATAGAGTGGGAAATCGAAGAGTGGATAACTTGACATTTCGACTTCATGGAACATAAGGTTTTCATAAAATTCAGTAAGTCGAATGGGAAGAGCATAACTGATGAAGTGTACCGAATGTCCTCGCTTTGCAAGCGCTTTTCCTAATTCTGTTGCGATGACGCCGCTGCCGCCATATGTTGGATAACATGTAATTCCTATGCGCATATCCCATTCTCCTTTTCAAAAAGGTAGAGAGATTTCATAAGATATTCAATTTGATGACCGATCATTCAAATTCATCTTTCAGAAAGATTTTAAATGCATACAAATTCTTAGAACTATCTTTTTGAACTCTCTTCATATTTTTTTGTATATTATTTCACACTTGCTCAAAGAAAAAAAGAATGAAGCGAACAGTAAAAATAATTCTTGGAAGTATTGGAGTTCTGATAGTAATTTGCGTGGCAATTATCGCTATTGGGTACTATCTGATTCACCGATCGTTTACATCTGTCGATGGAAGTAAGAAAATAGTACAAATCAAATCAAAGGTTTCTATCTACCGTGATTCGTATGGCGTTCCTCATATTGTTGCATCGAATGAATACGATGCATTCTTTGCAGCTGGATATGTGCACGCACAGGATCGACTGTGGCAACTAGAACTTCAGCGTCGTACTGGTTTGGGTCGGCTATCGGAAGTGGTTGGAAAAGAAGCGCTTCCGATCGATAAAATGTTTCGCACACTTGGCTTCAGACAAATTGCAGAAAAGCTCGAGGGTGAGCTTGATTCTTCGACGCGCAATGCGCTTCAAGCGTACGCCGATGGTATCAATGAATATATTTCAAAGAATAAAGGTCATTATCCGATCGAGTTTGATATTTTACAATTTGAACCTGAACCATGGACGGTGCAGCATTCGCTTCTTACCAGTCGGTTGATGGCATGGGAACTCAATTATTCACGTTGGGTGGATTTGCTTTGCGCAACTCTGGTTGAACGTGTAGGGGCAAAGAAAGCGGCTGAGGCGTTCCCATATTGGCAGCCAAAAGCTCCAAACATTCTTCCAAGCCGTTCTCTGCAAAAGTCCTTTGCAGAAGAAATACAACCTTTCTTAGAAGGAGAGCGTTGTTTCCAGAAACTTTCAGGTTTTTCTCCAGCGGGCGGCAGTAATGCGTGGGCTGTTGCAGGTTGGAAAAGCTCGACCCAAAAGCCAATTCTTGCAAATGATCCTCATCTTTTCTTGATGATTCCCTCGCAATGGTATGAGCTTCATCTTTCTTCGCCAACGTTTGAAGTTGCAGGAATGACTCTCCTTGGCGTTCCTTTTGTTATAGCGGGAAGGAATCGAAGCATTGCATGGGGAATTACAAATGGAATGTTAGATGATGGTGATTATTACATCGAAGAGCCAGATACTATGCCGCGTCCGTCAAGATATCGTTCTGCAAATGGCTGGTTGCCGTTTCGTCAACGGGAAGACACAATTCTTGTGAAAGATGATCCGCCTGTTATACTGACGGTTTACGAAACGGAACGAGGTCCAATTATCAATAACATTGAGCCGAATGCAAAGTATAGCAACAGTTTGATTTCATTTAGATGGACAGGATATGAACCAACGAAAGAGCCTCAAGCTTTTTATGCGTTAAATAAAGCATCGAATTGGAAGGAATTTAATGAAGCATTAAGTATGTTTGGTGTGCCAGCTCAAAATTTTGTCTATGCCGATACAGCAGGAAATATCGGATACGTGCTTGGCGGATTGATTCCAATTCGGAAGGTCAATGGTATAACATTTCCATTTCCTGGATGGGATAATTCTCATGCATGGCAAGGATTTGTTCCATTCGATAAAAATCCAAAGTCTCTTAATCCACCGGAAGGATTTATTATCACTGCAAATAATAAAATTGTTGGAGATGAATATCCATATTATCTCTCGAGTCATTGGGAACCGCCCTGGCGTGCACAGAGATTGTGGCGACTTCTTTCCTCTGCCCAGCGTTGCTCTCCTGAAGCAATGGAGCGATTTCAACTTGACGTTTACTCAATGCAAGCAGAAGAAATTGTGCCGTACATCCTTCACGCGTTCGATAGCGTTGAAGTGTCTGATTCTGATGTGCGTACAGCGCTTGAGTACTTCCGTAATTGGAATTATGACACGCGTTCCGAAGATGTGGCGACAACGTTATTTGAAGTTACCCATCAACATTTACTAAGGAATACATTTTACGATGAGATGGGCGATGAATTGTTCGGGCTGTACGATACTCTTGCTGCAACGCCTCTTACCGCAATAGAGTATCTACTCGAACATCCGACGTCTTCGTGGTTTGACGATGTTCGAACTCCAGTGATTGAACAACGTGATGATATACTTCGGAAGAGTCTTTTTGAGGCAATTACGGAGTTGCGTAGTACGCTTGGTGGAAATTTAAAAGAATGGCAATGGGGAAGACTTCATACGGTTACATTTCGTCATGCTTTTGGAGTTCATCCAATTTTAAGTAAGATATTTAATCTTGGTCCATTTCCTGTTGGTGGCACCCACGCGACCATCAATGTTGGATATTATTTTATAGGCACACCCTATGGTTGTACTGTTGGAGCTTCGATGCGACAAATTATGAATCTTGCGGATGTGAATGATACTCGAGTGATTCTGCCGCCAGGACAATCCGGGCAACTCTACCATTCTCATTACGACGATCAGATCCAGCTCTGGCTCAATGGAATTTATCGCACACGGTGTATGGACATTGATGAAATTGAGTCGTCTGCAAAATCTACATTAATATTGGAACCGTATTGATGAACATTTCGAATAAGCTCGAAGAACTATTAAGGAATTCACAGTCGATATGCGTACTGACAGGCGCAGGAATTTCTGCCGAAAGCGGCGTGCCAACGTTTCGAGGAACCGATGGATTATGGACGAAATTAAGTCCTGATGAGCTTGCAAGCTTTAATGGATTTATGCGCGAGCCAAAAAAAGTGTGGTCGTGGTTTCAACAACAGAAAGAGATTATGCACTCTGCTCGACCAAACGAAGCACATTATGCTTTAGCAACGATGGAAACACTCGTAAAGGATTTCACGCTCGTTACGCAAAATATCGATAATTTGCACAGACGTGCCGGCAGCAAGCATGTTCTGGAACTTCACGGCAACATTGAACGCAGCTACTGTATAAAGTGCGGCAAATATGTTTCTGAAGTAAAAATCACAGAAGAGCATCCGGTGCCATACTGCCAATGCGGTGGAATTATTCGTCCGGATGTAGTATGGTTTGGCGAAACTTTGCCCGAAGAAGAATATACCGAGGCTGTTACCGCAGCTTCGCACTGTGAACTCTTTATCAGCGTTGGTACATCGGCTGTTGTGTATCCAGCGGCTGCGTTGCCTCTCATAGCAAAACAGAACGGCGCTTATGTTGTGGAAGTAAATATCGAGTACACAGAGCTTTCATCTCATGCCGATGAAACATTGATTGGGAAAGCAAGCGAAGTGTTACCTCAGCTCGTCGAATTGATGAAGAAGGAGCGACAATGAATACATCAATAGCAAATCGTTGTGGAAGAACAAAAATTGTTTGCACTGTCGGACCTGCGACACAGTCGGTTGATATTCTGATAAAACTTATAAAGGCGGGAATGGATGTTGCAAGGCTCAATTTTTCTCACGGAACGTATAAAGAACACAGCGGCATGATTCGAAATATTCGAGAGGCAAGTAAACAAACAGGCGCGCCGATTGCTATTCTTCAGGATCTCTGTGGACCGAAAATCAGGACGGGAAGACTTCAGAATAAATTTATCGAGTTGCGACCAGGCGCAGAAATTATTTTTACAACTGATGATATTATTGGCGATGAACACAGAATTTCTACAACCTATAAATTATTGCCTTCCGATGTGCATGAAGGCGATACAATTCTTTTAGATGATGGGAAGTTACGCGTAGAGGCGCTCTCGACGACGTCGAATGAAGTTCGATGCCGAGTTGTTTTTGGTGGACGTTTAGGCGAACATAAAGGAATGAATTTACCCGGCGTTAAACTCAGTACCCCATCGCTCACCGAAAAGGATATTCAGGATTTACAATTTGGCGTTGAAAATAATATTGATTACGTTGCGCTTTCATTTGTGCGTTCCGCGAATGATATTCGGTTATTGCGTTCCTATCTTACAAAATTTGCTAATTACTTTATTCCTGTCATTGCAAAGATTGAAATGCAGGAGGCAATTGCATCCATTGATGACATCATTGCAGAAACAGACGGCGTGATGGTCGCACGCGGCGATCTGGGAGTTGAAATGCCTGCCGAGGAAGTGCCGTTACTTCAGAAGATGATTGTTCGGAAATGCAACGAAGTTGGAAAGCCCGTTATTATCGCTACGCAGATGCTGGAAACGATGATCGAGAATCCTCGTCCTACGCGCGCAGAAGCGAGCGATGTTGCAAATGCGGTTATCGATGGCGCCGATGCGGTAATGCTAAGCGGAGAAACATCGATAGGGAAGTATCCTGTGGAAACTGTGCAGACAATGAATACAATCATTTGCACAACGGAAGCCAGCATCTTGACATCGAAGGTTAGCGAACACGGTTCAATGAATACAGGAGATGTTTTAGATGCTATTGCACAGGCGGCATGCTTATTAGCTGATCAAGTAAAGGCGACTGCAATTATTCCTATTACTCACTCTGGCGGAACTGCGCGGCGCATCAGTCATTTCCGTCCCATTGCAAACATCATTGCTGTAACTGGAGAGGAGCGTGTGTTGAGGTGCTTGAATTTAATCTGGGGCGTACAAGGAATTGTTCTTTCCGACTACATTGGCAATGCCGATGCAATATTACATCGAGTAAAAGAAATACTGAAAGAGAAGGGATATATTAAAAGCGGAGATTACATCGTTTTTACAATGGGAATTCCACTGATGGCAAGAGGAATGACAGACACGATCAACGTCGAACGAGTAGAATAATTTGGTTTGGAAATCCATTCTTTTAGTTTTGTCATCAAATTTCTCTTTGTGATTTATACCACAAAGAAAAAGAAAATTGAAAAATTACTTGAGTTTTTCGAGTCAAAGGATTAAGTTAGAACCGATATGAAGAAGGTAGGATTCATAGGAATAACAATATTATTGTTCAGTGTAATTCTTATAGCAGGGCAGGTCATTGTCGAAGGTCCAACTGCAAGTAATGCGGGTGATAATATTATTATTCGTTGGAAAACCGGAGATGAAAGTGGAGTAAGCGAATTTCAGATTTGGCGTTCTGGTGGACAAGGGTCATTTATGCAGGTTGGAACTGTAAGTCCCAAAGGGAATAATTCTTCTTATGAGTTTGAAGATCGTTCAGTGTTCAAAACTGAATCGTCAGTTTATAATTACAGAATAGCTGTTGTCTTTAATGATAATACTCGAAGTCTGTCATCTACCATTACTGTTTCACATCTAAGTTCTACTGCACGCCGCACGTGGGGTAGTATCAAAGCAATGTTTCGTTAATTCCCGATTATCATAAATTTAAAATGAAGGGAAGCGATTCTTTGTAATCGCTTTTTTTGTTCTTATGGCACAACCTGAAGTTTCAATTATATTAGCATCACAATCTCAACGAAGGCGCAAGTTATTAAAACAAATCGGGATTCATTTTCGAATCTTTCCGAGCAACTCAGAAGAAATCTACGACTATTCATTACCGCCAGCGAAAAATGTTCAGCGTATTGCTTTAAAAAAAGCAATCAATGTTGCAGAGAGACTGCGGAAAGGAATTGTCATTGGCGCTGATACAATTGTGATTTTCCGGCGCCACGTGTTAGGTAAACCAAAGTCGCCTGCCGATGCGGTACGCATGCTTCGATTGCTTAGTGGCAAATCTCATTTTGTGTACACAGGAATTGCATTAGTGGATGTTGAGACGAATCTTCATTTTACAACAGTAGAAAAAACAGAAGTGCATTTTCGCAAACTTAGCGAAAAGGAAATTCAAGATTATGTTGCTTCTGGCTCACCGTTAGATAAAGCTGGTTCTTACGGAATTCAAGATGATTATGGAGCCGTATTCGTAGAACGAATAAATGGATGCTATTACAACGTCGTTGGCTTTCCTTTGGCGCGATTTTCGATTGTCTTCCCAAAATTTTTAAGGGAAAGAGACAAAATCTTACATAAGGCCATTCAAAAGAATAAGCCGAACAATAAAAAGACAATATAAACCCTTTGAGTTGCTCTTAAACAGAACAATGATTTTTTACATTGTAGTTAAAAGCAACTCTAAAAAGGTTTTTACATCAAGTGTGAGCTACTAGGCAACTTTTGAGACTTTAACAGCCTGTAAGCCTTTTGGCCCTTGTTCCACTTCGAATTCTACTTTATCGCCTTCTACAAGTGATTTGTAGCCGTCGGTGTTAATGGATTTATAATGCACAAATACATCTTCACCTGATTGTCGTTTGATAAAGCCATATCCTTTGGCATTATTAAACCATTTAACTGTACCCTGTTCCATAGACGTTACTTCCCGTCAACTGTTAAACATAACACCGTTATTTTGCTCACAGACGAATGGATAATCTTGTGTAACTGCAAAGCTTGTAATTCGGTGGGCTGAGCCTCTCTTTGTTGTATCTGAATCATTTGAATCATCGCTACTACATTTAACACCGTTACTGCCTAACAGAACACCTCCACGCACGAAACAAAATCGGTGCAGTGAATTGCTTTTCAATATTACAATTTGACTCTTAAAAAAGCAAGTATTCTTATCACCTAAAAAATTTTTTTTCTAAATCCATAAATGTCTTAAGAATATAACAATGACGATAAATAATGAGGTAGAATTTGTTCAACATCTAAAAATTCGGTTGCTGATTCTGTAATATCTTACTCCATAATCTGAAACGATCGGGCGCGTCAACCATGCTTGCCTTTCTTATAGTCGTTTTATAACTTGTAAAAAAAATTAGTCCACTAACATGTCAAAATTTTCGTTCGAAGAAATACGAGAAAAGTTTTCAACAGGCAAAGATTTTAACGATATCTTCGATGCATTCGAGGATGCTCTTGAACAGAGAATACAAGATGTTGATTTGTATAAGCTCCTCTTCTGGAATCCATCTTTGAAACCTGAAGAATTGTGTCTCTTTGGTGAAAAGTTAGCCAAAGAATTCCCTTCTATTGCATACGAAACCTTTATGTGGCTTGCAAGTGTATTTGAGGCAACGTATGCTATGTACGATAATTTCGAACTCGCAATGAAGTATTATCAGAAAGCCTCTGAACAACGGCCAAGTGAAGCGTTGCCATATCTCAATGCCGCGGATTGTTACGATCTCGATCTAAATATTCCGCCATTTGACTCACTTATTGAATTTCTGAAAAAAGGCTTGAAACATGTTCTCGAAAAGAGAACGCTTCTTCTTCGGATTGCGTACCTCTATCAACTACGAGGAGAGCAGGAACAAGCAGCTTACTATCGCAAACTCGCTGATGATCTTGAACAGAATCAAAATTAGCGCTTCTCTTTCCAAATATGCTGGAACGTTTTACATTCTTTCCGCAGTACTATTCTGGGGATCATCTGCTCCAATTGCAAAACATTTGATTACTCACAAGTACAGTACGTTGACGATTGTTCAAACTCGAGCGCTGTTGAGTTTCTGCTTCCTGAGCGTCTGGTTTTTGTTGTTTCAACGGCGCTCATTCCGAATCGATATCAAAGATATCTTTCCGTTTTCATTGCTTGGATGTGTGGGTTTAGCTCTGACGAACTACACCTACTATTTTACTGTTGTCAATTTATCTGTTGCGGTTGCAATTCTTATTCAATATACTGCCCCAATTTTGGTAGTTGTTTACAGCGGCGTATTAAAAAAAGAAGAACCGCTTCTGCCATCGACACTCATTTCACTTGTCCTTGCATGCGTTGGATGTGCGTTGGCTGTAACGAATGCATCTTTTAAATCAATCCAATTACATGGACTTACATGGATTACAGGACCGCTTTCCGCATTTGCGTATGCATTTCAAATTATTGCAACGAAACGCCTTTTAAAAAAATATTCACTCAATACTGTATTGATCTATATGCTTGGCTTTGCATCGGTCTTTTGGTTTTGTGTTAATCCGCCATGGGATTTTTTCAATAGTGGATATAGCGGAAACGACTGGATAATTTTAGCATTATTTGCTTGCGTTTCTGTTCTCATACCTCAAGCGCTTTTTGCTAAAGGTTTATCATCAATGAGCGCATCAAATGCTGGAATTCTTACAACTTTTGAACCTGTTGTAGCAATTGGAATAGCGTTTCTTATTTTAGGTGAAACGATTGGCATTCCTCAAGTGTTTGGTGGAATATTGGTAATTGGAGCTATTGTACTTATTAACCTTCCACAATTAGAAAAGAAATAGTAAATGCGTACGGAACGTCGGTTACAAAAAATTTTGACAGCGCTTCGGCATCGTCAACCAGATTTGACTGTTGTAATGGAAAATATTCACGATCCGCATAACGTGAGCGCTATACTACGTTCTTGTGATGCGGTCGGCGTCAAGGAAGTTCAACTTGTGTACACAGCAACAGAATTTCCAGAAATTGGTAAAAAGAGTTCCGCAAGTGCGCGTAAATGGGTGGACAGACGACGATTCGGTTCGATTCAAGAATGTTATTCACAGCTTCGTCAGGAAGGCTTTACAATCTATGCTACTCACCTTACGGAATCGAGTAAATCATTCTATGATGTTGATTTTACAAAGAAAGCTGCAATTGTCGTTGGAAACGAACACGAGGGAGTATCTCGCGAAGCAGCAGAGCAAGCGGATGAGCTTATTCATATTCCGATGTTTGGGATGATACAAAGTCTCAACGTTTCTGTTGCAACGGCGGTGATACTCTATGAAGCAGCAAGACAACGACTTTATTCAGGCGGATATTCGAACTCAAAATTTTCGGAAGAAGAGTTACAGCAACTTCTTAAAGTTTGGGCGATGAAAGATAAGTAACAAAATTATAGATGAGACAGAGCCAAAATCTTGTGTTAGGCAAGAGAAGTAAGACAAAATAGCGAAAGGTATAGGAACAAAAATGAGTAGTACATCAGAGAGAAAGACGGAAATAATTTTTCCAATTCATAATTTTGTTCGCGCATCGTCGCTCGCATTGATTTTGTTTATTGTTTTTCTTTTTATAGAACCGCCTGTAACAATTTTTGGATGGCTCTTTGGCGTTGCACTGAGTTTATTGTTACTTTATCTTTGTGTTCAGAGTATCATTATTTTTAGGAAACAGAAATGAAAAGGAAAGCATTTCTTTTATTAGGAATATTACTGTGTCTCTTTGCTTCTGCCAGCGCACAGAAAGCAAAAGTGAAAACCGGAATCGAGGTTCTGAAGGAACGCCATTTCGATATTCTCGTTGGGAAAAGAGTTGCTCTTATTACAAATCCAACTGGCATTACTTCAAATTTTCAAAGCACAATCGACATTCTATACTCTGCATCAGGTGTGCGACTTGTTGCGCTCTTAAGTCCTGAGCATGGAATACGCGGCGATGTGCCCGCCGGAAAGGAAGCAAACAATGGATTCGATGTTGTTACAGGTTTGCCGGTATATTCTCTCTATGGAAGAACGCGGAAACCAACAGAGGAAATGCTGGATAGTGTTGATGTGATTGTCTATGATATACAGGATATTGGTGTGCGATCTTATACATACATTTCCACACTTGGACTTGCAATGGAAGCGGCTGCTGAGCGAAAAATTCCATTTGTAGTTTTGGACAGACCAAATCCGCTTACGGGAGTTCGTGTTGAAGGGACAATGCTCAATCCGAGCTTTAAATCCTTTATTGGAGCGTATCCAATTCCGTATGTCTATGGAATGACGGTTGGTGAATTGGCGAGGATGATCAACGGTGAAAAATGGTTGGGAGATGGCGCTCTTACGTGTGAGTTGACAGTGATTCCAATGGAAGGATGGCATCGCTCGATGTGGTGGGATGAAACTGGATTGCCGTGGGTTCCAACTTCTCCGCATATTCCTCATTCGTTTACGCCAATGTATTATGTAATGACAGGTTTACTTGGTGAATTGGGAACAGCAAATCAAGGCGTAGGTTACACATTGCCGTTCGAACTTGTAGGAGCGCCGTGGATCAATGGCGCCGTGCTTGCTCGCTATTTGAACAGTTTATCCATCCCTGGCGTACAATTTCGCGCAATGACTTATACGCCTTTCTATATGGATACGACTGGAATTTTGTATCGAGGAGTTCAAATCCATGTCATGAACAGAGACGAGGTATCTTTTACTCGTGTGCAGTTATCGGTTCTTCATGCATTAGTGACGTTATTTCCAGATTACGATATTTTTATTCGTGCGCGACCGGAAAAATTATTAGCCTTCGATAAAGCGATTGGTTCTGATTCTATTCGGCGAGCGTTGCAAAATGGAACTTCTATCGAATATCTTCTGAAAACAATTGACCAACAATGTTCTGCGTTCTGTAAACAAAGGCAAAGATATCTGCTGTACAAGTAAGAAAACTGCATACAATATTCTCTCACGCAGATATTGCAGATTTGCGCAGAGATGATTTACGTTAGGTTTTATTGTATACACCGATATGAAAATGAGACGCGCTCTCTATCGATCCCTTAAAAGTGGCTCATTGAATCCTTTGCATTATTATTGCATCATATCAATAGAGCAATAAAAAAATCAAAGAACATTTACATTGAAAGAAGGGTCATTGTATGACAGAAGAACTTACGAAAGACAAGTTTTTACAAAAAGTATTTAATTTTGAAACAAATCAAGATTGGAAATTTGAAGGTGATAAACCTGCGATTATAGATTTTTGGGCGCCGTGGTGCGGACCTTGTAGAATGGTTGGACCAATTCTAGAAGAACTTTCAGAAGAGTACAAAGGGAAGATCGATTTTTATAAAGTGAATGTTGACGATGAGCAAGAATTAGCTTCAGTATTTGGTATAAAGAGTATTCCGTCTCTGCTTTTTGTCCCAAAGGATGGAACTCCTAAAATGGCAGTTGGAGCGCTACCAAAGGAAGCTCTCATCGAAGCAATCACAAACGAATTAGGCGTAATTTCTAAAAAATAGCTATCCAATATCCTGTTTCATATCCTCCTTATGTTCACGGAGTAAGAGGTGAATACTTTTACTCCGTGTTTTCTTTTTTTAGTAGAAATAAAATAATGATTTAGGTTGCAATACATTCAACTTGATTCAAATTGATTCTCTACGATTTCACCGTTGAATCTGAACCGGCTGGCGGAGGAATCGAATGCGTCGAGGTAATAGCTTGATATTTACTGATGAGTATGAGAGCGTTGCTTAGTAGTTCGTACACTGCTTCTAAAGTTGATTGTATAGATTTATCATTATTTTGGAATGAGGTATTTTGTCGAATAGAATCAATGTGAAGTTTTGCAGCTGCAATTTGATTGCCAATACTATCTGCAACAGAAAGAGCCATTTGAAGCAAAGCGGCTTTTTCAGCGTCTTCAGCAATACGTTGTTCAAGCGACTTTACGCGAATGCCAACACGAATACGCGCGAGAAGTTCTTCGGGCTTGAACGGTTTTGGTAAATAATCGTCAGCTCCTGTATCAAGCCCGGCTACTATATCATCGGTCGAAGCTCTTCCCGAAACCATGATAATGTATGGTTGGCGTTGACTTAACTCCTTGTGTACTATTTGCAAGATATCAATTCCGCTCATGTCGGGCATTTGCCAATCCAGAACAACTACATCGGGATAGAATTCCGAAATTTTGGATAACCCATCTTTTGCAGATGTTACCCCGATTGCTGTATAGTGATGAAATTCAAGGAGCGTCTGAAGCGTAGTAACTACATCACGATCATCATCAATAATAAGTATCTTGTTTCCCATAGTATTGTAAGAATAATTGAAACAATCTACCTGTTTTGAACAAGAGAATCAAATTCTATCATTAAGAATACAAGCAACGAACATTCTCAATTATTTTGATATATTGAAATAGTTCTATGGATACACAAGAAAAGCATAATAAAACAAAGATTGAACTTCTTGCACCTGCTCGAGATCTGGAGTGCGGTATTGCAGCAATTCACTATGGCGCAGACGCTGTGTATGTTGGAGCTCCGAAATTTGGTGCGCGTAAAGCCGTTGGTTTACCACCGAAGGATATTGAAACGATTATCAACGAAGCTCATAAATATTGGGGTCGAGTGTATGTTGCGCTGAATACTATCCTTTACGATAACGAATTTGATGAAGCAATCTCCATTATTCGTTCTGTATACTCGATGGGAGCTGATGGTATCATCATTCAAGATCTCGGGCTACTTGAACTTGATTTGCCGCCGATTCCTCTTATTGTCAGTACTCAAATGCATAATTACGATGTTGCACATATCCAATTTTTAGAACAAGTTGGTTTTCAGCGTGCAATACTTGCTCGTGAGTTGACGCTTGAGGATATTCGAAAGATTCGTAATAGCACATCGCTTGAGTTAGAAGCTTTCATTCATGGCTCTCTCTGTGTGTCCTTCAGCGGAAGATGTTACTTAAGTTATGCTACACAGCATCGAAGTGCGAACCGGGGAGAATGCGCGCAACCTTGTCGTCTTCCATATTCCCTCTCTACGCTTGATGGCAAATCTATTGCGGAGAACGAATATTTGCTTTCTCTGAAAGATCTTAATCTATCTCGTTATCTCTCGGATTTACTTTCCGCTGGTGTTACGTCTTTTAAAATAGAAGGTCGCCTGAAAGATATTTCGTATGTGAAGAATGTTACTGCCTTCTATCGGCAGCAGCTCGATGCACTCCTTGCCTCGGATACCTCATTTGAGAAGAGTTCCTCTGGAAAGATGTTCTATACTTTTAATCCTGAACCATCGAAGACATTCAACAGAGGATTTACGACGTATTTTCTGTATGGGAGACAAAAAGATATTCTTTCTCGGTTTACCCCAAAATCTATTGGAGCTTGTGTAGGAAAAGTTAAGGAAGTGCGAGGAAATTATATTCGGGTGGATTCCAATGAACAATTTCGCGCAGGAGATGGCTTGTGCTTCTTCGATTCAGAAAATAAATTGTGCGGTACCAGAGTGGAAAAGGTGGAAGGTCATAATCTTTTACTTGCGGAAAGTAATGGAATAAAAGTTGGTACGGAATTGTTTAGAAATTTTGATGCCGCTTTTGACAAGGAGCTAAATCGTAATCCAACAAAGCGGAAAATTTCTGTAACAATTGAATTCAATGAATTGCCATCAGTTTTTGAATTGATTGCTGTTGATGAAGATGGAAATAAAGCTCGGATTGAAAGAGCGCTAACGCATTCGCTTGCAAAGAATAAAGAACTTGCGATGCGAACACTACATACTCAACTTTCAAAATCGGGTGGAACAATCTTCGATGTTAAAAAAGTAAAGATAGATATTGCTGTTCCTTATCTTTTTACGGTAAAAGAGTTGAACAACATACGGCGGGATGTGTTACAGCAATTAGAACGTGAACGCATTGCTCATTTCCCCAAAATATTTATTCAAAGAAAAGAGAATCCACTTGCTGCATTTCTCGAGAAAGCGCTGAATTATTCTTATAATGTCAGTAATTCCTATGTCGAACAATTTTATAAGCGATTTGGTGTGGAAAAGATCGAGAAGGCATTTGAATTAACAGATGATCATAATGGCAAAGTAGTAATGACGACAAAGCATTGCTTGCGATTCTACTTTGATTTATGTAACGGGAAAAAAGGGAAGAATGAGCCCCTTGTCCTTACAGGACGAGGTTTCCGTTATTTACTTTCGTTTCAGTGCAATGATTGTGTTATGAAAGTTATCTTGGATGAGAAGAAAGATAAAAGAATGTGCACCCGGGGGGAGTCGAACCCCCAACCTACAGCTTCGTAGGCTGGCGCTCTATCCAATTGAGCTACAGGTGCCAATGAATCAAAAAGCAACCTTTCGGTTGCCTTTTTTTGCGGGGCCGACGAGTCTCGAACTCGCGACCTCCTGCGTGACAGGCAGGCGCTCTAACCAAGCTGAGCTACGACCCCATTTATTTATTGATCAATTTAACATTCATTTTCACTCAAATCAAGGACAAAATTGGGAAGCGTACTTGAAATCGTTTGATGATTTAATAGGAATATAGTGAGAAGTAAGCATAGAAAAATTTATAGATACAAAACAAATTATGAAAGATTTTTATTGACTTTAGAAAGGGAATTTCACTATATTTTCACAAGAAAATTTAGATGAAGGCAAGCTTGTATTTTTATAATTACCAAAAACTAATCACATACTTATAGAAGGATTGTATTATGGCAAAAGCAATGACGAAAAGCCAAATTGCGGCTCATCTTGCAAGCAAGTTCAATATTAAAAAGAAAGACGCAGTTGGCATATTAGAAGAACTTGCAAATTTAGCTTATCGGGAAGCTAAAAATTCATTTACACTACCGGGCATTGGAAAGCTCGTTCTCGTTGAGCGTAAAGCACGCATTGGACGAAATCCAGCTACCGGCGAACAGATTCAAATTCCTGCTAAGACTGTAGTGAAGTTTCGTGTTGCAAAAGCTGCAAAAGAAGCTATCTTAAAAGCTCAGTAATCTCGTACTTCGCTAACGACGAGCGCCGCCCTTTTTGACGGCGCTTTTTTTTTGATTCTGTTCCTCGATTGTTTTTTTATTTTTTATAGAAAAAACGAAGTGTTATATGAAACATTCACAGAAACCGACTTTATATCTTAACATTATATGGCATCAGCATCAACCTTCCTATGTAGATCCAATTAGTGAACAGCTTCAGGGTCCATGGGTTCGCACACATGGCACCAAAGATTACTACGATATGGCTGCTATACTTGAGCAATATCCCGATGTTCACTGTACAATTAATCTTACTTCATCCTTATTATTTCAACTACAGGAATATTATGTAGCACGCCTTGTTCCATTCCTCGATAAGGATAAAAAATACATTGATAGCGATGCATATTTTGCAATGTTTGGCGGTAAAACCGATCCATGGATTGATCTTGCTCTAAAATCAACTGAGTCTTTTACTTCTCACGATCAAGAATATTTACTTACGAATGAATGGAATGCTTTTGGTATAAGCGAAGTAATGATTCAACGATTCCCTCAATACTTTGCTTTGCGTGAACATTTTAGGGATGTTGGCGCAGAAGGCTTGACAGTGCAGGAAATGAGAAGCATAAAATTCTGGTTTTTTGCAGCTTACTTTGACCCTGATTTTTTGGAACATCCAGTGAAACTTGCCTCTGGAAAAGTTGTCGATCTTACGGACTGCATACGATGTACCAAGAACGGTCAATATGTTTCAGCAAGTTCTATTACTGAGCAAATGTGTAATAGAATTGTTGCCGAAGCAGTGAAAGTTTTAGAAGCAATCGTTCCAATTCACAAAAAATTAATGTTTCATCCAGCTTTGAAGAAAGGGCAAATAGAGTTACTGACGACGCCGTTCTATCATCCTATTTTGCCACTAATTATTGATTCGGATGTTGCGAAGATATGTCAACCGAACGATCCAATGCCGACGCGCTTTCATTATCCACAGGATGCCGAAGCGCAAGTTGAAAAAGCTATTTGTTATTTTGAAGAGTTATTTGGCGAGAAACCTATTGGAATGTGGCCCGCGGAAGGAGCGGTCTCGCAAGATGTACTTGAAGTGTTTGAACGAAAAGGGATCAAATGGATTGCAACGGACGAAAAGATTTTATTTAACTCAAGAAGTGAGCACAAAGAATGTTATTATCCATACGCATCGAAATACAATGTTGCGCTTGTTTTCCGGAACACAGAACTTTCAGACAAAATTGGTTTTGTGTATAAAGATTTCAACGGAAAAGATGCGGCTCACGATTTTATTAACCGTGTATTACATTTTTGTCCAGCTGAAGGAGAAAGAGATAGACTTCTGACAGTTATTCTCGATGGCGAGAATGCCTGGGAATGGTATAAATATGATAACGATGGGAAGAATTTCCTCCATACGCTCTATTCAGAACTAACGAAACGTTTCGAAACTAAAGAGATTGTAACGACAACTGTAAGTGAATATATTACTGGAAATCCTAAAAGAGGAATCATGCCGCATCCACTTGATTCGATGCACACAATCGAATGGCTTTGGCCTGGTTCCTGGATCAATGCAAATTACGATACATGGATTGGCGATGAGGAAGAGAATCAAGCGTGGGAATATCTTCGGACTGCTCGTGAAGATCTCGGAAAATCAGGTATATCAAGTCCGGATTATTCCGCGCCTCTACCAGAAAAAGATTCCAAACAATATTATGCGCGGATGGCGTGGGAATCACTCTATGCTGCTGAAGGTTCAGATTGGTTCTGGTGGTATGGCGCTGACCAAAATGCTCCTTCAGGTTTAGAACCATTTGATAAGATTTTTTTGACGCATCTCAATAATATTTACCAGTTTGCAAAACTTGCGGGCAGTTCAATGCCCGCTCGTTCTTTTAAACCGATTAAATTAAAAAGCTCAGTATCATCAGTCGCTGGCGGAACTATGTTGCAAAGCAGTGAGGAATTTGTTACGGTTATTTTTCAATGCGATGCAAGGAATATGTACGTTCGAAAGGCAATTTACATTGTTGGGAATCATGAATTACTTGGGAACTGGGTGCCAAATCAAGTGCAGATGTACGATGATGGGACACACGGCGATCGACAGGCTGGCGATAATATATGGACGCTCGAACTGCAATTTCCTGTTGGTACAGTCTTAGAATATAAATTTACTAACAGCGGACCTAAAGGTAGTTGGTATCCTGGTGAAGAATTTCCCGGCTTAAACAGAAGAATCGTTGTTTCTCAGACTCCGTCTAATAGAATTGTGCTACTCGATGTATTTGGTAAAATTTAGTGTTTATTATGGTTGAGAATATTTTAATTGTGAGTGTTTAGCTCAAAATATATTTTCAATTTTAGCATCGGTAATTTCTAACTCTTTAAGTATTGTTACGAACATCTTCTTCTCACCTATACAATTAATTGTTAGAAGAGTATATTCTTTTATGCCACAACAGATATCTTCTCATTTTTCTTTTGCGAATTATTTGTTTATGCGGCAGGCAAAGAAAGGGAAAAATTTTGTATCATTAGGGAGTCGTAGCAATACGAATGGCAACAGTGGAAGGGAAGAATTATGAAATTCTATACAGATTATTTATGGTTCAATACCAAAAAACATCGTGAGTATATCAATATTACTGGAAACCTCGAAGAAAT
>Ga0208825_1000913_pt1 | contig 25161 bp, 25 predicted proteins | sample AD_UKC113_MetaG_FD_184450 | JGI IMG/M metagenome (GOLD analysis project Ga0208825, IMG submission 184450) | Active sludge microbial communities of municipal wastewater-treating anaerobic digesters from Hong Kong - AD_UKC113_MetaG (SPAdes)... | ecosystem: Engineered > Bioreactor > Anaerobic >...
AGAGGGGGGACGAGGAGACATATATACACGAATATTGAATTAATTATATAAAAACACATAGAGAAGAGCTTGTCTAACGCTTAACCGATGACGCATGAACTCGTTTTAAATTTTGTTAAATTATTTGACAGATTGGAAGAATCTAAAAGCGAGAATTTAACGCAACAGACTTAAAAACAATTATTTCTTTGAAATAACGCTTTAAATGTTTACAATCTCACCCAAAATAATTCTCCTCCAATTTCTCTTCCTCATCTTCCTCCTGTATGCTCACATAAGCCTCATACTCCCCGCTTTCCTTATCAAAAACAAACCTGTAAACCGTCCTGAAATACGCCCAGTTTTCAACATACGGGTTTCTTGCATCGCCCAGCACGACAGTTACTGTACCGTTATCTTCGTTTTCAGAAACCGAATAAACAGGATAATCGATTTCCTGAGGAACGGCTGTGCTGTAAAGTTTCTCGACTCTTTCAACATAGGCAGAAGCATCTGAAACGCCGCCTGTTGAGTTAACTTTCTCGATAAAATCGCTTCTCTCGATGCCTGAAAGATAGCTGATTTCCATAATCTTGAAATGCGTATCGTTGTACTCGTACGCTGTCAGGAATCTTCCGGGCGAAACCGGATATGTTTCCTGATAGTTGATTCTCGCTCCTTCTGCTTCGGAAATCTGATTTACAAGGAAAAACTTTGCCACCGGAAGGACTGCAAGCCAGACCAGAAGCACAACTGCGAGCGTTCTGTAGAGGCGGCTCCGGTTATGGGTAACGAAAGTACAGAAGTTGTTGAATTTTCCGTTCCATCTGCCCCTGCTTTTCTGAAATCCCACAAACACAATAAAAAGGGGCAGCAGGGGCAGGAGGTTTGCCAGCGGGTCGAAAAAGTAGACTGCCCCCATGATGGATGATTCGGTGCTGAACGGGTAGAAGGGGCGCATTTTCCAGCTTGTGGCATAATCAAGGTAGCTGTGGGACAGAATGGCTGCAAACCCGGCAACTGTGAACAGGCGGTCTTTTGTTTTAAGCCAGATAAAAAGCGTGACAAGCATGATAAAAAGGATGGAATGCATGAACTCCCTGTGCCCCAGGAGGTAGTAGAGCTGGTTTCTGGTCTCGTGGCTCACGCTGCCGCTGATAATTGCAAAAAAAATGTACGGGATGAAATCCAGGTCAGGAAGAATTGACAGGAATGCCACAGCGTTTCGCTTTTTTCCTTTGAAGCTGAGGGCAAGAGCAATCAGGAAACCAATTCCAAGGTGGGAGAGTGTGTTTACCATTTGTTTTATCCCTGGATGAATTTTGTTTTAACTCTTTATAATAAGAACGTTTTACCAGATTCTCAGATGCTTATCTGCAAAAATATCTCATCAGTTTTATCTTTTATCTTTAAATAGGTTAAATGTATAATTATACTCTGCATTTTAAGATTGCCAGATGACGATTTGGCACGTATCTGAAGACGTATCTGAAGAAATAAGATACAGAATGGTTTGAAAGATAGATTTCTGTTAACGTAGTTTAAGGGGAAAATTGGTTAGCAGGATTTGTAATCTGGAATTTCTTGAGCTGGAAGTACAGGTAAGTACAGGAAACTTACAGACTCAGCCTCTTGAGGTCCATCAACAGATTTTGTGAAGCCAGTTGATTGTTTAAAAGAGGGTAGGATATATGGCTAAAGAACTATACAAATTACCACCGTTGAAATACGGATACGCAGACCTCGAACCTTATATTTCCGAAGAACAGCTGCGCATACACCATGACAAACACCATCAGGCTTATGTGACCAATGTTAATTCCCTGCTGGAAATGATGGACAAAGCAAGGAAAGAAGGAACTGATTTTGACTATAAAGCAGTTTCAAAAGCCTTTTCTTTCAATCTTGGAGGGCATGTCCTTCATGATTACTTCTGGTGGGAGATGACTCCTGAAAGCAATGCAAGCAAAGAGCCTGTCGGCGAACTGGCTGATGTTATCAAAGAAGACTTCGGAACTTTTGAACGGTTTAAAAAGGAGTTCACACAGACCGCATCAGGTGTGGAAGGTTCCGGGTGGGCAGCGTTAACTTACTGCAATGACACCAAAAGGCTTGGGATCATGCAGATTGAAAAGCATAATGTAAATGTTATTCCTGATTATCCGATCCTTATGGTTCTGGATGTGTGGGAACATGCCTATTACATTGATTATAAGAATGACAGGGGCAAATTCATAGAAGGATTCTGGAATATAGTTAACTGGGAAGAAATCGACAACTACTTCAAAAAGGTTCGGAAATAATCAGAAAATTGTTTTTATCATAACTGTGTCGGATAAACACAGTTATGTTATTCCTATTACGTTTTTTGGGTCAAATGTAATTGAAAACGGTGCTATTTTTATTGATCCTGCTCTTTCTTGTGGTCTCTTACTTAACACGATCACTCAAAATAATTCTTATCAAGCTTTTTTCTGCTCTCCCGCAGTGGCTTTCGTATGCCTCGTATTCTCCGCTTTCCCTGTCAAATATTTGGAAGTAAACCATCAGGACTTTTCCTCATCTAACTGTCAAAGTCAGGATATAAATCAAACAGGCTTCTTACGGTTAAGGGATTTTTGAGTATGCTGGAGATTTTTTCCGGTGTACTGTGGGTAATTTCCGAAAGCCGTAAGTATTTTTAGTTTTATAGTGCGATATTCATCAGGAGTTCAATCCCTTGTTCCAGACCGAACCCATACTTTACCTCCAGTCCCTTGGAACTGAATGGTTTACTTTCCTCATGGTTATGATAACTTCAATGGGGTCTGCCGCATTTTTTGCAGGCATAGTAATTACTATCTCCCTGGGGATTGATTTCAAAAAGGGCTTTCTTCTGTTCCAGCTGCTGCTGTGGACTGCTCTATTTACCGAGGTCTTTAAAGCACTGATAGCTTTTCCGAGGCCGGATTTTGTAGACAGCAGGGTACTTAACCTGGAGGACGGTATAAACAATAGTTCTCCTTTTAATGGAAACGGGGAAGACGGCTTTTTTAAAATTCCTGACAGGGAGATACTTGAGGAATTCCGCTTTCAAAAGGCATTTCTTGATTCTCCTTTCGGTTTTCCTTCAGGGCATGTCGCACTTACAACTGCTCTCTGGGGAGGTGTCTCCCGCGTCTTCAACAGCAGGCTGGTAAGCAGGCTGGCTCCCGGAGTGGTGCTGCTTATGGCTTTTTCAAGGATGTACCTGGGAAGGCATTTTTTAGGAGATGTGATTGGAGGAGCTGTTCTGGGTTTAATTCTCCTGTTAACCTTTACCTCTCTCCTTAAAAGCCCTTTAAAGGACGATTTTTTCAAAAAGGAGAATTTTGAGCTCGTTTTCAGGCAGAAGAATCTGTTTTTTTACTCTGCCATGTTTGTAGTTCCTGTAATTCTTTTTTCTATGTCCTTCATAAGTGGCGAAGCAGCGGGGTTTTTCCTTGGCACAAATGCGGCATATATCCTTATTATAAAAAAAGGGCTCCCGGAAGATAGCGGAAGTACGGAGCAGAGAGCTCTCAGGGTATTAATCACGCTCATGATATTCGGCTTATCCAGCCTTGTTCTTGATACCGGGTTTGGTATTCCCGGAATTGCAGCTTACTTTGGAATTACGCTTATAGAATTTTTAAAATCCTTTGTCCCTGCATTTACCATATGGGTTTCTGTAAATATCTGTATGAGGCTCGGCCTTTATAGAAGAACCTGTACGGAATAATATGTGGTAAGGTTAAAATCATATTATTTCTTAGATAGCCAGATCTTATTGAAAATTTCAGAAATACAAATAAGCTGGAAAAACTGTATCAGGTTTCCGGAATATGGCTTTGTAAAAAACCAGAGAAAAAGTACAGTTAAAATGTGAACCTTCAGTATAAAAAACAACAAATTTTATATCATCGTAAGTTTATTTATTCTGTACTCTATAATTAAGGAATAGCTTAAATAATGCTTTTTACTATTGAGCGTATTCACAATTCACTGGAGAAACAGCAAACTGAAAACCGCAGCCTGCTGGTTGTAACTGGTGGAAAGGACCTGACGGCCATTTCACCTGTGGAACAGATTTCCCACGGCAGTAACTTACAGATTTGATCAAAACAACGAGGATGACATTCATGGACTTTGAAAAATTGAGACACGGGACCGAACTTATTAAGCGGGGCTTTGCACGTATGCAGAAGGGGGGTGTGATTATGGACGTTACGACTCCCGAACAGGCCAGGATCGCAGAAGAAGCCGGAGCAGTTGCTGTTATGGCCCTTCAGGCTGTCCCTGCAGATATCAGAAAGGCAGGCGGAGTTGCCCGCATGGCAGATCCCGAAATCGTGCAGCAGATTATTGATACGGTTACTATCCCTGTTATGGCAAAAGCAAGGATCGGGCACTTTGTTGAAGCTGAAATTCTTGAGGCACTCGGCGTTGACATGGTAGACGAATCCGAAGTCCTTACTCCTGCCGATCCCTTCTATCACATAGACAAAACACAGTTTACCGTGCCTTTTGTGTGCGGAGCAAGAAACCTTGGAGAAGCCCTCCGCAGGATCAATGAAGGCGCAGCCATGATCCGGACAAAAGGAGAAGCCGGAACCGGTGACGTCAGCCAGGCAGTAAAGCACATGAAGCAGATTCAGGGCGAAATCCGCGCCCTTGCAGGCAAGACAAAAGAAGAACTCATAATGGTCGCAAGGGAGATAGAAGCTCCTATCGAACTTGTGGTCGAAACCGCAAAAATGCAGCGCCTGCCAGTAGTGAACTTTGCAGCCGGTGGAGTTGCAACTCCTGCCGATGCAGCTCTCATGATGCGCCTTGGTGCAGATGGGGTCTTTGTTGGTTCAGGAATTTTCAAAGCCGAAAACCCGGAAAAGATGGCAAAAGCAATTGTTGAAGCCGTCAACAATTACGACAACCCTGCAAAGCTCGCAGAAATCTCAAAAGGTGTGGGCGCAGGAATGAAAGGCATCAGCGCAGACATGATCCCTGCACAGGAAGCCCTTCAGGAACGCGGCTGGTAATCCCGATTTGCGCTTCCCGATTTGCGCTTCCCGAGTTCCGCCTCGGGAGGGCGGTGTACTTTTCGCTTCGCTCAAGAGGACTAATTAACGGGTAATGGTAATTAGCTTCTTTTAAGAGGCTAAAATTCAATTTTTTAAAAACAGATTTATTCTTGCAGGTTTGTAAGGATAAAACCAGTTTAATTTTTTGTATTTTTTGGTTCAATAAACAGGATCAATTTTGGAAAATGGTGTTTTTAATGAAAATAGGTGTAATCGCTATTCAGGGAGCGGTTTCTGAGCATGTTGATGCTTTAAGGAGAGCCCTTGCAGAGAGAGGGGTTGAGGCTGAGGTAGTTGAGATTAAGCATAAAGGCATTGTTCCAGAGTGCAGCGGAATTGTGATTCCTGGCGGGGAGAGTACAACGCTTTGCAGGCTGCTTGCCCGCGAGGGGATTTCGGAAGAAATTAGGGAAGCTGCTTCAAGGGGAGTTCCTATCCTCGGAACCTGTGCTGGATTGATAGTGCTTGCAAAGGAAGGAGACCGGCAGGTAGAAAAGACAGGGCAGGAGCTTCTTGGAATTATGGATACCAGGGTCAACAGAAACGCCTTTGGAAGGCAGAGGGATTCTTTTGAGGCAGAACTTGAACTGTCTATCCTTGATTCTCCGTTTACAGGCGTTTTTATCCGGGCTCCGGGAATTGTGAGCTGCGGGCCGGGTGTGAAGGTGCTTTCCACGCTTGAAGGCATGATTATTGCTGCAGAGCAGGGAAATGTGCTGGCTCTTGCGTTCCATCCTGAATTAACCGATGATTTGAGAATTCACCAGTATTTCCTGGATAAGGTTTTGAAATGCTAAGAGTTTGAGGGGTCAGTTCATGGGTTTTTTCCGGTAACTGACCTCATATTCTTTTCTGTATCAGTCTCTTTATGTTCATTGAATTCTCGTTCTATGCTTTTCTTGACCATATTCTGTATCTTTTCTTCATTCGGCAAAGGTAAAGGGCAGTGTACCAATTTTTCGGAAAAATTCATTTTTCAAAATGTTTTCGAGTCAAGAATCCGAGATTAGTAGATTAGTTTCATATGCCATATCCAAAAAATTGACTTTAAATTTGAAGCAAATTCGCAACACTTCTATACTGTTTAATAAAAACTGTGTTATTAACCTTAATATGTATGTAAAGTTTTTTTCTTTACTTTGAAACTTTTTACTCAAATATAACATTCAATATCATAAAAATTTTTATATAAACAATTTAATATATAATAATTATACATTATAGTTTGAGTTAGGAAGTAACACCACTTAACTCTACCACAACCATACCCAAAATTGTAAAAAAACCAGTACAGTAAACCCACAAAGCAAGTACTACCATTATAAAAAGTCTTAAGTCACTGATATTTCTTAAAATTTAATGCTTGTATGAGCATAAGATTTAAGGAAACAAGCTGGGAGGAAGTATGTTCAGTGACTTAAGACCTTTTAAGATGGATTTTTCTTTCCAGATGCGTAATTGGCTTTAATTTTTACTGATTTTAGAACCGTGTTTTGTTTTGCTCAAATTCCCGATAACCAATTTTTTATATATTTGCCGCTCTTTAATTGTTTATAATTCAAAACACCAACAGCGCCCGAACTTACAAATAAGTGATAGGGTTGCGTATGAGGATTTATTCTAAAAATAACAGATCTAATAAAGGGGTGAAGTTAATGGTTAAATTGAGCAGCGAAATGGTAGAAGACTTTGCAAAGATGAAGATTTTTCCCTTTGCAACCGCCTCCAGGAATGGAGAACCAAATGTTGTACCAATAGGCTTCTGTAAGCTCCAGGAAGACAGAGAGACAATCTGGATTGCGGATAATTTCTTCCATAAAACCCGCCAGAACCTTGAAGAAAACCCGAGGGGTGCAATCTATGTCTGGGGTCCTGAAATCAAGGGCTGCTACCAGATAAAAGGGGATTTTGAGATCAAAACTGACGGGGAAGACTACGAGAATATGTACAAGACTGTCAAGAAAATGGGAGACAGGTTCCCTGCAAAAGCCCTTGTCGTTATGAAGATAACGGAAGTTTACGAATGCAAATCCGGAGCAGGAGCCGGGAAGCAGATTCTTTGAAGTCCATTTGAGCTGACTACATCATCTGTTTTTATCTGCCCGGGAGGAGAAAATACCCTCAAAATCTTCTCTCGCAAACTCTCTTTTTTGGCAGTAAGTTTCGGATAAGTTTCTGCTAATTTTCGGATAAGTTTCTGCTAATTTTCGGATAAGTTTCGGATAATATGTATTCCAGCACCTTTTTCTGAATGATCGTATTTTTTTACTGTTTTTCTGGCCTGTTCTGTTGTTTTTTTCAGCAGAGATTATAACTTTTTATTATAATCAACCTGATGAAAGTCTATACTTTGTCCAGTCAAATTCATCCGATAGAATTAACTTGAAAATATTAGCGGATTAGTTCTTCTATTATTATGTTTATGGATTATGATTTAAGTCATGGAATAAAACATAAAGAAGCAAAATTAAATCTAAATGCCTGATTTATCATACGGAACTTTTATAAGTTTTATGCGTATATTGCATAAGGCTTGTGAAGGTGTGAAAAATATGGATAATCTAAACCTGAATAATCTCTTATTTGATCCTGATTCGTTTTTCAGAGAAAAGTCAAAGAACAATATTGATTTTAAGCCTCCTGTATTGATAATACTTATAGTCGCTGCAATCGCAATGGTTTCAAGCTTTCTGGTTATGAAGCAGTTTAGTGGAATGTTCCCTTCTGATATGGGTTCATACGTGTCGACGGCAGCAATTGCATTTGGTATCGTTGGAGGGCTATTTGGAACATTTTTTTACTGGTTCATACTGACCGTAATCTTCTATTCAATTTCTTATGTATTTGATTCAAAAGGCTCTTTCAAGAGGACGTTAGAGTTTGTGGGTTACGGATTCGTGCCGCAGATATTCAGCGGTTTAATTGGCGTTGTTATAACATACTGGCTAACAGCTTCAGTTGATTTTTCATTACAGGATCCTGAGCTTATAACCGAAAGTATGACGCAGATGTTCTCAAGCAATCCTCTGTTTTATGCATCGCAGGCAGTTGGAATTCTATGCCTCTTACTGTCTGCATACATCTGGGTATTTGCACTTCTGCATGCACGAAATTTGTCAATTAAAAACGCTGCCCTTACTGTCGGAATTCCTGTCGGGCTGTATATTATTTATCTCGTATACATGTTCCTGTTTACTTCCGGAAGCATTTAATTCTGTAGCCTTTAACGCAAATAGAAGTAGAGGGTGGAAATCAGCTTCTCTTAAATCCCTCTTAAATCCTCTGAAAGCTTATTTATAAAATTTACGATTTTATCCTGTTGTTGAGAATGGAAAAACATCCTTCTAATCTCCCCTTTTTTTAAAAAAGTTATCCAGAGGACGGTATCCCGTGTCTTTTTTCAGACTGGCTAGCGCATTCTCTTAAAAAGTTTTATAAGAACCTGCAGGATGATTATTTGATACCCTGGAGAGAAACTTTATATGCTCGGGTTTCTTACCCCTCATGGGTGACAGTATGAATATATGGAAAGTATTAATGCTATGTATGGTTGCAGGTATGCTGATTGTTCCTGTAGCTTCAGCCGAAGAGGAACATACGCTAAACTCCGCTGATAAAGACAATCTGGTTTCTGCTAAAAATGATAAAGTAGATTACATTGTCAGCCCCTCAGAAGATTCTTCTGATACAGAGAATCCTGTTTCCATACTATCAACTCAGTACATAAGCCAGGGGCAGGCTATAAATCATTATGTGAGTGTGGGCTCGGGAGTAGACTATCTTGAAGTGGACCTGAACTGGGGAGATACGAGTGACTCCCTTACTCTTAAAATTTATAATCCTTCAGGTACTCAGATTGGAGGAACTTACCGTGACAGTTCTGATGGAAGTGTAAATGGCAGAATACACATCAATATAACACCCTCCAGTGGAGACGTTCAACAGGGAACCTGGAGGTTCAGGGTTTACGGGGAATCAGTAAGTGGAACCGAAAGTTACACGCTTAATGTTTACCAGCACTAAGCCTGGAAAAAAGCTTATTGTCTGTTTACTTTTTTTTCTTTTAGTATCAACAGCCGGGGCTACGGAATATATTGTGACCCCAGCTAAAAATGACGAAGCAGGATTTTCAGTTAATGGAGAAGAGGTTGTGCTTCTTAAGGACTTTACAGTCTACTGGCAGTTTCTCCTCTGGCTGGCTGCGATGCAAATCCTGTCGGTAATAGATATAATACTGTACCCTGTGAAGCTTGTTTTCGCAATACTCGGGTTCCGTATTGTAGACCACTCAAATGCTGCTGGGGTTTTGAAGAGAAAGCATATATACGCCTTAATAAAAGCCAGTCCGGGAACATCCCTCAATGATATCGCGAATAATATGGGTCTGAACCGGGGAACTTTGCGCCACCATCTCAAAATTCTCGAAACTGAAAATATGGTTGAAGCTCATAGTAATCATGGAAAGGTCCGTTACTTCCAGAATAACGCCACATACGAAGAAAAAGAAAAACTTGTTATTTCAGCCCTCCAGAACGAGACGATTCGCAGGATAATTTCCAAGATACTGGATGAAGAGTGCAATACCAATGGAGATCTTGCCCGAACAACAGGAATTTCTAAAGGGACAATTTCCTGGTATATAAAGCAGTTGAAGAGGTTAGATCTTATTGAAGAAAATCAGGTAGGAAGGAGTACGCTGTATAATATAAATCCTGTTTATCGAGACACAATTGAAACAATGTACCTGAAATTTTTTGAATAACGGGATAAAGAAAGTATTTTACCTCGTCTTTTTTGATTCATTTTTGATAAATCCATCATTTTAAGCATCAGTTCCGAAAAACCGAAAATTCAGCATTCGTCCCGATTGTTTGATGATGTGGCTAAAAACCTTATGCTTTATATTGAGTAAATCTGAAATAGATATGGAGTTCAAATATCCCCTCCCGAGTAAATTTGAACCCACTTCTTGAGGCATGGTTATGTTAGCCCTGAAAATTCCCCGGGCTTTCCTGACCTTGCTTCTGAGTAACTGCCGCTCAACCCGGTATAATTATCAAAAATTTCTGGCTCTTTTTCTTCTGCACTTAATGCCGGTTATTTCATGCCAAAAACTAAAACACATTTATATCGCTTCTGCTCTCCGGAAAAAATAACCACTGGCAAAGACCATCATAACCGACAGTGTTAATAGAATTGATATGTCCAGGGCTATTGAAAATTCGCAATGACCAATCAATACCCCCCGCAAAGCATCAACGCCGTATGTCAGCGGATCAAAATAAGACAGAGCCCTTATCGAGGCCGGCAGATTTGAAACAGGAAATAAGGCTCCGGATAAAAGAAACAGGGGAAATGCAATAAAATTAATAACCGTGCTGAACCCGTGAAAGTCCTTCAGTACCGAAGACAAAATCAACCCTATGTTTATAAAGATCATCGATATCAGAACCATTATCACGATAGAGGACAGAATAGCAGGAATAAAAGGCAGCCTGAAACCAAGCAATACTGACATCATCATAATAATAAGCGCCTGAATGAGAGATGTTGTTGCGCTTCCGGAAATCATCCCGAGGACAATAGAGGTTCTGCTTGCAGGAGTAACCATAACCTCTTTTAAAAATCCGAACTGCTTGTCCATAATGACGCTCATACCTGCATAAGCAGCCGTAAAAAGAAGAGTCATTCCTATAATGCCAGGCACAAGGTACTGAAAATATCCTATTGATGCAGGCAGACCCGGAAATTCCACTCTTCTGAAACCCATTCCCTGAAAGACCAGCATAAAAGCCGGCATACCAATAGCACCTGCTATCCTTGACCTTGCCCTGAAGTACTTTATCATCTCACGCCGCCAGAGAACATATACAACTCTTCCCTGAATCACCTGAGCATCCTCCTTCTCATCCGCTCACGCCTGACCGACTTTCTGCTTCCTTCCTGTTCCCGTATAGTTGAACCTGTCAGGCGGAGAAAAACGTCTTCAAGACTTGGTTTGTTGAAATTAATCGAACTGATCCCTATACCCAGGACGCCGGCAGTCTGAAAAATATCTGGAATATTTTTCTCATAATCCGATATAATTACATCAAGCATTTTTCCGTTCTGAACAACTTCCTTCACCCAGTCTTTTTCCCCCAGTGCAGCAGAAAAGATATCAGCCTCCCCCTCAATTTCCAGGCTGACACAATCACCCCTTAGGCGGCTTTTCAGACCTGATGGTGTATCAAGTGCAATTATCTTCCCATGGTCAATTATCGCAATCCGGTCACAGAGGTAATCAGCTTCTTCCATATAATGGGTGGTCAGAACGACAGACGTCCCGTAATCCCTGTTCAGCTTTCTGATATGTTCCCATATTGATCTCCTGGTCTGTGCATCAAGCCCGAGGGTAGGCTCATCCAGAAACAAAACCTTTGGATAATGAATAAGACCCCTTGCGATTTCAAGCCGCCTTTTCATCCCGCCCGAATAATTTTCAACAAGAATATCGGCTTTATCAGCCAGACCCACAACATCAAGCACTTCCCGGATTCTTTTTTTCCTCTCATCTGAACCGATACTGTACATCATGGCGTGAAACTCAAGGTTTTCCCGCCCTGTAAGCCCTATATCAAGAGAGGGGTCCTGAAATATTATCCCTATATTATTCCTGATCCTGGCAGGATCTCTTCTAAGGTCATATCCTGCGATTTCAGCATCACCTGCTGTGGGAATAATAAGTGTGGTCAGCATATTGATTATAGTTGTTTTTCCCGCACCATTGGGTCCCAGAAGCCCGAAGAGTTCTCCGGTCTCAATCGAAAATGAGACACTGTCCACAGCAGTGAATTCTCCGAATTTTTTAGTCAGCTCTTTAACAATTATTGCACTCATATGAAACAAGACCTTAAAACCGAAATTATTGAACAATTATCAGACATTCATTTTTCAAAATTCTCTTTTCAAAATTCATCATTAATTGAAATAAATGAACAGTGTAAGTTTGAAAATTGCATAAATATGATCTGAACGCTTAATGATTATGGCAGCACAGCCCTAATCTTGAACCCACAAGCCTTTTTGTATACTCCTCAGCAGGTGAAAGCATCACATCGTGGGAATTCCCCATCTCTACAATCTTTCCGGAGTCCATAACGGCTATCCTGTCAGCAATCTTCAGAGTAAGGGAGAGGTCATGTGAAATATATATCATTGCAAACCCTTTCCTGTTCTGAAGGCCCTTTAAAAGTCGCAATATGTTTGCAGATGTTGAGACATCCAGAGCCGACGTTATCTCATCGGCAATAAGGAGTTTCGGCTCCATGACCATTGCTCTGGCAAGTGCAACCCTCTGCCTCTGCCCGCCGCTGAGTTCTCCGCAGTATTTTTTGAGGAAATTATCATTAGCTGGAAGGCGGACAAGTCCAAGGGCATTTTTAACCATCTGCAGCCTGTCTCCATTCGACCCTATCTTATTGATATAAAGGGGCTCTTTGACTGCATCAAGCACGGTAAACCTGTTGCTTGTCGAACTGAATGGGTCCTGGAATACTATCTGAATGCCGTTGAGCCTGTTCCCAAAGTTCCCTCTGTTTACATTCCCGCCCATAAACAGGACCTCTCCTGATTCGGGTTTTATCACATTTGCAAGGAGATGTGCAAGGGTTGACTTGCCTGAACCTGTCTGGCCTACAACTGCAAGAACCTCCCCTTCCTTCACTTCCAGATTAACATCCTCAACTGCCTGAAGATATTCCCCATCCGGTAGACGATATCTGAAACTCAGATTTCTTGCTTCCAGAAGACCTGCTACGCCTCCCCTGTGGCATGCAATTTCCCTCCCGCCTGCGGGCATCAGAACCGGGGAAACTTTGCTGCAGATATCGATTTTTTGCGTGCACCTCGGGCTGAATGGACAGCCATTAAACTCATCCCCTGCCGGTACATCTCCGGGAATTCCCCATAAATCTTTATAAACAAAAATATCCGGGGTCGAGTGGACAAGTCCTCTTGTATACGGGTGGCGGGGAGACACAAGGATATCCCTTACAGGGCCTGTTTCCATAATCCTTCCCGAATACATAACGGCAATTCTCGACGCCACCGAAGACACAAAAGTAATATCATGAGATATCAGTAACATTGTATACCCGTTCTTTTTCTGAAGGTTAACCAGAAGATCCCTTATCTCCTTTCGGGTGAATGCGTCAAGGGCGGAAGTAACTTCATCAAGAATCAGTAATTTAGGGTCGCATGAAAGAGCCATTGCCAGAAGAACCCTCTGCCTCATGCCCCCGGAAAACTGATGCGGATACAGATCCATCCATTTCGGATCAAGACCAACAGTCCGGAACAGGTCAGCACATTTACTCCGGGCTTTTTCAGGGCTGATACCAAGATGCTTTATCATTGGTTCTGTTACCTGAACACCTATTTTCAATACCGGGTTCAGCACCTCAAGGCTGTTTTGAAAAACTATTGCAATATCTTTCCACCTGAATTTGTCCATCCCGGATTCGGGCAGTGAAGAGATTAGCTCATCCCTGTAAAGGATTTCACCGTAAACGGCTGTATTTTCCGGCAAAAGCCCCATGATCCCGAGGGCAACAGTGGTCTTACCGCTTCCGGATTCTCCTACAATGCCCAGAATTTCTCCTTCTTCAATTTCAAAAGAAATGCCGTCAACAGCCCTGACAGTGTCAGTGTCGGTCATATAGCGGCATTTAAGGTCGTTGACTTTAAGCAGACTCATAATCAGAACCCTTTTTTCATCTTTAATTTCGGATCAAGTATCCTTTCCATATCCCTGCTTATGAACGCAAGACAGAGCAGGAGAAAAATAAGCATAAACAATGGAGGCAAGAGCCACCACTGCCAGTAAGGCGTAAAATATATTGATTTGAAACCGGTTGCATGATTAAGCATCATTCCCCAGCTCTTGGAAGTAGGGTCTCCAAGTCCCAGAAAAGCGAGCCCTGTTTCGGCTATGATTGCATGTGAGGATATGCTGATGACAAGCACGAGCAGAACAGGCATAACTTCGGGAAATATATGCTTCCGGAGCAGGTAAAACGGCTTTGCACCGTAATTTTGGGCGGCAATAATATAGTTGTTCTTTTTTAATGAAAGAGTCTGGGAACGTGCAATGCGTGCGGGTTTTGCCCAGCTGAAGAGCACGAGTACAAGGATAACGTTAAGGATACTCGGCCCGAGAAAAGCGGATATTACAATCAGAAGAGGAAAACCTGGAAGAGACATAGTCACATCGATTACTCTCATCAGTGCCTGGTCAATATGCCCTCCCATATACCCTGCCAGTATCCCGAGAGTTCCTCCCCCAAAACCTGCCGTAAAAGCTACCGCAAGCCCTATTGTAAGGCTCATTCTTGCACCATAACAGATCTGCGACCAGATGTCCATGCCAAGTTCATCGGTTCCGAGTATGTGTTCGGGACCTGGGGGTTCAAGGGAATTTCCTGTGATCTTCTGAGGTGGATAAATTGTTATTACAGGAGCAAAAGCTGCCATTAAAATGATACAGAGGATCCCAAGGATACCAATTTTACCTTCAGTACTGAATTTAGAGAAAGGCCTGGCTACAATGCTTACAATTCTGTTAATTCTGTTACTTCTGTTAATGTTTAAAGCCCGAATAAAAGAGAGTATTCCGGCATTTTCAGAGAAAGCAATATCCTTTATCATACCACAACTCTCGGATCAAGTTTCCCGTATATTTTGTCAACCAGCAGGTTGCAGACAAGTATTGAGACTGCAATTACCAGGAGAATGCCCTGAATAAGGGGATAATCTCTGCCAATTACAGCACTTCGGAGTGTCATCCCTATGCCGGGATAAGAAAAAACGCTCTCAACAAGCACAACGCCGCCCATCATTATGCCGATCATGAAACCTGTTCTTGTAACTACAGGAAGCAGGGCATTTCTGAGTGCATGCCTTGTCCATACGGTTTTTTCACCCAGCCCTTTTGCCCGGGCAGTCCTGATGTAATCCTTTGTGGTCACTGTAATCAGGGTGTTTCTGGTGAGCAGGTACACGCCGGTTAGCTGTGAAAGTGACAGGGTCACAACGGGCAGAAAAGCATGGTAGAGGATATCCCGTGCCTGTTCTGCCAAACTGTTATAGTCAGAGAAAGGGGTAATGGCACCCGCAAGCGGGAAGATCCTCAGGTGTACACTGAAAATCAGGAGAAGGATCAGGCCAAGCAGAAAAGAGGGAATTTCTGCAAAAGCTATCATGCCCGTCATCATAATTCTGTCACTCCCGTTTTTTCGGTTCTTTGCCGAAAGTGTTCCTAGAACCACACCGGATATTGTACTGATTACAGTAGCTCCCTCGACGATCAGCACAGTCCAGGGGAGATGGAGCAATATTACATCACTGACAGGCATTTTGTAATAAATGCTCCTTCCCAGATTTCCTGTCATCAGATTTTTCATATATACTAAAAACTGTTCATAAAGCGGCCTGTCAAGCCCGTAATAGTTCATGTAATAAAGGCGCTGCTCCTCTGTCATTACGATAATATCTTCCCCTGCCTCGTCTGCGGAGGTAGTCGTGAAAGGGTCTCCAGGCATCATTCTTGGAAGAAAAAAGTTTATGGCAAGAATTACAAAAAGGGTTGATAGCAACCTTAAAGTAAACGAATTCCTGTCATTTCTCATTAAATCATCTGCCCCTTTACCGCCCGATTATCTGCCGTTAACTTCCCATACCATCATGCCGGTATATACATCCGACTCGGAACGGTAGATTCCTTCCGGAGAGGCTTTTTGATAATAATCCATTATTTTTTGCTTTGTTTCATCATCAAAATCCCTGCCCCTTCCAATGAACTCCATTGCCTGTTCTGCCGCTTCTTTCCAGTTTAGCTCTTCTTTCCATTCGGAATGGTTAATCCGAAGTGAGGGCCTGTAGCCTGAAAGGTAGAGATACATGAAGGGGTAAATTATGCCGTTCATGTTATTCCCGGAATTTTCCCCGACTATCGAACTCCGAATATCACGATACGCTTTATCCTCCTCTCTTCTCAGGAAGTTACTGTAATAACAGAGCTTTTTTGAGCATTTCATCATCGTATCAAAGTTATCAACATCCCTGATCCCCGGTGTCATGGAGGCAATTACAAGGTCGAATTTGTTCCGGAATCCAAGCTCATCTATGTCTGCCGTCCACCAGGAACATTCAATGATGTCTATCGGAAGAGACTCTTTTTTTACGGCATCTTTCAGCCTGTCAAGCATTCCACACGAAATATCAAGTGCTGTAACTTCTGCTCCGAGCCGTGAAAGAGGAAGGGAGAGGGTGCCGGGTCCGCACCCGATATCCAGGACTCTGGAACCTTCCGGATTAAAACCGGATTCTTCGAGGAATTCGAGAATTTCATCGGTTCTCTTCTTTCTTTGATCTTTGTCAATATTCCTGGAATAATTATCAGAGCGCCTGTTCCAGAACTCTGCCATCCTGCCCTCATCCATGATCAGCCCATTAGCCGTGGATTTTTTCCAGCACTCGATCAGGTTGTTAATATCATCTTTTTGCTGCAACTCCATCCCTCTCCAGATACGAAAGAATGCTGTGTGTCCTTGCATGGTGGTCGTACATATTCATCCAGCCGTCGTATTTTGAAATGTGCCATGCATCATACGATGTGGTATAATAAAGCGGGATTGCGGGTACGTCACTGGCAATCACGGTCTGCATCTCGTATACAAGTTCTTTCCGTTTCTCATCGTCCAGTTCCTGCAATTCCTGTGCACCAAGGGCATTCAGGGTATCATTATGGTAACCAAACACTGATGCACCGGATGATACACTTCCTGACTTTGAGGTATCACAGTATCTTGTACGGAGATAATCTGCATCAGTTCCCCAGCCTCCATAGCCACTGATCAGGAGTTCAAAGTCTCCGCTCTTCAGATTGGAATCACGGGACTTGCTCTCCAGTGACTTTACCTGGACATCGATTCCCACTTCACTCAGTCTCTCTTTTATGAGTTCTCCAATACGGACTTCGCCGCTGCTGAGGGACAGTACATATGACAGTTTTTCCCCGTTTTTATCGCGTATTCCATCCCCGTCTGTATCGGTCCATCCTGCCTCGTCAAGCAGTACTCCGGCTTTTTCCGGATCGTAGCCATATTCCGGCTGGTCGGGATTATACCAGACATGGTCTTCGGGAAGTATGCCCATTTTGCCGGCTTTTCCTGCACCTCTTGCGATCTTTTCCACCAGTTCGTCACGGTCAATTGCATAAGCAAAAGCCTGCCTTACCCTGCTGTCATTGAGCTCAGGACAGTTTTTCATGTTGAAATAAAACTGGTAACCCCAGAAAGCCGGCTGCTGGACTATTCTTATATCCGGGTCTGACGTGAACCGGTCAAGAGTATCGGGAGATATGCTTGTGAAGTCTATTTCTCCCTGTTCAAAAGCTACCAGTGAATCGCTTACCGGAACAAACTCGACGGTTTTAACGGAAGTCTCAGGTCCCCAGAAATTCTCGTTTGTTACAAAGCGGTATGTTCCATGCTCTTTATTGTACTCGTCAAGAAGGAACGGGCCGGTACCAATGACAGCCTCTGGATCAAGGAAACTGGCAGGGTCTGAGACATTTTCGTATATATGCTCTGGTATGATCTCAAAACCAGTCAGCTTGTAAAGGAAGGTTGAAACAGGCTGGTTAAGTACGAATTTGACAGTGTTTGCGTCCACAACCTGAACATTATCTACAATGCCAGACTCAATTCCACCTGATACCGGTACATGTTCCTGCTCATAATCAAAAGTAAATTTGACGTCATTTGCTGTGAAAGGTTCTCCATCACTCCACACAACACCTTCACGGAGATGAATTGTATATTCTGTCCCATCTGAACTGACATCCCAGCTTTCAGCCAGCCAGGGAATTATGCCTGTTTCATCTCTTTCTAACAGGCTGTCAAAGATCATTCCAACTTTTGATGATCCGGGACCTCTTGGATATATCGTAAACGGCTGTGGATAGCCGCAATCTCCGCCGCTAAGGTTAACAGCATCCACATGCTGTGATCCTTCAGCAGTATTCTCAACCAGTGCTTCTTCTGCCAGTGCCTCTCCAGCCGTTGTTTCGGCCTGAGCGCTGTCCTTTTCAGCACAGCCCGCCGTCATCAGGATCAGGGCTGTCAGGAAAACAGAAAATAGTACAAATAACTTTTTTTTCTCCATTAAAGAACACCCTATTTTTGTGAATTTCCCTACCTATCGCATGGTAATATGAATAAATATATTAACAACACGTAGGTGTTATTATCTGCACATATAAGAGTATTACGAAATGCTTCTAAATATGTGAAAAATCTCAGATTATAATAAACTAATTAACTTATTTATGCTTTAATTCTGAGTTGAATAATGTAAATTATGGTAAAAGCAATTGACTTTTTGTCCAGACTTATACAAAAATACTGTAACTATCAGGTCGATGAGCTTTGTTTTCTGAAACTCGGTGTACAAAAAGAGGGCTCGAGATATTCGCTGGAAGAATCAAGCAAAAAAGTACGGTTGATTTCGAATATTATCTCAATAAAGGCTTTAATCAATATACTCAAAAATAATGCAAAAAGAGTTCTGCAAAAAAAGTTCTCAAAACAGAATCAAATAAAAAAGATCTAAGAGTATGGAAAATCCCGCCCGAAGGCGGAACTTGAATTTACTCTGCTGCTGGAGCTTCTTCTGCGGTTTCAAGGCCGAGAAGAGCTTTTATGGATTTGCTTCCGTATTCAACGATCTTGGCGTTGACCTGAACAATATCGGGAGCAATTTCCCTTCCGCGCATCATTTTTCTCCTGCGCTGGCCGGGAAGCTTGGGGGTGTAACCGACACCTGTTGCGGTCAGGATTCTCTGTCTCCTGGGACCTGGAAGGTCCGGCTTCATAACAAAACCGCTGCCATCACAGCCGCCAGTGATCTGGACTTTGTAGCCGGTGAGCCCGAAAATGCTGCCGTCAACAATGTTCCCGATTGACTTTCCTATTAATGCGTTTGCTTCAGCATCCTTAATATCGATCTGGTAAGCACGTGCTTCTTTTGGATCAGAAACTACAACTTTGAAATTTGCCATGTGAAATCCTCCAATCAGATTTATTTAAAATAATTCCTTTTCCTTGCTTTTTAATCTGAGTTATCCTGAATTCTTACCTGTCTTGCTGCATCCTGAATATGCTGCTGCCTGCATATCAGCTTTTACTTTGCCCAGAAAGGATTGTCTTTCCTTTTGAGTGACAGGAAAATATCAAGAGTTTCCTTTTCATCGGTTGAAAGGGAGTCGTAGATCTCGTGCTCAAGGACTTTGGCATGCCTTTCAGGCACGTTAATATAGAGCACGTCTTCTTCTTTGATCTGCCTGCCTACGGTTGCACCTTCGATTGCCATTGCAACCTCTTTGCCTACTTTTGCAGAAGGAATATTTTCACCTTCGGACTGCAGACCCTTAATCTTGCCAACAACGGTTCCGTTTTCAAGCATGACATCCGCATTTGTCCGGACAACTCCTCCAAGAACTCTTACCCCGACAACAGCGGGTTTGCTCTGCCGGAAAACACATCCTGGAAGGATTTTGAACTTTCCGGGGCGGATTATTGTCTCGAAAATCTTCTTTTCAGCCAGTTCCTGCTGCTCTTTGACGTATTTCTGGTAATCTTCAACCAGGCGGTAGATCACATCACTTGTGAATACCTTTATACTGCTGTCCTGCAAAAAATCTCTGGCATCAGGGTGAACCTTAACATTGAAACCTATAATCACCGAGTAAAGAGGGTCTTCAACTGTCGAAGCCTCGACTGCGTCCCTGTGGGAGATGTCTCCTACTTCAGCTTTCCTGATAGGAACATTATCTTTCTGGAACTCGTGGACAAGGGCTTCAAGGGAGCCAAGGGTATCTGCTTTGATCATAACCCCTACTGAACCCGTATCAATCCTGACCTCATCGATCTCGGACTTTACCTGGGCTACAATCTCTTCAAGGTCATCTTCCGTTGCAACCCTTATAGGAGAGCCTGCAAGTGCACCTTCGAGTCCCGGAGCAGAGATCTTTACACCGGCTGCAGCAGTTACTTTATTTACCTGCTGGAACTTGCTCTCATAACGGATTTCGGAAAGTTCCCTCGGCTTTAAAAGAGCCCTCACCTTTGTCTGGATCGGCTCGCCCAGGCTTCCGATAACAACCGTATCTCCTTTCTTCAGTGTGCCGTCGTAAAGGATAATATCAAGGGTTGCTCCGAGTCCTTTTTCTTCCTTTACCTCGAGGACAGTCCCTACTCCCGGATTTTTGGCGCTGTACTGAAGGTTTGCCTCAAGGAATTTCTGGGCAAGACCTAAGAGCACCATAAGGACATCAGGAATGCCTTCTCCAGTAAAAGCGCTAACAGGGACCACACCAAGGGTTTTCTGGAAGTTTGTGACCCGGTCATAGCGTTCTGCGGCAAAGCCCTGGTTGTAAAGCTCGCCTATTACCTCATAGAGCTTTGTTTCAAGCCGTGCCTGGACATCACTGGACTGCTTCTTGAAAGTCGCTGCAAAAGGCATGTCCTTGTATGATACCCAGCCACCGATCCTGTCGATCTTATTGGCAACAACAACAAAAGGAGTTTTGAACCGCTTTAAGATCTGCAAGCTCTCGTGGGTCTGGGGTTTGAAACCTTCGTTTATGTCAACGACAACAATTGCAAGGTCGGCAAGAGCGCCTCCTCTGCTCCTGAGGGTTGTAAAAGCGTGGTGTCCTGGAGTGTCAATAAAAAGCAGCCCCGGCACCATGAAACGGTCCCTGAGCCTGGGATCTCCGAGCTTATTGACAATCACATCTATAGGGACTTCGGTTGCCCCTATGTGCTGGGTAATAGCCCCGGCTTCTCCGCTAACAATTGCAGTACCTCTGATCTTGTCAAGCAGAGTGGTTTTCCCATGGTCAACGTGCCCCATCACGCAGACTATAGGAGTCCTGAGATTTTTCTTGTCGGTCATATACAGAACCTCTCTCATTCCCGCGTCTTATTTGCTGCAGGTCCAGAAGGGTCCGGGTTTCCCCGGAAGGACCCATTTTGCAGGTAACGGATTACGAAAGCTTTGTCGTGCCGAAAAATTCCGGAAACATGAAAAGGCTTTTCCGAACCTGCATTACTCGTACAGACAGACCTCATCGACTCTGGAATACTTCGCGATTTCGGAGTCCTTAAAGTGAATTGCAATTTCTCTTGCTGCAGCTTCAGGAGAATCTGAGGCATGAACCACGTTTCTTCCCACATCAAGAGCAAAGTCTCCGCGGATAGTTCCGGGAGCGGCGTCTACAGGGTTTGTAGCTCCGTTTATTGCTCTCATAACTTTAACTGCATTCTTTCCTGCAACTACCATTGAAACTGAAGGGCCTGAGGTAATGAACTCGATAAGCGAGGGGAAGAACGGCCTTGCTGCGTGTTCACCGTAGTGTTCTTTTGCAGTGGCTTCGGAAATAACGTTCATTCTGAGGGCGACAATCTTCAAGCCTCTCTTTTCGATCCTGGAAATTACCTCTCCAACCAGCCCGCGCTGGACTCCGTCAGGCTTTACCATTACGTATGTCTGTTCCATGTGCACACCTTCTTTTGACTAACAGGCAATTATGCTTTTTTAAGCTGGATTTTGCCTTTCTCAGTCCACTCGGTGCGGCGCGGAAGCCTGCCAAGGGCAAAGTTGCTCATGCACTTGGAAGAGCACATGAAGTAAGTGGAGCCGTCTTTTTTGACGTAGAGCTTACCGGTACCAGGCTCCAGCATCTGTCCGCAAAAATAGCATTTCCTCTGTTCCATTTATTTTCACCGTGTATCTTTTTACCTGGTAGTCAGTTTCTTTGCTTCTCTTGACGTTTCCAGAAGCATCAGAATGTCACCGATGCGGACAGGACCCACACAGTTCCTTGTGATTACCCGGCCCTTGTCTCTGCCTTCCAGAACCCTGCACTGGATCTGACTGGCTTCACCATGCATACCTGTGTTCCCGATAACGTCAATAACTTCGGCAGCAAAGCCGCCTGTTGTGCTTTCTTCAGCCATAATCAGCACCCCTTGTTATCAGGATTATTTAAGAGCTTCAAGCTTCTGAGCGATGTCCTGGATCATTTCAGCTGCTTTGCCTGCATCTACAATTGCGACTGCTGCACAGGAGACACCAAGTCCGCTGGCTGCGCCAAGGTCTTTCTGGTTCTTAATGAAGATGTAGGGAGCTTTCTTTTCCTCGGAAAGAGGGGCAAGGTGAGCGACAATCTCTGCAGGCTCGATATCTTCAGCAACCAGGACAAGCTTTGCATTGCCTCTTTCGATTGCTTTTGTGGCTTCGTTTGTGCCCTTCTTAATCTTTCCTGTGTCTCTGGCAAGTTCCAGAGCTTCAAGTGCTTTGTTTGTAAGTTCTTCAGGAACATCGAATTTAGCTAATTGTGCCATTTAAGTTTCTCCTTCGAAATTGCGGATTTCGCAATTTTTCATCAATCATAGGTTTTTAACACATATCTGTCAACATTGAAAAAATTCAAATTCCCAGGAACCTGAAGTGCTTCAATGCGGAGAGTAAATGAGTTGAAACATAGATACTGCTAGCTAAATGCTGCAGATTGAACCTTAAAAGTACATACTAGCCTATAAACCTTCTGCTTGAGAAAAAGGGCAATAACCATTGAACTGAAACAACCCTGTGGGAAAAAAGCCTGGAAAATTGAAGAGTATCATAGAGGAATAAAACCGTTTTGTTGAGTATAATGCTGTCAGGCAAGAAGAAACGCTGTGCAAAGAGCGCACAACATGCTGGCAATAAGAATTTCTAAGATTTGAAATGCAAAGAATAAATACAGAGATTACATGGTTTGAAATAAAGTTGAGCATTACAAGAAATGCTATTAATAAATTTATAAGAAAGCCAATTTACACCTTAGGATAAAAATTGAGAAAATTAAGAAGTTGCCTGCAAAGCAGACAAACACGCAAGTCCTATTTTATTGATAATAAATTGGTTTTGAGACTAACTCATAAATATAAAGAAGATGTACTGTAGAAGATATTAAACTGTCTCAACAACAAGCTAAAAATTAATGTACAAATCAAACATACTTTTCAGAACATTAAACAGACATAAAAGTAAATGAAGACGTTTTATTTTGATACTCACTTTGAAAAGGTTTGTTAAAATCGAATTAAGAACGTTATCAACGAATCGCTCAACTTTTTGAAACATAAGAGGTATAATTCAAAATGTTTGTTCTTTTAGGAGTTGTCACAGAACAAACTATGCATAGGTTTAGATTGGATGCCTTGATTTTCAAGCTCGTTATCACCAATTAAAAATTAACTTTGTGAAAAATGTGCTTAATTTATTTTGTGACAGTTACTTAGTATATGCCTTTATAAGTTAGAGAAACACGAGTAAAAATTAACCTACTTGCTGATTTTGACTGTAACGGTTGTGTTATTATGGAGAAAATGAAGACAAAAGTGATTCGGTCAGTAATTGTACCATTACTTGTATCTGCATTGATTCACATCTTTGCACTATCGGTGTTTATTTTTGATATTTTTCACATATTACCGGAACTTTTTGAAGTTCTTATGGTACTGATCAGTATATTTGTATACCCAGTAGCCCCTATCTTTTACGGATTGCAGACAAAAGATCGAATAGGATCTATTATAGTTGGAACAGTACCAATATTATGTTTGTTCTACGAATTACATCTAAATTCATTTATTGCTGGAAATGTTCCTGAAACAGAGCGGATTCTCGACATTTTTACTTATTTTGGAAGTTTGGCAATTATTGGCGGACTGGAAGGGTATTATGCATCAAAAGAGCAGTTTGATTCTCTTATCATTGCAGTAGTTCTTGCGATATTTTGGATAAGCATATTTCTAAACGGATTAGATTGAACCTACTTTCCGCAGATGTCCTTTAAATTTTCACAATTTTTCTTGCTATCGTTTTTTCTGAAAAACTCCATATTTACCCAAACGTATATTTTTGATCTTTTCCTAAATTTGCGGCTTTTCTCCTTCATTGAAAACGTCCAGTAGTGTTTCCCTAAGCTTCAGTTGAGATAATAACTGCAAATTATCAAATATTTTTTCAAAAACGACAACAGGAAAAATGTTATTTTTTTGAAGACATCTGCGGAAAGACAGATTGAAAGTATTTTTTTATAAAAAATGAATATGAGAGTTAGTATAACTCATCAAATTACGATTCATATATTCTGGTAGCCCATCCGTTGTTATATGGAGATGAAATGTAGTTATCGAGGTCATAATTGTCCATGTAAACTGTCCAACCACCATTATAGAAATATGCAACATGCTCTTCAGCAGTTTCATATTGGTCTGCTGTATGGGGAGATGCTGTGTCGTGATGTGCGTTTGCAACTACAGCACCGCTAGACATTTGCCACAGCCTTACATGGTATCCGCCATTGGGGCGTGTTACGCTGTCAGCCACACCATCGCCTGCAGCCCAGCCCCATTGAGGATCAGCAACATAACGAGAATATTGAGTTGGGTAATCAGTCCAACCTTCATCCAACATCTCTGATTTTACTGTACTTACTGTATTACTGGGCCAGACCAAATTTATTGGATCCTCCCTTTCATAAATTCCGTAAGCTACATATGCCCATGCCCATTGAGGATAACTATAACCATCATTCCACCAATCATACGGATTGTCTGCAGTTGTTAGTACCACTGCTTTTTCGGTCACAGATACTTTTTCATTTCCTTCCGTAAGAACAAAGGATTCGCCATCTATAGAAATGGTATCCATAACATTTGTGTCTATAGGAATTGTCTCTACTTTTGTGATATTACTTAGACCAAATTTGTCTTCAAGACATTTTCCAGTGTAAATCTCACTTTTTGTTAGTTTACCTTGTTCATACTTGTAAGTTTTAATTGATGTGACATTTATGGTATGTTCATCCATCCATTTCTTTCTTTGGCATGAAAGTCCGTGATGAAAACTATCATCACGTACCCTTCCCTTCCTTTTTTCCCATAATTGCAATAATTCCACTAATTATTGTTATCCGTTCATCAACTGAGAATATCTCAGTTTCCAC
>Ga0208825_1000914_pt1 | contig 25148 bp, 22 predicted proteins | sample AD_UKC113_MetaG_FD_184450 | JGI IMG/M metagenome (GOLD analysis project Ga0208825, IMG submission 184450) | Active sludge microbial communities of municipal wastewater-treating anaerobic digesters from Hong Kong - AD_UKC113_MetaG (SPAdes)... | ecosystem: Engineered > Bioreactor > Anaerobic >...
TCGAGACTTTAACAACATTCTCTCCCTTCTGCGACAGAAACGCCCCTAAATGTCCCCGCAGCTCGTCGTTTCCTTTATTTACGTGTAAAGCCGTAATGATAGCACAATTACAACGTGAAGCCCATTGCATTAGCATTGTGGTGAGCTTGTGGCTTTCCTCGAGGCTGTTAAAATCTAAACAAAGGTCAACTACGCCATCGACAATCAAAACATCTGGCCGAACATCCTTTAATGATTGTTCAATCAGTCTTATTCGATCCTCAACCGAATATTCCCGTAGGTTTAAACCCACAAACCTTTCACAGTTTGTATCGGTGCTCCACTCGTTTAATCGGTGTACACGTGCCATTACTGCCTGTGTATCGGCATGATCTTGTTCGGTGTCGGCAAACAGTATTTTCAATCCTGTTTTCGATGGTTCAAAACCGCCAAAACCACAAGGATTTAAAATTGAAGCCATTAGCATTGTGTTTAGAAACGTTTTACCGACTTTTTGTTTGCCAGAGACAATATGTACACCTCGACGATAAAGAAATGGTATGCCTGTCTCTATTTGCGTCAGAATAGCCTCTGGAGGCTCTATTTGTTGTGAAAGGTCTATCTTGGCTCTTTCCCACTCATGTACGGCTGTTTCCCTAAAATCATAAACTCTTTCACTCATAGTAGTGGCAGATTTATCACTTCGATTGGAACATCTATGTTTATTCTTTCGATTGCGATGTCGAATTCGTTGACACGCTTGTAAGTCGTCATCTCTCGAGGATTTGCAATGCCGACAACGTATTGTTGAGGAATATCTTCACGCAACGGTATTAAACAAAGCAATGCGTTGCATTGCAAGTCGATAGCCTGTCGTAATTTCTGGGTAACATACAGATTTACCTCATTGTACAGAATTGTTGATCCGGTAAGTACAATCGGCAAAACGTCGTTTTCGAGGAATAGGATTTCCTGTTGGAGCTTCTTTCGTGCAAAATCATTTTGTTGCCTCTTTAGAAACTCTTTTTTTTCGGAAATCAGCTTCTTAAGTTTTTCGGCCTCAAAACTTTCGATTAAAATTTTGCTGTTATTTGAATTTCGATTATCTTTGTTCCAGTCTTCGTATCCAATATTATCATCACGGCTCCGCAGCGGCTCATATCCTGCGGAGCTTTCTTTTTTTATTTCCATACTACCTCCCTCCTTTAGTTAATTCTGTTAAGTCGCTCACCCGATACCTGATATTGCCGCCAAGCCTAATAAACGGGACAATTCCTGCCTTTTTCCATCTGTGCAAGGTCGGTTTCGAGCACCGTAAGAATTTGCAGGTTTCGGCGCTTGTCAATAATCGTTCCTGTGGTTGTTCCTCGATCGGTTGTTCGTTCTTCTTCAATTCATTAACGATATCATTCACAATCTTTTTGATATCGGTTTCGTTTGTTAAAATTGTTACCTGTTCCATCTTTGCGTATTTTTTAATTGGTTTAATGCAAAGATAACTGATATGACTTGGTTTAACATGCTGATTATCAAACAAAATCCGCCAATTTCCTCCAGGCGGAGGTTGGCGGATTAGGTGTATTTATGTGTATTTCAGATAATTAAGGTTGGCGGATTTTATTAGTTATATAGATGTACTGGTTTACCGTTTTTATCAATGAAAAGTTGTTTGATTTTTTCTTTAATGTTAGACGGTGTCGTTATTTGTTCAATTTGTAAAACATCATTTCTCAAACATCTGTGAAACTTTACTATTGAAGTAGTGACCCTTATCGGTTGATACGGCTGCTTGTCTGGAGGTATTGGTTTTCCACTGATAGCATAGGCAAAATAGACAAAATCGGTTTCGCCGTCAATAGCTCTGTATGCGTTGGATTTCCAAGACTCGAAAATTTCAATTAAAGGTTGTGTATTTATTTGAATATGCAGGCTTGGCGGATTTACACATGCGCTATCGAGCAAAGAAGCAACTTCGCTTTTATAGCTTACAAGGTTGGCGTTGAGGCTATTTTTGAGTTGCTCCCAGCGCTTTTCGTATTCATAAATGTTTTCTTCAGGGTGAAATTTTTTGTGCGTCCAAACGGCGATATTTACATCTGGGAGCATTATTTCGTCAATCAGCTTAATCTGTACCGATGGACTGAATGTTTCCAATTTATTCTTTAGTAGTATAAAGTATTTGTCGGCTATAACGATTGTGTCGACGTCTTTTAACGCCAAGTCAGTGTATTCGTTTATAAATCTATTTATTGCATATATTGCCTTGTACGTTGGTGTTTGTTTTATATCCTTAACCTTATATATCTCTGGTATTTGTTCCATTTCGTCAAACTCTTTTGCCAAAGCATCCCGTTTTTGCTCTGCTTCATTCTGGAAATAGTACCCCGATTTAGGCGTTAAGTCCAATTCATTTAGAATTTTAAGTTCATCTGGCGTTAAATGACGCTCAATGAATTTTTGTCGGCTTAATTGAATATCGATAGCCTTAACGCTTTCATATTCTTTTCTCAACTGCTTTTTAAAATCAGGATCGTTAAGCAATTCCTGATAAGGAATTTTTTCTACTTGGTCTTCAAAATCTTTGTTATCCATATTATCAATTTTTAAAAAATAAAATTTTTCGAGCTGCACTGAACACCACCTTAACATTCGTTAACAATAGGGGGGGGATGCCTTAACTAATCTTTAATTTCCTTGCCACGTCTCTGGCATTGTCTATCTTTGAAACTTTGATGTATCGTAGGAATGCGGCTTCGGTTTTGTGTCCAGTTAAAAGCATTATCTGTGAGGCTGGAAGTCCTCGACGATATAAGTTTGTTGCAAACGAACGTCTCGCCGTGTGTGATGTAACCAATTCATATTTAGGTACTTGTTTTATTACAGTCATACCATTCACTTTGATTTCAGCCATTACTGGTTCTGTAATTTCTGCAAGTTCTGCAATTTTTTTGATTTGTCGATTAAAATGCTGGTCGGACGGTGGTTCTGGCAGTCTTTCAGGATATTTGTCTAGTATCGTCTGAAGTTCCTTTGTAACTGGTACAACGACGCTCTCTTTGGTCTTTTTCGTTTTGATGGTCAATAATCCGTTTGCAATGTTTCCTCGCTCCAGCCTGTTTATATCGCTTATTCTTAATCCTGTCCAACACTGTATAATGAATAAATCACGTACTATTCCCATCGTTGTATGAGGCATTTCTGCATCGGTTATCTGCCGAATTTCGTCCTCATTCAAATAAATATGATCCGTTTGCTCTCGGCTTGTCTTTGCAAATAGAGACTTCCCTGAAACAATTCGTTTGAAGTCTTGGTTTACGCTTATATTGTCCTGTAAATCGGCTTGTTGTAAAAATAGTTTGAAGTTTTTGATAATCTTATCGATGGTTGAGGCCTTGAGTTTCTTTTCTTTCAGGTAGTCCACAAGTTCCAAATAATACTGATAGTCAGCACTTTTCCAGCTTAATGACTTGCCACGATACTCATCGAATGCTTTCAAGTGCATTAACGTGTTTAAATAGTCCTTCTTTGTACCTTCACTAACGTTAGCTTTGTCGATATATCCTTCTATAAAATCAAATGGAGAAACATATCCTTTCAATACGGACTTCCTGTTTAAAATTTCGTTAAGCTCCTTGTCGTCGGCCAGTGTTTTCTTAAAAACGTCAATATTAGGCTTACCGTTGTAATTCATTTCACTCCAAAGTGCGTGAATGCGAACGTTGGCACGTTCCAGCACTCCGTTTAAATAACTGTCTGTTTTACTTCTGCCATCTTTAACTTTCCAATACTTGGCAATGGTTTGCAGGCCTGTGAAATAATTCAGTACAACGTATTTCTTTTGATCGTCAAAATCTGCTGCTCCGAAACTAATTCTAAAAAATATGGAAAAAGATTTTGAAGTTTTTAAGTCATCACTTCTCCGTATGTTTAACCTTGCTTTTGTTTTCATCTTTCTATTTTTTTACAAAGATAGAATTTACAAACGAATTTACAAACGAATTTATGATAATTCTTTTTATTTTTCTTTACTATTCTTTAGAAATGCGATTTATATATTTATGTTTATCAGTCTGTTATAAAACGCATTAACACAAAATAACTATCATATAGTATCATAAGTTCAAGTCCTAGTGAGACAACTACTTCCCAACCTGATTTCTCCATTTTTTCTGTATCGATTCACAAGATAATCTTTCCGTATTGTTTGCAAGTTTACTAAACTGATGGTATTTTTATGCCCGAAAAAATTTATGAACCTTTTTATTGTTCAAAACAATTTATCCCGACAATAAAAGTATTTTCGTAAATCCATAACCAATCGTCCTGCTTTAATTTTTAATTCCTTTTTTCATTGATTTGTTTGCAAAACATTTTATAAAATGGAAGACAATGACAAGCGTTTGACACTTCGGGAATGGGCGGAAGATGATCGCCCACGTGAAAAAATGCTGCGGAAAGGTATTCAAAGCCTTTCTGATGCCGAATTGCTGGCTATTCTCATTCGCTCGGGCAGCAAAAATGAAACCGTCGTTGAACTTTCTCGCCGTATTTTGCATGAATGTAACGATAATTTGAATGAATTGGCGCTGTTGAGTGTTCATGATTTTTGTCAGCGTTTTAAGGGAATTGGCGAAGCAAAAGCCATTACGGTCATTGCTGCTCTTGAACTGGGCAAACGCCGAAAAACCAATGAAATGTTGGAACGTAAGAAAATTACTTCCAGCAAGGATTTACTCGAACTTTTTGAACCTTTATTGATTGATTTGCCGCACGAAGAATTTTGGGTTGCATTTATGAACAGTGGGAACAAAGTTTTGGAAACTTATCGTCTGACGCAAGGCGGCAGCAAACAAACAGTTGTGGATGTTCCCATGTTGCTGAAAATGGCACTCACAAAATCGGCTCATGCTCTTGCTGTAGCACACAATCATCCTTCGGGACAAAATCAACCCAGTCATGAAGACGAAGCTATTACCAAAAAAATCAAGATGGGATGCGAGGCGGTTGGAATTACTTTTTTAGATCACATTATCGTTGCTCGTGGAAAATACTACAGTTTTTTTGATAATGGAAAATTCTAAGTCATTTTGCCGTAAAATGAAAATTATTTCTTCTAAAAATCTATAAAAACAATTTTGTAAAGAATTATGCCTTTTTTGGAAGTTAAAAATGTTGTCAAACAATATGCAGAGCATCTGGCTTTAAATAATGTGAGTCTGGAAGTTCCCGAAAATACCATTTATGGCTTGCTTGGCCCGAACGGTGCAGGGAAAACCACACTGATACGTATCATTAACTGCATGACTGCTCCCGATAGTGGAACAGTGCTTTTGAACGGAAAACCGCTGACGTTTGAAGATGTGCGTCATATTGGATATTTGCCTGAAGAACGCGGACTTTACAAGAAAATGAAAGTTGGTGAACAGGCGCTTTATTTTGCTCAACTGAAAGGAATGTCGCGACACGATGCCCTTAAAGCTTTGAAATACTGGTTTCAAAAATTTGAAATTCAATCGTGGTGGAACAAAAAAGTGGAAGAACTTTCCAAAGGAATGGCACAGAAAGTTCAATTCATTATAACCATTCTTCACGAACCCAAATTGCTGATTTTTGACGAACCATTCAGCGGATTCGATCCGGTGAACACCGATTTGCTGAAACAGGAAATTCTTCACTTGAAAGAACAGGGAGCCACCATTATTTTTTCTACGCACAATATGGCTTCAGTGGAAGAACTTTGTGAAAATATTTCACTCATTCATCGGTCGAAAATTGTTTTGCAGGGAAATGTTGCCGAAATTCGCGCTTCGTTTTCCACCAAAACTTTCAAAGTGATAACCAGAGAACCCGTTTTGGATGGTCATTATTTTGAATTGGTACATCAAACTCGGAAAAACGGTGGGGTAGAAAGTATCATAAAAAAAGTGGAGGCATGCAATAACAACATCCTTTTGTCCGAAATTTTACAACAAACCGAAATTTTGGCTTTTGAAGAATTATTGCCCAGCATGAACGATATTTTTATAGAAACCGTCAGTGGGCACTCGAAAAATTCAATTGAGAATTAGTGTCATAATAACTTTCAAATCAAACAAATTTTCAGCATGTCGAAGATTCATCTCATTATTCAAAGAGAATATACTACCCGGGTGATGAAACGTTCATTTATTTTGTTGACGTTTTTAACTCCCTTGTTTTTTGCTGCCATGATTATTGTGCCTGTTTGGATGTCCACCTTGAAGGATGAAAAGGAAAAACATATTTTGGTTATTGATCAAACCCATCAATATATCAATGCCTTGAAAAGTAACAATACATATATTTTTGATTTCATCGATCAACCACTCAATCAAGTGCGTGAGACACATAAAAAGGACAAAAAAATCGCTGCCATTTTACTGATTACCGATGATTTGTTGAAAAATCCGGCTGCCGCAACACTTTACTCCGAAGAACAAGTGAATCTGGAAACCAAAAGTTACATTGAAGGTTTGCTGAATGAATATCTTCGGGAACAAAAATTGGCTTCGTACAATATTCCGGATTTGGATAAAATAATTCAGGATTCCAATTCTAAGATAAACATTTCGACCATTCGTTGGGATGAGGAAGGGAAGGAAAAACAAAGTTCGGCCGAATTGGCGCTGATTATTGGAATGATTTCTGCCTTCATCATTTACATGTTTATTCTTACCTACGGTTCGCAAGTGATGAGCGGCGTTATTCAGGAGAAAACCAATCGTGTGGTAGAAATTATTGTTTCTTCGGTCAAACCTTTTGAACTCATGTTGGGAAAAATTATTGGCATTGCACTGGTTGGCCTCACACAGTTTTTTCTTTGGATTATCCTCACTTTCGTTTTGCTGTTTGTAGCTCAATTTTTCTTTTCCAATCAAATCGACATGAGTATGCTTCAGCAGACAAATCAGATGGCTGCCATGCCTGCTGCTTCTATGGAAAATATGGGCAACACAAATATATTGGCAGTTCTCCAAAGTTTCGATTTCGTACAAATCGGTATATATTTTCTTATCTATTTTCTGGGCGGTTACTTGCTTTATGCTTCGCTTTTCGCTGCTGTTGGTTCGGCAGTGGACAATGAAACCGATACGCAACAATTTAGTTTCCCGTTGACTTTGCCTATTATTTTTGCCTTGTTTGTAGCCATTTATGGAGCTCAAAATCCTGATTCCTCCTTGACGTTCTGGTGTTCGCTGATTCCCTTTACTTCGCCGGTAGTTATGATGGTTCGTTTGCCTTATGGCGTGGCCGTGTGGGAAATTGTTCTTTCGCTGGTGATTCTGATCCTTTCCTTCATCGCTACCACTTGGGTGGCAGGGAAGATCTACAGAACAGGAATTTTAATGTATGGTAAAAAAACTTCATGGAAAGAACTTTGGAAATGGTTGAAATACTGATTATTCATACGTCAGATTCCTGTGGTTTAATTAGTTTGTGATGGTTCAATTATTGATAAAAAATCTCATTATTGCTTATGATGCCTCCTTTTTTGAAATCGGGAGATATGGTTCAAATTGTTTCTCCTGCAAGCGCTATCCATCCTTCCTACGTTGAAGGAGCAAAAAGAACTTTAAGTGAATGGAATTTGAAAGTCCTCGAGGGAAAATATGCGCGTTCTGCCTATGGTCGCTTTGCCGGAACAAAAGAGGAAAGAATCTTTGATTTGCAGCAGGCGCTTGATGATCCGGAGGTAAAAGCCATTTTCATGAGTCGCGGTGGTTATGGGCTGGTGCAAATTATCGACAAAATCAATTTTGAGCAATTTAAAAAATCACCTAAATGGTTGATCGGATTCAGCGATATTTCCATTTTGCATGCTGCGGTAAACAGGATGGGTATTGCTTCCATTCACGGTATAATGGCCAAACATCTTGCCGAATTGCCCAGAACCTCTGATGCTGTGGTTTATTTGAGAGAAATTTTGTTCGGGAGGTTGCCGGTTTATCAACTTCCTTTTCATCCACTCAATCGGCAGGGAAAAATTACCGCCAAACTGCTGGGTGGAAATTTGTCGGTTTTAATGGGATTGCGCGGTACTTTTTTCGATTTGCCCTTTGAGGATGCCGTTTTGTTTGTTGAAGATACCGGCGAAAAGCCTTACCAAGTCGACAGAATGATTCAAAACTTACGCATAGGTGGAATTTTTGAAAAAATTTCCGGTCTGATTGTTGGCCAATTTACCGATTATGAGTCCGATCCGTTGATGATGCAAACCATCGAAGAAATGTTTGCAGAAGCTGTAAAAAACTATTCTTATCCGGTCTGTTTCAATTTTCCTGCCGGCCACATCGATTACAATTTACCGCTTTTATTGGGAGAAAATATAACTTTGGAAGTGTCTGCAGAAAATGTGCTGATAGATTTCAATCGTCGATAAAAAACCAATAAATTTTCCCAATTCTTTACCAAATTTCCTTTATCTGATACTTTTCAACGATCTTCCTCCAGCCTTCATCTCAAAAGAGAGGAAAAAATTTTTATTAAAACTGCCTGAATTACAAAATTTTCCGAATGCGTAGTGAGGAAAAGAGAAAAGTTTCCACTTCAATTGAATTTTTATTGCGAACTTTGTTCTCCCAAAAATTCTTTTAAAGACTAATTTAGTTGTTGAAAAGCTACAATTTTTAAACTGTTTATACGTTTCAATCTATAAGTAGTTGTCAATATTTAATCTGCGTAAAAATGAATAAAATTGTCAATATTGCACTTCAAATTTTACCCAATTCAGCTACCATTCATCCATATAAACTGGTAGATAAGGCAATAGAAGTGATTGCTGCTTCAGGACTGAAATACAGGGTAACTCCTTTTGAAACGGTGATGGAAGGAACTTATGACGAAGTGATGGAGGTGGTGAAAAAAGCCCAACAAGCCTGCTATGATGCGGGTGCAGAAAGTATGATGACCTACATCAAAATCCAAAGCTCCAAAGACACGGATGTGAGCATCGAAGATAAAATGGAGAAATACGAATGAATTGATATAAAAAATCCAAATTAGGTTGATAAACGAATAGCTCAGTGAAGGAAAGAAAAAAAATTCTATTAGTTTTCGGTACACGTCCCGAAGCCATAAAAATGTTTCCATTGATAAAATGTTTGAAACAGTATCCGAATGAATTTGAAACATTGGTATGTGTTACCGGACAACATAGAGATATGTTGGATCAAGTAATGAATTTGTTTCAGATTAAATCTGATTTCGATTTGGACATTATGCAACAAGGTCAAGATTTATATGATGTTACAACAAAAGTTCTGTTAGGAATGCGCGATATATTGGCTCAAAACAGGCCAAATATAGTCCTTGTTCATGGAGATACAACCACATCAATGGCAACTGCTTTGGCATCATTTTATCAGAAAATTGATGTTGGCCATGTGGAAGCCGGTTTGAGAACATATAACAAATATAGTCCCTGGCCGGAAGAAATAAACAGGCAAATTACCGGAAGATTGGCAAAATATCATTTTGCTCCAACAGATTGGAACAAGCAAAATCTTTTATCGGAAGGGATTGACAGCCAATCAATTTTTATTACAGGAAATACGATTATCGATGCTTTGCAAATAGTTTTGGAAACGATTAATTCCAATGAAAATTTGCAGAAAGATATAAAAAATCAGTTATTGAATTGTGGATATGATGTAGATAGATTATTGCAAAGCAAGAAACTCGCCTTAATTACGGGACACAGACGTGAAAATTTTGGAGAAGGATTGGAAAATGTTTGTAAAGCTTTGAAGACGTTGAGCGAAAATTACCCTGATGTTGATTTTGTTTATCCGGTTCACCCGAATCCCAATGTGAGAGAACCTATAAAAAAAGTATTGGGCAAAGCCATATTAAACAATATTTTTTTATTAGAGCCGCTTGATTACTTTCCTTTTGTCTACCTAATGAGCAAAAGCCATGTTTTGCTTACTGACAGCGGCGGAATACAGGAAGAAGCGACAGCGTTGAAAAAGCCCATTCTGGTAATGCGTGACACAACCGAACGACCGGAAACCCTGAATCTGGGTTTTGTTAAATTAGTTGGGACAAATTATGATTTAATTGTCAATGAGGTGTCTCAATTATTAAACAAATCGCTTTCTCCTAACGACAATGCACACTTTGTAAGTCCATACGGAGATGGAAAAGCTGCAGAAAAAATAGTTGAAATTTTGTCGAACGTTTTATAGAAATTATGAATGAATTTTACGCAGGTTAGACAATTTATTTCCGGCAGGATCAACAAATCCGACTTAACAAAACGTCTGTACAGTGGCATATCATGGTCATTGTTGGGGTCGGTTATCAGTAAAGTTCTTCAGCTGCTTGCCTTTATCATTATTGCTCGAATTTTGGGAAAGACGGAATACGGAAAAATTGGAATTATCCGTTCCACTATTTCCATGTTCATGGTTTTCTCTACAATGGGAATGGGCGTATCTGCAACTCGATATATTTCACTCTACAGAAATCAATCACCCAATAAAGCATTACAAGTTTACAACTTTGCCAATAAAGTCACTCTTTTGTTTGGACTTTTCATTGCGGTAGTTTTATTTTTCACAAGTTCCATACTGGCAAAATCTTCACTTCATGATGTTTCGTTGGCTTCAACTTTGCAAATAGGAGCTTTTGCGTTATTCTTTTTGACGCTTACAGCTACTCAAACCGGGACACTCAATGGATTTGAAGATTTTAAATCTATCGGGATTCAAGCTTCGATTAATGGGATTCTTCAATTGCTCTTTATTGTTGTAGGAGCCTATTTTTGGGGAATCAAAGGTGTTATTGGAGGAATAGCTACGGCTGCATTTTTTTATTGGATACAGTTGCACTTTGCCATTAAACCAAACGTAAAAAGGCTAAAAACAAATATTTTAAAAGAAGAGCAACTTAATCTCTTATCCATTTTTGCCAAATTTTCCTTACCGTCCTTATTGGCAAGCATTGTATTTATTCCTGTTGTTTGGTGGACAAAAACTTTTTTGATCAGACATGCCGGATATGGCGAAATGGCCGTATTTGATGTCTCGGAACAATGGTATTATATTTTGCTGTTCATTCCAAATTCCATAAGCAGTATTTTATTGCCGATGCTTACGAATACTTCAGTCGAGGGAAGTCAACAACAGTACGGTTATTTGATTAAAATCAATTTATACATTAATGTAGGAGTAACTTTGATTCTTGCATTATTTGCCGGTTTACTTTCTCCCTTTATCAATCGGTTGTATGGAAAGGATTTTACCAATTATCTGCCGATGATTATCATGTTGATTACAGCCGTTTTCTGTGCTGCCAACAATGTTTTTGGACAAGTGATTGCCAGCAAGGGCAAAATGTGGATAGGATTTGGTCTGAATTGCTTATGGGCAATATGGCTTGTCCTTTTTTCTGTTTTGTTGATTGGAAAAATGAAGTTGGGAGCTTTGGGATTGGCTTATGCCATGTTGATAAGTTACTTATTGCATAGCATAGCGCAAGGATGGGTGGCATTAAAAATGAATATTAATTTGTCAAAATGGAATTAATTAAAAAAATTCATGTAGGAATAGTTTGTGATCAATTTGGGAATCTTGATCGAGGTGGTGCTGAAGTGCAGGTTGATAATACATTGAATGCTCTAAACAAAATAGGCGGAATTACTACAGAACTGATTTCATCTCAAACAAAAGAGCTTGAAAGATTTGATATTATCCATTTCTTTAAGTCTTCAATTGGTTTTTCAACATTAGTAAATTTATTGATAAAAAAGAAAATACCTTACGTTGTATCTACGATTATTTTCCCTGAAAATTATTTTTTTGATTTATTAAAATACGGGGTTGGACATTATATCCCAATTGTAAATAAGATTTCTTGGGTTAAATTTCAGTACATGCTTTGGGAAAATGCGGCTATGCTATTCCCGAATACAGATAAAGAACTTCAGTTTTTAAGAGATGTTGGTGTTAAGACACCTGCTCGGATTATTCCTAATGGACTTGTAGTGGATGAAATGGATTCTTTAGCTGACGAAGAAGCTTTTTATGAACAGTTCCCTTTCCTTCGAAACGAAACATTTGTCTTAAATGTAGCTCGAATAGATAAGCGCAAAAATCAAGCTCGATTAGTGCAGGCTTGTAAAGAGTTGGATATTCCCGTAGTTATTATAGGCAATAATATTGATCCGCAAGAATATGCTAAAATTCAAAAGATTGATTATTCCAAACTTCATTATTTAGGCCCTATTTTCGAAAAACGGATATTGTTTGGAGCTTATAAAGCATGTACTCTTTTTTGCCTTCCTTCTACGATGGAAACTCCCGGTATTGCTGCGATGGAAGCTGCCTATTTTAATAAGCCGGTAGTCATTACAAAGTATGGAGGAACTGAATACTACTTCAAGGACAAAGCATATTATGTGGATTGGAGGAGCAAAGAAGAGATAAAAAAAGGAATAAATGCAATGTTAAGTAATCAATCTATTCAGACGAAAGAATTAATGCAACAATATTCATGGGATAAAATTGCTGAAATGTATGTTGATGAATATCGAAAGATTTTGAAATGAAAGGTTGGAATTTTATTAAGTTTCTAATAAGTTACAATTTATTACATGACAAAAATTGAAACATTTGTTTTATAAATCTGTAAAACAGGACAAATAAGCCAAGCTCTTCGAGTTGACCTTGTCCAGTGAGCCGAAAAACAACTGAGAAAAGCGTTTAAAAATCGTCCTTGTTGAGCTCCGACGTATTTCGTCGGAGTGAGTTTAGACGATTTCAGCTTTTCGAGCGTAAGTTTCTTCGAGTGAATTGGACACAGTCTTGAAAGCAGCGTTTAAGCGAAAACAAAATCAAATTTATTTGATTTATGTTGAGCCTAGCTGCTTCAACTAAGTTAATTTTTTGCTTACTTTTTTGTTTCAAGACAAAAAAGTGAATGGGGTTTGGGGTAAGCCCCGTTATTAAATTCCAAAAATAAAGAATATAAATGTTTTTTACAATTTTTTTGTCATGTACTAAGAAAATTTAGTTTATTCAATTTGAGATGTTAGTTCTAATAATACATCAAAAAATGAAATAAGGCTTAACACCTTTTTTTGTATTTTTTTTATTGCATAATGATAATTTTGACAATTTGCAACAAAACGGATATTTGACTATATCCAACCCAATAACAAAAATAGAGCAACTGACAAGAATTTATGGATACTTCAAACACACACAAACCGGCAAGATGGATATTGTATTTGTTTATTTTATTTAATGTCATAAGTTACCTATATGTTATTTTTGAAGGGAAGTACAACGGCGATTATTTAGGCACTATACCAAGATCCTCTCAACAAACATTGTTTTTCTATCTTATTTATACCATCCTACCTTACGTTGGATTGTATTTGATATATGATTATTATGCAAAAATGGAAAAATACAATAAAATTACTATTCCCTACAAATCTTTTGGCTGGTTCTTGTTATTGGTTATTCTTTTCCAAATTATAACGACTAAGATTTACGGAGTAGGTAAATTAGGACAAGAATATTATGAAGCTCCAACTGCTATAAAGTTGCTCATTCAGATATTCAACCGCTTCAATGCAATTCTTGGTGTATCTATTTATTCAGTTGCCGCACCAAAGAAGAACAAATTAAATTACTTGCTTTGGATTCTTGTATTCATTCTTTCATTTGAGAGGGCATCTTTTATGGTGTTTGCTATTACCGGATTAATGTTTATACTTTTATATTTTGGTTCTATTTGGGGTTTCATTAAGAAACATTTAATTTTGTCCATCGTATTACTTTTCATATCTCCGATAGCTGTTACAACGCTTTATAATGTACGAAATCAAATAAGAACAGGAAGTAATAATATAGAATTAAAGATAGACCAAGATAAAGACAATACTTTTTCAAAGGTTATTTTTGGACGACTTATAGGCAGATTATCTTCTTATTCGAATTCTGTAATAATCCATGAACAAAAAATAAAAATCAAAGAGCTGACGCAAAATTTTTCAATTTGGCGGTATCCGACAGAAGCTATAAGTGCTGTCTATGGTAAGATTCTCAACCCCAACGAAATTGCTTACCGAAATCTCCAGTATGAGAGCTTTGGATATCACAGCCGAACCTACAGTGCAATGAATGGTACACTTGGTGCACTATTAATAGGTTATTATCAATCACCTCTTGTTTTTTTTATAAATTTGTCAACGATATTGCTAATTGTGGTGTTGACTTTTGAACTGTTTGCACTTTTTCATAACCGAAAATTATTTGACATGATCTTCTTATTTTTTTCGCTTAACGTGTTGAGCGGTAATGCTGAAGAATATATGGCTACTTTGATGGTAACATTTTTATACGTTATTATTTTTTTGTGCTTAAATCTTATAGAAGTTCCTAAAGACTTAAATAATAAAAAAGAGGAAACTACCGGTTAATGTAATCACATTAATTACATAATTTACTCTCATTTGATCATTTGTAACATGACAGATTTTGACGAAATAAGAGTTACATATTTTTTTAGAAAAAAAAATTACGAACACAGCATTGAGCGGGTGTTCGATAATGTAAAACAAGGATTAAAGATTCCATATTCAGATAAATATGTGCCATACAATAAAGTTACCCCTATTTTGCTTCTCAAAAATATTTTGTACTGCAAGAAGAACTCTGGGAAAATAAATCATATTACGGGCGACATTTATTATGCAGTTTTGGGCCTACCTGCTAAAAACACGTTGATTACAATTCATGATTTGGGCATTTACAATAATAGTAAAGGTTTTAAGAGGATTTTCTTCTATTATTTTTGGTATTATTTACCAATAAAAAAAGCCAAGTATATTACTTGCATTTCTGAATTTACTAAGAAAGAAATTGCAAAAAAAATCAAATGCGATGTCGATAAAATTAAGGTCATTCACAATCCCATATCATTATCATATACATACAGTCCTAAAGAGTTTAATAAGGCAAATCCAAGAATATTACATATAGGTACACGCCCGAATAAAAATCTTGAAAGGGTAATTGAAGCACTTGAAGGTATTAAATGTCATTTAAGAATTATTGGCAAGCTTACAAGCGAACAAGAAAAATTGCTTTTTGAGAAAAAGATTAATTATTCAATTGGTATAAATCTGACTGATGAAGAAATGTTAAACGAATATGAACTTTGTGAAATTGTCAGTTTCCCTTCTCTTTACGAGGGCTTCGGCATGCCTGTTATAGAGGCACAAGCAGTCGGTAGAGTTGTTTTAGGTTCTAATATTGAACCTCTTATAGAAATTTCCAACGGAGCCATGTGTAGTGTCGATCCTTATGATGTTGAGTCCATACGTAGAGGATTTATAGAGTTGATTTCATCACAAAACTATCGTAGTGATTTAATAAAAAAAGGGTTGGAAAATGTTGAAAAATTTAAGCCTGAAATAATTGCCAATCAGTATTACAAAATATACAAATCCATTGCACTGTCATGAAAATTTTACTTGATAATATTATTTTTTCCTTACAAAAAACTGGCGGGATTTCAGTATATTGGACTGAACTAACAAGACGGTTGCTTTCAGATGGGGAGTTTGATTACCAATGTTATGAAATGAAAAATGCAACATCCAATTTTTTTAGAGCAACGTTGGAAATTGATCCTGAAAAGATTATACAGGAAAAAGAATTTTTTGCACATTTAAATAGATTATTTTACGTTATTAAGTTTACAAAAGAGCCATACATATTTCATTCCAGCTATTATCGTCCATTGTTAACAAATAGAAATGCTTGTGTTGTCACGACTATTCACGATTTTACACCGGAAATTATTGAAAGTGGCTGGAAGAAAAGAGGTATTGCTGCTCAAAAATATAATTCGATCAAAAACTCCGATTTAATTATATGTGTATCTCAAAACACAAAAAAAGATTTATTAAGGCTATACCCGGAGTTTTCTAAAAAGAGAATTGAAGTTATTTATAACGGAGTAAACGAAGCATATAAGCCACTGAACAAAAATGATTTTTCTATTAAAGATAAATTTCCTGAAGTAAATCTTCCCTATTGTATTTTTATAGGTAAAAGGGACGGTTATAAAAATTTCAAATTTGCAGTTGAATATCTTGCTACTAGAAAACATTTGTTTCTCGTAATAGTAGGAGGTGGCGAATTGAGTAAAAGTGATCTTGATCTACTAAATTGTAAATTACCAAACCGATATACCATAAGATCATTTTTATCCACTGAAGATTTAAATTTATTGTACAATTTCGCAGAATTCTTATTTTATCCTTCTGATTATGAAGGTTTTGGAATTCCGATTATAGAAGCACAAAAAAGCGGATGTCCTGTTATAGCTCAGCGTACTTCATCTATCGAAGAACTAATACCGGATAAAAATCTTCTTTTCACGACACTTAATTTTGACAGTATTGAAATGGTGCGAAGCTATATTGAGAACAATAAAGAAAAAATCGTTTACGAAGGAATTGAAAATGCAAAACATTATACATGGGACAAAACTTACGAGCAGCATAAAGATTTGTATTGTACTCTTTATCATAAAAAGTTTGATTAATTTTTCTATACTTAAATTTTTATGAAAGTCAGCATCATTACACCAACATATAATAGCGAAAAAACAATTCAAAGAACGATTGATTCTGTAATCAATCAGAGCTTTCCCGATATTGAACATATTATTATCGATGGGGGTTCAACCGATAAAACTCTTGAAATCATTACCAAAAACAATGGTAAAATTTCAAAATATATTTCAGAAAAAGATAAAGGAATTTATAATGCAATAAATAAAGGCATCAGTTTAGCAACAGGTGATATTATAGGTATTTTAAATTCTGACGATTTATTGTCTAACGAAAAAATAATTTCAAAAATTGTCAGTTGCTTTGAAGAAACTAATTGTGATTTGGTATATGGCGACATTGTTTATCAGACAAAAGATGAAAAATCGCCCAAAATTGTTAGATATTGGAAAAGCAATGTTTTTAAAAATAATTGTTTGAAATATGGTTGGATGCCTCCTCATCCAAGCATTTATTGCAAACGTGAAATTTATCAACAATATGGCGTTTATGATGAAGAATTGAATATTTCTGCTGATTATGATTTTGTTTTACGAATTTTTAAAAACAGCAATCTGAAAAAAGAATATTTACCTGAGATTTTTGTAAAAATGGATATTGGTGGTGAAAGCAACAAATCAATAAAAAACATTTTTATAAAATCAAAAGAAGACTATTTGGCTATCAAACGTAATAATATCGGTAATTTCCTGACTATTCTTTTTAAAAATTTAAGGAAAGTCAGGCAATTCAATAAATTCAGAAATTCAAAAATTTCATGCTGAATGCTTCTATTGTTTTATATCATCATTCCCCTGACACGATAAAACCTTTGGTTGAGACACTTCGTAAGTCTAACCTCGTTTCCGATATTTTCCTTATCGACAATTCCCCCTCGCCTCATCCGGATTTTGAAAAACTTCCCGTCACTTATATTTTCACAGGGAAAAATGTTGGCTATGGAGCCGGGCACAATATTGCCATTCGTGAAACAATGAAAAAAAACGTTCCATATCATTTGGTTGTCAATCCCGATGTTGCTTTTGAACCTGAAATTCTGGAAGAAATTGTCGAATTTATGGATAAAAATACAAATATTGGACTTTTAATGCCCAAAATTCTTTATCCTGATGGAGAAATTCAGTATCTTTGTAAACTGCTTCCTTCTCCTTTCGATTTGATATTTCGGCGTTTTTTGCCCAAAAGCTGGACGAGAAAACGAACCGAAAAATTTGAAATGAGAGCTTCCGGCTACGATAAAGTGATGGATGTTCCCTATCTTTCGGGTTGTTTCATGTTTTTTCGTACCGAAGCGCTTCGGGAAGTTGGCCTGTTTGACGAACGTTTTTTTCTGTATCCTGAAGATATTGATCTGACGCGTAGAATACGCCGAAAATTTCGGACGGTTTTTTATCCTCATGTTTCGGTGGTACATTATCACGAACGCGGTTCTTATAAAAATTTGCGGATGTTGTGGATTCACATTATCAATATGATAAAATATTTCAATAAATGGGGTTGGTTTTGTGATGCCGAACGAAAGCGAGTAAATCTGGAAACTTTAAAGCAATACGAAGTTTGAGAAGAAATAAATTTAAAGGTAAGCGTAAAAAAGGAAACAATTCGGGAATATGGACTTCAGTTTAATACAAATTGCCAGTGCCTTTATGGTACTGTTTGCCATTATCGATATTTTAGGCTCGGTGCCTATTATTTTGACTATCAAAAGTAAAGGTGAAAATGTTCAGGCCGGAAAAACCAGCTTGGTGGCTTTGGTCATTCTGGTGGTTTTTTTATTTGCCGGCGACTGGATTCTTCAACTTTTCAATGTCGATATCGAATCTTTTGCTGTTGCGGGTTCTTTCGTGATTTTTATTTTTTCGCTGGAAATGATTCTCGATGTGGAAATTTTCAGGAACAAAGGGCCGGAAGGAGCTTCGTCGGTAGTGCCGATCGCTTTTCCATTGATAGCGGGGCCAGGTTCGTTTACCACATTACTTTCCTTACGCGCGGAATATGCCATCGAAAACATTATAATAGCGCTCGTGCTGAACATTTGTTTTGTTTTCTTCGTGTTACGGTTCACATCCAAAATAGAAAAATGGATGGGGAAAGGAGGAATTTATATTTTAAGGAAATTTTTCGGCATTATTTTGCTCGCCGTTTCAGTAAAACTATTTACTACCAACATTAGATTTTTGCTGTAGTTAGCGCGTTTTTTCGGCATTTTTTGGAATAAAATATATTGGTAGAAATTATCTTGCTGCTATCAATATTCAAATTTCCCGAATTCGCTTTCTATGATTAATTCTTTTTTGTCGGATGGTTCGCAATGCCCGATAATTTTTGCTTCGACATTGAATGAGCGGGAAATGTCAATGACTTCTTCTGCATAAGCTTCGGGCAGATAAATTTCCATGCGATGTCCCATATTGAAAACCTTATACATTTCTTTCCAATCGGTTTGGGATTCTTGCTGTATGATTTGAAAAAGTGGCGGCAAGGGGAAAAGGTTATTTTTAATTACCCTGAGATTTTCAATAAAATGTAAAATTTTGGTCTGACCTCCTCCCGTACAATGAACCATTCCATGAATTTGCGGACGAAGTTTTTCCAGCATTTTTTTTACAATCGGAGCATACGTTCGGGTAGGTGAAAGCACCAGTTTTCCGGCATCGATACCGAGGTTTTCAATTTTGTCGGTTAAATGGTAAGAACCTGAAAAAACCAGTTCGGAAGGAATTTTGTCATCGTAGCATTCGGGATATTTTTCGGCCAAATAATGTGCAAAAACGTCATGTCGGGCGGATGTCAAACCATTGCTGCCCATGCCGCCGTTGTACTCTTTTTCGTAACTGGCCTGACCACTTGAGGAAAGTCCCACAATTACATCGCCGGGCCGAATATTGGCATTGTCTATTACATCGGCTCTTTTCATTCGGCAAGTTACCGTGCTGTCCACAATAATGGTTCGAACCAAGTCGCCCACATCGGCAGTTTCTCCGCCGGTGAAATACAGTTTTACGCCCATTTCGCCAAGTTGTTGAATCAGTTCGTCCGTTCCGTTGATGATAGCCGAAACGACTTCGCCGGGAATCAGGTTTTTGTTTCTTCCAATGGTGGAGGAAACCAAAATGTTATCCACTGCTCCTATACACAACAAATCGTCGGTATTCATGATTAGCGCATCCTGAGCGATACCTTTCCATACCGACAAATCGCCTGTTTCTTTCCAGTAGGCATAAGCCAACGAAGATTTTGTGCCGGCTCCGTCGGCATGCATGATGTTGCAATAATCGGGATTGTTTCCCAGAATATCGGGAATGATTTTGCAAAAAGCCTTTGGAAAAATTCCCTTATCCAAATTCCGGATCGCATTGTGGACATCTTCTTTTGATGCTGAAACTCCGCGCAAATCGTAACGTTGGTTTTTCATAACAGTTATAGATGGATTTTTAATATTTTATTTGCAAATCATCGGTTTAGTTTTTTGCAAGAAATAAGAACTTCAACTCATGTCGAAAAAATTATATTTTCTTGTTTCTTTGATGGGTGAAAGTCAGGATACAGGCCAATAAAAGACCAATCAGCAAATCGTTTTTGGTAAAAAAGTTGAATATCACAGCTTCATCCGGAATGCGACCACTGAAAAGTCGGAGTAAAACAATAATTACAATATATACTCCAAATACTCCAAGTCCGTAAAGCAGCGTTTTCAACAGCGATTTCAGTGTTGGTTTGTTCATAATTTATCAGTTTAATTTTTCAATCGATCAAATCTTCCATAAAATTTTCGTCCAGTTCCATTTTAAGATATTTCCCCGTTTCGCTTTCGGGATGGCGAGCTATTTCGGCCGGAGTTCCGGTGCAAATAACTTGTCCGCCGGCATTTCCGCCTTCAGGGCCCAAGTCGATAATATAATCGGCACTTTTGATAACGTCCATGTTGTGTTCGATTATAATCACCGTATTTCCTTTATCAACCAGCCGATTCAAAACATCGAGCAAAGCGCGGATATCTTCAAAGTGCAAGCCGGTGGTTGGTTCGTCCAAAATATAAAGCGTTTTTCCCGTATCGCGTTTGGACAGCTCGGTTGCCAGCTTCACGCGTTGACTTTCTCCTCCTGAAAGGGTGGTGCTGGATTGTCCGAGTTTAATATAGCCAAGTCCTACATCCTGAAGTGTTTTTATTTTATTGAGAATAGATGGCTGATTTTCAAAAAATTCTACCGCCTGATTAATGGTCATGTCCAACACATCGGCAATGGATTTTCCCTTAAATCGGACTTCCAGTGTTTCTCTGTTGTAGCGTTTGCCGTTACAGGTTTCACAAACCACGTAAACATCGGGAAGAAAATTCATTTCAATAGTTTTGTAACCGTTTCCGGAGCATGTTTCGCAACGACCGCCGGCAGTGTTGAATGAAAATCGACCGGGTTTGTAGCCGCGAATTTTAGCTTCAGGCAAAGTTGCAAATAAATTTCGAATATCCGAAAAAACGTTTGTATAGGTTGCCGGATTGGATCTGGGCGTGCGTCCAATAGGAGATTGATCAACTTCCACGACTTTGTCGATATTTTCCAATCCTTCTATCCGGTCGTAAGGAAGCGGATCCTGTAATGAACGGTAAAAATGCTGACTCAATATGGGTTGAAGGGTTTCCGTGATTAATGAAGATTTTCCGCTACCTGAAACTCCGGTAATACAAATCATGACGCCCAAAGGGAACGATACATCGATATTTTTCAAGTTATTTCCTTTGGCCCCGATAATGGTCAGGAATTTCCCGTTTCCTTTGCGCACACGAGCAGGAATTTCTATACGTTTTTCTCCATTCAGATAGGCAGAAGTCAATGTTTTGGCTTTCAACATTTCTTCCGGTTTACCGGCAAAAACTACTTCTCCACCCAAGCGACCGGCTCGTGGCCCCATATCGACTATATAATCGGCAGCCAACATCATACTTTTGTCGTGTTCCACTACAATAACCGAATTTCCGGAATCGCGCAGTTGTTTCAGTGAATTGATCAGCCGAAAATTATCGCGTTGATGCAGTCCGATGCTGGGCTCATCCAAAATATACAACACATTTACCAGTTGCGAACCTATTTGCGTTGCAAGTCTGATTCGCTGACTTTCTCCACCTGAAAGCGATTCGGAGCTTCGGTCGAGAGAAAGATAATGTAAACCAACGTCGAGCATGAACTGCAAACGGGTACGAATTTCTTTTAAAATTTCGGTGGCAATGGCTTTTTGTTTTTCGGTAAGGTAATTTTCAACGTTCCCCAGCCAGTTCAACAATTCCACAATGTCCATAGCGGCAAGGTCGGCAATGTTCTTCTCGTGAATAAGGAAGTGGAGGGATTCTTTTCGCAGTCTGGCTCCATTGCATTCCGGACATTTCACCGATTTGGAGTATTGATTTGCCCATTTCTGTTCGGTGGCTGAAGCACTGTCATCCTGCTGCATTTCGATATATTTTAAAATACCGTCATAACTCAAGGAATAATTGGTGATACCCAGACTGTGGTTTTTAATCATTAAAGGTTCTTCCGAACCATTCATGATTTCGTCGATAGCTTCTTCGGGAATATCTTTGACCGGGGTTTTCAGTTGACAGCCGTATTTCTCCAGAATTGCTTCTATTTGCCAAAAAATCACGGTATTCCTGTATTTTCCCAATGGAGCTATACCGCCGTTGTAAATGGAAACAGATTTATCGGGAATAATTTTGTCCATGTCAACCTGATTGACAAATCCCAATCCTTTGCAAGTGGGACAGGCACCGTGAGGCGAATTGAAAGAGAAATGATGCGGATCGGGGTCATCGTAAGAAATTCCGCTGGTTGGACACATTAATTTTTTGCTGAAATAACGTACCTTGTCGGTCTCTTTTTCCAAAAGCATCACAATTCCATTACCTTGCTGCATGGCTTTTTGCATGGAATCCTTGAGTCGGCGTCGATCTTTTTCGGCGACCACCAGTCGGTCGATAACAACTTCTATATTGTGGTTTTTGTATCGGTCAACGCGAAGTCCGGGAACCAATTCCTTCATTTCTCCGTCGATACGTACATGAAGAAATCCTTTTTTTCGGATTTGTTCAAACAATTCCTTATAATGTCCCTTGCGCCCACGCACCAATGGTGCCAGCAAGTAAGTGCGCTTGCCTTCGTACTGTTTCAAAATCAGTTCTACAATTTGATCTTCCGAATATTTTACCATTTTTTCTCCCGTAACATAGGAAAAAGCTTCACCGGCACGGGCAAAAAGTAGTCGGAGAAAGTCGTAAATTTCGGTAGTGGTGCCAACGGTAGAACGTGGATTTTTGTTGACCGTTTTTTGCTCAATCGAAATGACGGGACTTAAACCTGTAATTTTATCTACATCAGGACGTTGCAGATTTCCTAAAAAATTTCTGGCATACGCCGAAAAAGTTTCGATATAGCGTCGCTGTCCTTCGGCATAAATGGTATCGAAAGCGAGGGATGATTTTCCGCTTCCACTCAATCCGGTGATGACGGTGAGGGCATCGCGGGGAATGGAAACATCGATATTTTTTAAGTTGTTGACACGTGCTCCAATGACTTCAATTTTTTCTGAAGTATCTGTATTCGTGTTGTTTATATTGTTGTAGTTTGACAAAGTCAGCCTCCTTTAAATTGAACCTGCAAAGGTACAAAAATCGGCAGTAGTTTCAAATATCCAAACCAAACAAAAAATTGCACTTCAAAATTGAAATGGACGAATGAAGATTTTCTTTTTAAATTAGGCCTTTTAAAAAAGGAAATTCAGAGCGTAAAGCTTCCTTTTCGTTTTCTATTTGTTCCTGAAAATGGAAATATTGAGGAGAATCGGGATGCAAAGCTCGATGATTGATTTGCCGAGTTAAATGTTCCATTCGTTGTTTTATCAGTTTTGTTTGTTCGGAAAAATAAGTATCGGAAAATTTTTCCCAAATGTAATTGATGGCAGTTTCCGAAGGATGTAGCATGTCCGAAGCATAAAACCGATAATCACGCAATTCATCCATCTGAATTTCGTAGGCAGGGAAATAATCGACATTTTTGAACTTTTTCTGCAGTTCTTCTACCGATAACAGCAAAATGCTTTTACTCAAATTATTTTCGTGAGGGCCATCTTTCCAATGACGAATGGGGCTGACGGTAAAAATGATACGAAGTGTTGGATTCAATTGTTGAAGTTGGGTGATGAGCAAAGTGTAATGTTCCACTATTTCTTCAATGGATAGTCTTCGGCGGTTGAAATGTTGTGAAGGCAGCTTGTGGCAGTTGGAAACGACAGATTGTGTCTTTCGGTCTTCAAAAACCCAAGCTGTCCCGAAAGTCAGCAAAAGGAAATCGGTTTTTTTCAGGAATGAACAAGATTCATCAAAACGTGTTTGAATATTAGAGAGTGTTTTTTCGGGCGAAACATCAGAAAATGAGCTGCTGTGAAAAAAACTGTGCCAAAGAGATTGGTATTCAAAAATATCGGAACGTGAAAAACCTTTGTTTTCAATTAATCTTTCGAGACTCATTGCAATGGAAAGCGGATTGTAAAGCACCCCGAAAGGATTGACATCAACTTGGAAAAAAGCTTCTTTGAGTTTCTTTCCAATATTTTCCGAAAAACATGAACCCAGCATCATCAGTTTGTGCAGATAATTAATTTCCTGTTTTGCCGGTGGAATTTCTACCAAAGTGAAAAAACAATCGTTCATGGTTGACTTTTTTTGTTCATGAAAAAACTTCAAAGAGATAGAATAAAAAAGTAATTTGGAAAATAAGCTCAATAAGTTGTTTTTATTTTGCAAAAGTACTAAATGTTTTTAGTTATTGTTGTAAATTTGCAGCGTCAAAAAAATAGTACACGAAATGATGAATAAAAAAAGTATTTTATTGTCTGTTAGTTTATTATCTATACTGATGTTTGTGGGTTGTGCTCCAAAAACTATTAAAACTAAGAATTTGGAGTATTCCAACAGGTTTTATCTTACAAGCGATACCAGTCGAGGCGCTTTGCATTTGGTTATTCAGGTTGAAATTCCCGTAAAGTTTTCCAATAAAGCCGTATTGGATTCTGTTCGAAGCAAGTTGATTGCAAATCTGTTTGGCGATAAATACGTTTCCTTGCCGTTGGATTCGATTATTCCAACTTTTGTTGCCGATCAGAACGAGGATTACCGAAATAATAATCTGCCGATGTTGCAAGCACCCAACCTGCACAGTTATTTTTCGTTCAACAACGAGCATATTTTGGAGGGCATTTCTTTGTGGAGCGACGAAAATATTTTTTCCTACGGAATAAAACGGTATGTGTTCATGGGTGGCGCTCACGGTTTAAATACGCAGATATTTTTGAATTTTGATTTGAAAACCGGAAAAATGCTTACCGAAAACGATTTGTTTGTTCCCAACTATACAGAGGAACTGACAAAAATTATTCGCAGCAGAATGGTGGAGGAGAACAAGGAACTTGCCGATTACGGTGATTTGAATCAAACCGATTATTGGGTGGATTCCATACAGCCTAACGGGAATTTTTACATTTCGGATGAAGGAATCAACTATTTGTT
>Ga0208825_1000916_pt1 | contig 25069 bp, 23 predicted proteins | sample AD_UKC113_MetaG_FD_184450 | JGI IMG/M metagenome (GOLD analysis project Ga0208825, IMG submission 184450) | Active sludge microbial communities of municipal wastewater-treating anaerobic digesters from Hong Kong - AD_UKC113_MetaG (SPAdes)... | ecosystem: Engineered > Bioreactor > Anaerobic >...
TTGCAAGGGCAGTCTACAAAGAACCTGATTTTATCTTTTTCGATGAAGCTACAAATGCCCTGGATGCGACAAACGAAAGGACGATAATGGATAACCTTGGCACATTCTTTAAAGGTAAAACCGTTGTGATCGTAGCTCATCGGTTGAGTACAGTTAAAAATGCCGATCAGATCGTTGTACTCGACAGAGGAGCAATAGCCGAAACCGGAACGCATAAGGAACTGGTTGAAAAGAAAGGAGCGTATTATAATCTGGTGAGGGATCAGCTGGAACTGGGAAACTGATGGCAGGGAGCAGGGAGCAGGGGGCAAGGAGCAGAGAGCTAAAGGCTTAGAGATGGGATTTACCCTCAGCCCTTAGCCCCCTGCCCCCAGCCTTCAATATCTGAAATTTAAAGGAATCCTGATAAAAATGTCCGAAATCATCAAACACGAAATCCGCAGCCCCGAATTACAGGAGGTGATGTCCGAAATCCCCGGGAGCTTCCTGAGATGGGGATTGTTTCTCTTTTTTGCCATTATTTTGGCGATACTTGGCGTAACATGGTTTATCAACTATCCGGATGTTGTTACTGCTCCTGTAACTATTACAACCTATAACTCCCCTGCCCCGATGGTTGCAAAATCGGGAGGTAAAATAGAAAAACTGATAGTTGACAATGGGGAAGATGTTTCAACTGATCAGCCTGTGGCAATAATTGAAAACACTGCTCAGTATGAGGATATACTTTCCCTGGTTGCATTTCTTGACACTCTTGAAGGTAATCAGGACTGGCAGAATGACGTTAATAAATATTCTCCGCCCGAAGAACTGTCAATAGGTGAAGTACAGACAAGCTATTCTAGGTTTTTGACATATTTCTTTCAGTTCAGGGAATACCTGAGGCAGTCTTATATTAATTCAAAGCTAAAACTACTTGACCAGCAAATCAGGAAACAAAATGAATACACTGCCGAACTTCTTAGCCAGGAGAAGCTGTCGGCAGAAGATCTTATTCTTGTTTTACGGAGCTATGAGCGCGATTCGGTGTTGTATTACAGTAAACTGCATTCGGTTACCCTGAGCGAATATGAACGGTCGAAGCAGGCATTGATACAGAAGAAATCCGCTCACAGTTCGCTAAGGGCTTCCATCAGGAATAATGAATCTTCGGCTTTGAAGATGAAGGAGTCGCGGCTTGATCTTCTGGTCCAGCTTGAAAAGGAACTTCACCAGTATAAGCTCGACCTTGATGATTCCTTCAGGATGCTTTCGCTGGCAATAGACCAGTGGAAAGAGAAATACCTGATCAAAAGTCCTGTAAAAGGAAGGATTACATTCACAAGTTACTGGAACATAAACCAGGTGATAAAGGCAGGGGAAATACTTGCAACTGTAATACCTGATGATCCGAGCAGGATAATTGCCAGGGCAAACGTTCCGGTATCGGGACTCGGAAAAGTAAAAACCGGTCAGGAAGTTAATATTAAGCTCGCGGGTTTTCCCTACATGGAATATGGAGTTCTAAAAGGGAAGATCAGCACCTTGTCTCTTGTACCCGCTGGGGATTATTATATAGCGGACATTGATCTTGTGAACAGTTTGAGATCGACATATGGAATTAACCTTGGCTTTATTAACGAGATGACTGGAACAGCAGATATAATAACAGACAACAGCAGGCTTATATTCAGGTTGATAAAGCCGTTGAGAAGTATGCTGAAATAGCGGGTGCCGGTTGCCGAGTGCCGGGTGCCCCCCTGCAGGCTGGCTCCTTCGCTATCCCGACATACCATGTCGGTACTTTACGCTTGCACCGGTTGCTTGTTACATACGACAACATAAAAAGTAACTGGAAGTAAATGAAAATAGGCAAATGTTAATGAGGGATTTTAAAATGCTGAAAGAGAAGGGCAGGAAGTATTTCCCTGTGCTCTGAGCCCTGAGCTCTGTGCCACTTCCTGCCCGGACCTTTCCTTAACAGAAAGGGGGCGTGCCCATGCGAAGATAATAATTATCCGTGATTCCGGTTGCGGCCTGTGAAGAGATATATCAGGGAATTGTTATTGATTCTGAACAAAAAAATTGAAGATTATGAAAAAGCTTTATAATTTGATTATTAACCCGGAAAAAGTAATAAGGGCAGAGGAACTTATAACTCTAAAAGGTGGTTATGATGGTGGTTGCTGGTGTGTATGTATTGCTGGTGAAACAACATATTCAATATCATCTCCGGACAGAGATTGTGGGCCTTTGTGCTATTGGGTATATGGCACAACTTCTGGATATTGTATGGATTAAACAAAACCCTCCAGAATTTCAAATACCCTACTATCATGAGGCTGATCTTAAGAAAGTCAGCCTCATTAATAAATAGAATTGAAAGCAAAATTAAGCAAGTGGGAAATAAAGAAACTAAATTTTAATTAGTCATGAAGGTGTCTTCATTTTTTGTTTTTGTTGCCATATTATTTCTCAATTCATGTAAGTTTTCAAATTATAAAGATTATGATACACTTTATCGGGTGAATCTTGAAAGAGATATTAATAATATAGAATCAATGCCTTTAAGCTACCTGGGGAGTAAAGTGGAATACGTTTGCCTTGAAGCTGAAACTGATTGCATGTTGCGTAAAATATCAAAAATATTTGTTTCTGAATCCTTTCTGCTTGTAAGCGATAGTTATCGATTATTAGAATTTGACAGGAGTGGGAGGTATATTAGGTTAATAGGATCACAGGGAAGAGGACCGGGAGAATATGACAAAATATGGAACATTGCAATTAATGAAGCTGACAGAGAAATATTTATACTCTCATCAGGAGGAAAAATTCTTGTTTATGACTTTGATGGGAAATTCATTAGAGACTTTGCAATAGGTTTTCCCGGTATCCAGTTTGTATTAAATGAAAACAGCGAATTGATTTTTCATCAGATTAATATTGGTCAGAAATCTAATGAACCGGTTTATGGCTTTCACATTCTAACTAATCATGGTAAAACAATAAAAAAAATCCCAAATACTTTAAAGAGAGTAAACGGAGTTGCAATAACTAACTCACCTCTTTATATGTATAAAAATACTATCAATTTTATGGAATTTGGGGTTGACACTTTGTATACCTATGAACATAATAATAAAAGGCCCCATATACTATTTCAATATGGTAATTTAAAATTTTCAACTGATCCTACTGTAGATCAAATATTAAAAAACGACAAAACGTTGTGGGGAAAGATTTATGTAAACAATATACAGGAAACAGAGAAATCATTATTTATTAAAATTTCTTACCTCCTTCCCCATATTTCAATATCAAATTGTATATACGATAAGTTATCCGGTAAGCTTACAATATTGAAAGACTATGGTTTTGCAAATGATATTTATGGCGGCATACCATTTTGGCCTGAGACAATAATAAATGACAGTATTATGGTAGATTTCGCAGATGCATATGATTTGATTAATTCTTATAAGAAGGATGTAAAAGGAACTGAACGATCTGCTCAATTAGAGAATATTATAAATAACCTTACTGAAACTTCAAATCCTGTTATAATGATACTGTATCCATAGATGTTGGTTTTACGAATACAAATATTGAGAATAGGAGATATTTAATATTGTGAATTTAAATTATAGCAAAATCAAATTCGAGCGGTTAAATATTATTAACCTGAAAGGGAAGGGCAGGAAATTTTACCCTTTGTGCAGAGCGCTGAACCCTGTTCAATTTCCTGCCCGGATCCTTCTCAAAAAGAGAAAGGAGGTATGCCGACAAACATAACAGTTTTATCTTAAACCACAGCAGGATTAATTCAGTAAATCCACAAATTCTAATTCAAATGTCTATAAAATTTAAAATTCAAAGATCATGAAAAAGCTTAATAAACTTCAAATCAATCCTGAGAAATTGATGAAAAAAGAGGAACTAATTGCTTTACGAGGGGGTACTAATTGTATTTGCCAAAATGGAGGCTCAATATGTGCAACTGGTACAGCCGGGAGCGCATCTGAATGTCAGGAAATGTGTAATGTTGCTCCAGGTTGTGGCTCAGAGCCAACTATTATATATTTCGGATATTAATAAATTCGTTGTTTTATATGTGTCACTTGATTTAAGAGTAAATTGGAGAGGCTGAATCATTATTATTCAGCCTCATTTTCTCATGATTTGAATTACCAAGTTAAACTATGAAACTACACTAATGTACTGTAAACTATGAATATAAAAAGCCTTTTCTTAATGGCATCATGGACAGTTCTGTTAAATTCCTGTAAACCATCCAGTCATGATTACTTTACTTTTGATCCGCGGACACTTAAAGAAAATGAAATAACCTTATCAGATATTGCTGACGATGTTACCTATTTGCCACTGCCAAATAATTTTCCTGTTGCAAAAGCCAGCAAATTCAATTTTACTGATCGATTAATCTATTTTTTTTCAACTGATGGCATAATTGCATTTGACAGGGAAGAAAATCAACTTAAAAAAATTGGAAGCAAAGGCAGAGGGCCGGGAGAATACCTTTTTTCCAGTTTTTTTACTATTGATGAAAAAACAGGCAAAGTCTATGTTCTTGATCAAGGAGACATTGTAAAAACGTATTCAAAGACAGGTGAGTTTTTAGAAAGTATTCCGCTTCAAAAATTTGGGAATTCTACCTCTATCGATTTTTTTGAATCTGCACTATTTGTTACTTATGCATTCCAGTTTGGAAGTTCATTATATAATTGGGTAATCTTCGATACATCAGGTAATGTTATCAAAAAAAGAGAAATTGGGATTCCAGCATTTAGCAGCATTTATGGAAATTCCAGGGCTACATATAAGTATGGAAACCGGATTTATTATTGGAATAATTACATTGATACTGTTTTTTCAGTTTTACCGGATCTATCAGTAGAACCTTCCTTTTTAATCCGTCCTGGTGAACACAGGATCCCAAGAACAAGAGATATACCTTTAAATCCCAATGAAAAATATATGACTATTAGTTCTATATTTGAGACAGGTCGTTATATTGTCATTAAATATTACTACAAGAATCCAATTCTTTTAATGTATGATAAATGTGATAGAGTATCATTTGTATTAAATCGGGAATATGAAAATAATACTTTTATCGGCGGAATTGAAAATAATCTCGATGCGGGACCGACGTTTTTACCAGACCAATTTACTTCAGAAAATGGACGTGAATATATGGTTGGTGTGATAGATCCAATAAATATCAAAATAATTGTTTCAAGCGACAAATTCAAAAAATCTGTTCCAAAATACCCTGAAAAGAAGAAAGAGCTTGAAAGACTGGCAAACAGTCTAATAGAAACAGATAATCCTGTTTTGGTTCTGGTAAGATTGAAAAAATAACAATTATGCCTGAATTTCCTCTTTTCAAGCAACTTGACTCTATGGATTGTGGTCCTTCGTGTCTTCGAATGATCGCTAAGTTTTATGGGAAATCTTATACTATTCAATATCTCAGGTCGAGATCATATATAACAAAATCGGGTGTCTCGATGCTTGGTATAAGCGATGCAGCAGAAAGCATCGGATTCCGTACCCGCGGCTACCGGCTTACCTGGGAACAGCTCCGCGACGAAGTACCGCTGCCATGCATAGTGCACTGGAACCAGAGACATTTTGTTGTGGTGTACAAAATCAAGAAGCGCAGAGCACAGAGCTCAGAGCACAGAGCAAAACCTGTCTTATCCTGAAATAGGTTGACACCTAAAGCAGATAAGACAAATGAAAAAGATTAATTATGAGCAAAGAGTAGTAAAGAAGTACAGTTCTGCCTTTAAGCTTAAAGTGGTTAAAGAAATAGAAAGTGGAAAACTTTCTATTCCCCGGGCCAGAGAAATTTACGATATTGGTGGATCGCATACAATAGAAAGGTGGATACAAAGCTTTGGTAAAAACCACTTATTAAGCAAAGTAGTCAGGATTGAAATGAAAGATGAGATAGATAAGGTAAAAGAGCTGAAGGAAAGGGTCAGACGTTTAGAAAAGCTACTTGCCAATAAAGAGCTGGATAATCTTATGAATGAGGCTTTTCTTGAACTTTTGGCCGAGGACCAAGGGATAGATCTTGAAGATTTTAAAAAAAAAGTAGACAAAGAGCGGTTAAAAAAACGACTCTGACAAGATTTAAAATAGATCCGGTTCCTACGATTAAAGATCTTTGCGGGTATTTTGGGATAAGCAGGCAATCGTTTTACAAATGGCTTCAATACGAGGCAAAAAAGCGATTAGAAGGCCATATAATAACAAGTTGGGTAAAAGATAACAGAAAGGTTCAGAAAAATGAAGGCTGCTATAAATTATGGCTAAAGCACAAAGTGGAGTTTGGGGTTAAAATGTCTTTGGGCCGGGACAAGTTCTTTGATTTAATGAGGGAAGAAGGTTTATTGATCAGACGGAAGCGTAAGTATGTAAGAACGACCAATTCTGAGCATGGCTTCAGAGTGTATAGCAATAAAATCAAGGATATTAGTATAATCAGACCTAACCAGGTCTGGGTATGTGATATAACATATATCGCGACGTCGGAAGGATTTATGTATCTGGCATTGATAACTGATCTATACTCCAGAAAAATCGTTGGATACGATATCAGTGACAGTCTGGAATCTGAGGGATGCAGAAGAGCGCTCAAAAGAGCACTATCGGTGGTGAAAAATCCACAGGGGGTTATACACCATTCCGATCGTGGGATCCAGTACTGCTGCAGAGAATATGTCAGGCTTCTGAACAAGCACAGGATGCAAATAAGTATGGCTGCAAAAGGAGATTGTTACGAGAATGCCGTTGCAGAAAGAGTCAATGGAATTTTGAAACAGGAGTATGATCTTGGACTCAGGTTTATTAATAAACAAATCGCTATAAAAGCAACAAAGGAAGCCATAAACCTTTATAATACAATCCGATTACACAGATCATTAAACTATAAAACCCCATCAGAAATGTATGCAGCATAATCATGTTGAAAAATTGATAACTTCTTTAAGATAAATCTTTAATGGAAAGAAGTTATCAACATTACAACATGACATAAACATCAGAAATAAGAATGAAAAAAGAGTATTAATAATGTCAACTTTTTTCAGGACGAGACAATATGAGACATGAGACGTGAGACCTAAGATATGAGGATTGAGGGGTTAGGTGTCGGGATTAGGGATCAGGCATAAGGAATGAGAAGTCAGTATGGTTTTTCTGCGTAACTCTGCGGAAAAATCTGCGCGACTCTGCGAGAAAACTTTTTGTGTTTCAAAGTTTCAGAGTTTCATAGTTTCAATGTTTTCGTTGACTTTACGACTTGCACGACCTGCACGACCTGCACGACCTGCAAGACAATCATCTTACAACCTTCATCATTTTTCTCCCTAAGTATATTTGCAATTGCAAGTTACATTTTATACCTTTACGTATAATACTATTTGGTATAATACCTGATGGTATAAAATATAGAAAAATGAAAACATCCCCTTTTATTTATGGAAGCACTGTGAGCTCCCGTTCCTTCACAAACCGTACAAAGGAAGTAAAACAGCTTAAATCAAACTTGCTTGGAGGAACAAACACAATGATAATATCTCCGAGGCGATGGGGCAAATCATCGCTTGTGGAATTTGTCACCGACTCCCTCCGCAAGGAACATAAAAACATCAGGATAGCGATGATCGACCTGTTTACTGTTAACAGTGCCGAAGAGTTCCTGGAAAAATTTGCCGGTGAAATTTTAAAGGCCTCTTCCTCAAAATGGCAGGAATGGATAGAGTTATCCAGGAAAATATTCAGGAACATCATCCCCAGGATTCAGGTAAGCATGGATCCTGTAAGCAGTTTCAGCATAAGCTTCGACTGGGAGGAACTGAATAAGAACAGCGATGAGATACTCAGCCTGCCGGAGAAGATAGCACAGGAGAAAAAGATAAAAATTATAATATGCCTCGATGAATTCCAGGTTATTGCAGGATTCGAGGGCTACAGAGAGCTTGAGAAAAAAATGAGATCCATATGGCAAAGGCAGAAACTGGTAACATACTGCATTTATGGCAGTCAGCGCCATATGATGACTAATATTTTCAACACTCCCTCCTTACCGTTTTACAGATTTGGCGAGATAATTATGCTCCCGAAAATTGAAAGGGACAGCTGGATTAGCTTTATCTGTGAAGGATTTAAAAATACAGGTAAAAACATAACAAGAGAGGAATCAGCATTGATTGCTGATCTTATGCAGTGCCATCCCTGGTATGTACAGCAGCTTGCACATTATACGTGGACCCTGACAGGCAGAAGCGTTACAAAAACTGATATCATTACCTCGTTAAGGGAACTTCTGAATGCAAATATGCCATTTTACCAGAACCAGATTGAAAGAATGAGCTCAACTCAGATCAATCTCCTGAAAGCAGTCGCGGCAGGAGAAAGCCAGCTTACATCCTCACGGGTGATGAATGAATTCCGTCTCGGCACCCCCCGGAATGTAAGCAAGAATAAAATGACGCTCATAAACAACGATGTTATCGGGGAATCTGGCAGGACATATTACTTCCTCGATCCGGCATTTGAAATTTGGTTCAGGAAGGCGTTTCTGAATGAGGAATTTCCAGCCGTCTAGGCCTTGACTAACCAGCACCCGGCAACCAGCACCACGTAACATGCAACCAATTTCCATAAAGTTGGCAGTTGGCAAACAGGAATGATAGCAACCAGCGCCCAGCACCCAGCAACTAAAAATACTTGCCCTGTACAAAAACCCACCCCCGCACCATCCGGAGGGGATCTTCTCCTTGCTGCCCCCTGCCCTCTGCTCCCTGCCCTTTGCCGGCACCCGGCACCGGGCCGAGCGTTAAAAAATGATCTTGTGGATCATTTTAGCGAAGAAGCCAGCCTGTAGGGGAGCAGCAACCTCTTTTATTAACCGGTATTTCACTATATTTATATCCTGATTTTTTTGAGTTCACTTTTCCGTAGAAAGATCAGTTTCACACTATCCTGATGCACAAAACATTAGATTATATGAGGGATATCCGGATGACCGGCAGGATAAAATCTCTCAGGGACAAGACAGTCTCTGAGAAAAGATTTTTGTCGATCAAACAGGCTCTTATAATCACACGTGTTTACCAGGATAATCCCGATGACCCCGTGATAATAAAAAGAGCAAAGGCTCTTGCTGCTTCACTTCGCGAAATGCCGGTAAAGATAGATCCTGAGGAGTTGATAGTAGGAAACAGGACTCCGGGCATCCGTTCAGGCGTCGTTTTTCCCGAAGCAGGTGTCTCATGGCTGGCAAAGGAGATAGAAACACTCGATTCGCGTCCGCAGGACCCGTTTTTTGTCAGGGAAGAGGATATAGTACATTTCAGGAAATACATTGAACCGTTCTGGAAAGGGAAGACGCTCGAAGACGATATCTGGTCAGAAGCGGGCGATGAGCTGAAAGCAATAGAAAAAGTCGTTAAGATAAACCAGAAGGATCATGCACAGGGACATATATGTCCAAATGTGGAAGAATGGCTGAAATACGGACCCTCAGGATTACTGGAAAAAGTAGTCGAAAAACATGCCGCGGCAGAGGAAGAGAAAAAGGATTTTTATAAAAGTGTAATGATTACACTTGAAGCCTCATGTGATTTCATTCGCAGGTATTCCGAACTGGCCGCTGAGATGTCGCTTAAATCGAAAAACCGGAACGTGGCTGATAACCTTAAAGAGATTGCCGCCGTTTGTAAAAACATCTCATCATTCCCTCCTTCAGGCTTCAGGGAAGCAGTACAGTCGGCATGGTTCCTCTTTGTGATCCTTCATATGGAATCAAATGCATCATCGTTTTCTCCCGGAAGGATGGACCAGTATCTGTTCAGATTCTATGAATCGGATGTTGCGGAAGGTAAAATTGATGATTCACAGGCTCTTGAGATCATAGATTCGCTGTTCATCAAATTCAATCAGATAGTATATCTCCGCAATTCGCACAGTGCCAGATATTTCGCCGGATTTCCGACGGGATTCAACATAGCCCTTGGCGGCCAGACCAAATCGGGTGATGATGCAACAAATAAGCTCTCATACCTGTTCTTAAAAGCACACGACCATATACGTCTTCCGCAGCCCAATCTCACTGCCCGACTTCACAAGAAATCGCCGGAAGAGTTCCTTAGGGAATGTACAAGGATAATAAGTCTGGGTACAGGCATGCCCCAGATCGTAAATGATGAAAGCATTGTTCCTGCGCTTGAAAGATCAGGAGTAAGTCATGAAGATGCCATCGACTATGCACTTGTAGGATGCGTCGAGCTTAGCACGGAGGGTAACTTCCTGGGATGGAGCGATGCAGCAATGTTCAACATGGTAAAGGTTCTCGAGCTGACCCTCAATAACGGGACCGACATGCTGACAGGTGAGCCCGCCGGGCTTCAGACAGGGTTTCTTACAGATCATAATAACTTCGAAGATCTCGAAAAGGCTTACTCGGAACAGATTGATTTCTTTGTTGAAAGGATGGTCAGGATGTGTGAAGTGGTCGAAAGGATGCATCAGTCACACCTCCCCTCCCCTTTTCTTTCGTCGGTGATCGATGATTGCATTGAGAAGGGTACCGATGTAACCGCGGGCGGGGCGGTATACAATTTCTCAGGCATACAGGCCATACAGGCAGCAAACGTGGCCGACAGTCTTCAGGCTCTTTATGAACTTGTCTATGAGAAGAAACTTACTGACAGGGAAAGGATGCTGGAAGCGCTTCGTAACAACTTCAGGGGATATGAGATATTAAGGCAGGTATGCTTAAACAAGGTTCCAAAATATGGCAACGACATTCCGGAAGTTGATGAAAGAGGGACCAAATGGCTGAAATATTTTGCCACATCGCTTGGCAGATTCAGGAATTACAGGGGTGGAAAGTATAATCTCGGTTTATATACAGTGTCCGCGCATGTTCCTATGGGACAAAATGTTGCGGCAACACCCGACGGCAGGCTGACAGGGTCACCCCTTGCCGACGGTGGAGTGTCGCCGATGTACGGGAGGGATAAGGAGGGTCCCACAGCCGTACTGAATTCAGTGTCAAAGCTTCCATTCGACCTTGCCGCAAACGGGGCACTTCTCAATATGAAATTCCTGCCCTCACTGTTCAAAACTGAAGAGGACAGGGAAAACTTCTGTTCACTGCTCAGGGCCTTCGTTGATCTGAAAATACATCATGTCCAGTTCAATGTAGTGAATGCTGAGGACCTGTTAAAGGCAAAGGCCGATCCTGATTCATACAGGGGACTGACAATAAGGGTAGCAGGTTATACAGCGTATTTTACAGAGCTGGCCGATGATCTTCAGAATGAGATAATAGAAAGAACCTCACATGGCGGGATCTGATTTAAAAAGCAGGGAAAACGGCTCATGTTTATCAGTTTATCATATATTTGTATATGAAGTTTCCGGTATTATTTAATAATGATATTACTGTCAAGAAGGTTAAAATCAGATCACAGGCAACAGTTAAAAAAAATAATTAATAAAATTCATTTTTTTATTGCCGGATTTTTAAAATTATTTATCTTCGCCCCGATTTTTTAAAGAGCAAACGATTACAACCATATAATCGTAATTTTTCAAAACAAAGTATTAAAAAAGAAAAGAAATGAAGAACAAAGTTTTAATGGGATTAGCAGCTGTTGCAATGGTTGCTGTCCTTTCGAGTTGCGGAAAGAAACCACAGGCTGAAATTGATGCTGCAAACGCAGCTATCGAAGCCGCTAAGACTGCTGAAGCTCCTGTTTACGTTGCTGCAGAATTTGCTGCTGTTCAGGATTCACTGAATGCCGTTATGGCTGACATCACAGCACAGGAATCGAAATTGTTCAAGAAATTTGGTCCTGCCAAAGCTAAACTTGCCAGCATTGTGACTCTTGCCAACACTGTTGCTGCAAACGCAGCTACAAAGAAGGAAGAAGTTAAGGCTGAAACCACCACTCTTCTTACCGACATCAAAACTGTCATTGAAGAGAACGGCAAACTCATCCCGAAACTTCCGAGAGGAAAAGAAGGAGCTGCTGTTATCGAGCAGATCAAGGCTGACGTTGCCACAGTTGACGCTGCTGTTGTAGAAGCACAGGGTCTTTTCGACAAAGGCTCCTACATGGATGCTCTCAACAAGATCAAAGCTGCAAAAGAAAAAGCCGATGGTCTTAATGCAGAAGTCAAGGAAGTTCTTACAAAAGCAAGAATTAAATTTTAATTTTGCTTCATAACATTATTAAAAAATCCCCGGGTAAGCCCGGGGTTTTTTTTAACATTTTTATTGATGAGGAGGCTGAAGAAGGTCTGGAGAAGAACATTCCTGTTCACGGGAATCACGGTATTTATTGCAGTGGCAGTAACGCTTCTTATCAGATTTGCACCAAAACCTCCAGAACAGAAAGTAGCACTTGCCAGGATAGCCCTGTCGGAAGCAACTGCCAATAAAGCCGATACATATTCAAGAAACCTTTTCCACGAAGCCAGGGCACTGTACGACTCGGCCATGGTAAACTGGCAGCTTGAGAATGAGCGCTTTCTTTACTTCAGGGATTACGGGAAGGTGGAGACATTTGCGGATCTGTGTACTCGAAAAGCGAAGCAGGCCGCTAAAGTTTCAAAAAATAACGTTACAGATCTTAATATTTTTATCCGCCAGAAGATCGGCAAGCTGAATACAATTGTCAATCAGATTAATGAAAGGTTTTCCTCATATCCACTGCCTCCCGAGATCTGGAAAAACATTTCGAAAGGGAAAATGCTCCTGAAAGAAGCAGAAGTGGCTTACAATAAAAATGATTATCCGCTTTCAAAAGCCAAAATTGCCGATTCGGAGATCCTCCTTACTGAATCGTACGAATATGCAACCAACCATCTTAAAGAATACTTCAACTCATATCCGTTATGGAAAAAATGGGCCGACAGGACTATCAGCGAATCCCGTCAGAACAACAGCTATTCCATAATAATAGATAAATTTGCAAGGAAATGCCTTATTTACTTTGCCGGCGTTAAGAAGTATGAATACCATGTGGAATTAGGCAGGAACTGGGTGGGCGACAAAAAGGAAAAAGGCGACAAAAAGACTCCTGAAGGAATGTACAGGATCACAAGAAAATTCGGCAGCAACAAAACAAAATATCACAAAGCGCTGTTGATTGATTATCCGAATGCAAACGACATTCAGGAATTCAGAAATGAAATTGCAAAGGGAACACTTCCCAGAAATGCAAAAATAGGCAGCCTTATCGAGATACATGGAGACGGAGGAAGGGGCATTGACTGGACAGAAGGCTGCATAGCACTCACAAATTCAGAAATGGATGTGGTTTTTAAAATTGCCGGAGAAGGGACTCCGGTGACTATTATCGGTTCAATGGTAAACCTTGATCAGCTTACAGACTGAAAACCAAATCATGACAAACTTAAAAGAAAACAGAGTTCTCAGGATAACAATGAATGCCCTGATTTCGTTGGCAGCCCTGCTATTCATCTTTATCTTCATGATCTATATGGTCCCGGCATTGCAGGAAACAAAAGGAGTGCGCAAGACCATGCTCACGAGTGATCCGGAATTAAAAAAAGACCCGGATTACAAAAAGCAGACTGCCCAGCTTTCGAGGGATATTCAGAGGCTTTCCAAGAAATATGCTTCCTTTACTTCCGGCCAGTCATATATTGTTATAAACACAACCGATAACAGGTTCTTCCTTTATAAGAATAAAAAACTTATCCGTGAGGGATTCTGCAGCTCCGGGAGCTATACGATGCTTAAAACCGAAGGCGAAAGGAAATGGATATTCAAAACCCCGAAAGGTAAGTACTGGATACAGGGAAAGATCACTTCTCCTGTATGGAGAAGACCCGACTGGGCATTTGTTGAGGAAGGCCTGCCGATACCGCCCGAAAATGATCCGTCACGGTATGAATATGGCGTTCTTGGTGACTATGCAATGAGTATCGGTGATGGATATCTCATCCATGGCACCCTTTACAAAAGATTTCTCGGGATGCCTGTCACGCACGGCTGTGTAAGGCTCAACGACGAGGATCTTGAAGCAATATACAATACATTAAGCATTGGTTCAAAAGTTTACATTTTCTGATAAACGGATAAATCAGATATCATGGAGAATACCGAGAAGAAGAAACTTTCAACTATCAAACTGATACTTATAATTGCCGGAGCCTTTGTATTCGTTTTTCTGGCATACTACAGTATCATGATGTCGATGGGACCCGCAAAAAAGCTGAAGGAAATTGAAGCAGGGTATGGTGTGAAGCATGATTCTGAAGAAAAAACTGATGAACGGTTTTTCACAGATTCAGCATATGTAAGCATGCTTAAAGAAAAATCGTTCCTTCAGTCAAAAATAGCCATGGCCGGAACTGATTCAATATATATGACGCTTAACATCCCCGACAGCACGGCTCACCTTGAGATAGCAGGTGTTTCGGTCCATTCTGTCAGGATCAGTCAAATGAAGATCAGCAAAATACTGCGGACAGGCAATAATTATGCGGTCCAGACCATGCTTGCATCACCGATGACTATTGCAAGCTATAAGGCTACAATCAAAAAGGAGCCCCTGATGATAAAAATGGCGCCAAAAGACACATCCGAGTTCAAACCTGATGTCATCCCCGATACCTCGGATTACGAACCTGTAAACTACATCCTTGACATGGATAACGGACTAAGGATATATGTTTACCAGGAAGTTGCCGATTCTTCAGGATCGGACAGGAACAATCTGTTTTTATTCGATCTCAATGACAGGCTAAAAACAACATGGCAATCGTTAAAAAGTGCCGCTACATTTAAAGTCCCTGAATATCATCCTTTTATTAAAATAAGAGTACCCAAGGCCGATGCCAAGATCCTTTACAGGGCCATTCCCCGGAAAGGACAGATAGCGGTTTATATCTGATAACTTTTCAGTTAATCAGAATCAATCGGACCTTTATATCCGGAAACAACACCGGTCAGAATAGTATTTGCACTTTTTCTGATCAGATCTCCATAAACAAAATTTTCAATAATTTCTTTCTCATTGTCATTTTTTTTGCTATTTTTAAAGAATCTGCAATGATCAGGATTTAATATAAATCCATATGGTGGTGGGATTTCATCGGGTATAATTGATTTTAAGACATTGCATTTAGTTCCAGACTGTTTCAGGCAAATTAAACTGCATGAACTATATTGCTCATATTAAAGATATTGGGAACGGTGTTTTTGAAGGATGCTCCAAATGCAAAGCAATTAGCTGGGAAAGTGCAGCTTGATTTTTATGAAACATAATAAAAGGAATGGTAACATGAAATCATCCTAAGAAAGGATAGCAGAAATCTTCATCCGCGATTCATTTCTCCATAAGGAATTGAACTATTTTCTTTGACATATGATTATTAGCTTTCCCTATCTTTATTATTAAGGGGGTGATAATAAAACTCATGTTGAGTTAAGTTTATGTTTTTCAGGTTATACATTATCCAAAAAGGGTTCCAGTATGTCGTTTATTGCTCATTCGGCAAATAGTAAAGGAGAATTCCATTCGTTGATAGACCATTTATTCAAAGTATCTGATAAAATGATCAGTTACTCGGTAAGTGATGATTATAGTAATATATTTAGAATTACCGGGCTGCTTCACGACTTCGGGAAATATCAGCCTGCGTTTCAAAAATACCTTAAGGAAGGCGGTCGTAAAGGGAGTGTACCACATGCAATATGGGGAGCTGTACTTGCTGGAAAATATAAACAAATTGAAGCAGCATTTGCCATTGATGGGCACCATAAAGGTTTGCCTGATTTAGCTTCATTGCAGGATGATTGCGCGGAATTAGATGGTGCTGATAATATCATATTTAATGAACTTGAGGGTATTTTCTTAAAAAGATCCGGGCTTCTTGAAAAGGACCTGAAATATAATCAATTGCAAATAGATCCCACAGAAAGGGAATTACTAATCAGGTATATATTCAGCGCTTTAACCGATGCTGACTGGCTCGATACTGAAAAACATTTCAACAGTGAATTATCTGAGCATCGGAAGGTGCCAGATTTTAATGCCAGTATATTGATAAAGAAAATTGAGGAAGAAATTGCAGGTAAAAGCAAAGAAGGTAATTTAAACCGCCTACGTAATAGAGTCAGGGATTTTGCTGTCGCTAAAGCACATGATAGTATAGGTTTTTATTCGATGACCTTGCCTACAGGCATGGGAAAAACCCTCGCTTCATTGAGTTGGGCCCTACACCATGCACGTTACAATTGCCTTAAAAGGATAATTATTGTACTGCCATTTTTAAGTATTATTGACCAGACAGCCAAAGAGTTGAAACGAATCTTTGGCGAAGAAATGGTATTAGAGCATCATTCCAACTTCAACGAAGATGAATTTGCAAACAAACAAATTACAAGAGAAAGTTTTTCTTCTGAGGATTACCCAGGGAGATTGGCTACCGAAAACTGGGATTTCCCAATAATTATTACCACTTCGGTACAGTTTTTCGAATCGCTATTTGGAAATAAACCATCACGATGCCGTAAGGTACATAACATTGCCCAATCAGTGGTTATTTTCGATGAAGTTCAGACCCTGCCTAAGGAATTGGTTTTGCCCACATTAACAATGTTACGCAATGTTCAGAGAATAATGTGTACATCATTCTTGCTTTGTACTGCGACGCAGCCTGCCTTTGGTAAAACCGATAATTTTAATGGTATTGAAAATATAGTGTCGCTCGTCGAGAACCCAAAGGTTATCTTTGATGCGACAAAACGCGTTAAGTATTCACCAATAAACCAATATAAACCGGTCACCATTTCCGAGTTGGCAAACCTGGTATTAGGGAAAAAAATATCATCATTAATAATTTTCAATACAAAAAAACAAACATTTTCTTTTTATAAAGAAATCAGACCTAAGATCGGTTTCAAGGCTTTTCACCTTTCAACAGGTATGTATCCAATTCACCGGAAACGAGTAATAGAAGACATTCGCAAATGCCTCAATAACAAAGAAAAAATAGTTGTTGTCTCCACACAACTGATTGAAGCCGGAGTTGATTTAGATTTTCCATGTGTATTTCGTGAGATTGCTCCGCTTGAATCTGTCATTCAATCTGCAGGACGCTGCAACCGCGAAGGAAAAATGAATAAACCTGGTGATGTCTATATTTTCTCAATCTCTCTGGAGGAAAGACCCGGTCCAATGAAACAATATTACTCACTTGCCGATTTTGCCAACTCCCTGTATAATGGCAAGGAAGAACTGCTGTTTGAGCATGATTTTTTCGGTGATTATTACCGAAAAGCCTTTCAGTTGTTTATCCCGGAAGATAAATATAAAATAGAACAAAACCGGAGCCATTTTAATTTCGAGAAAGTCGCAAATTCATACCATCTTATTGGCGATGTGACAACTCCGGTATTTATTTTATGCGATGATAGTAAAAATTTATACGAGCGTATCCGCTACAAATCTCATTTATCTCGTGCTGATTACAGGGCCATGCAGCAATTTTCGGTACAGGTCTATGAAAACTTTTTAAAAGAGAATATCACGCGATTAGGCCGTGAACCCCAGGGGTACTGGTTATGGCATGGGGATTACAGTAATGAATATGGCATAAGCACCGAAAACCCAACTCATATTTTATGATTATAAAAAATACAAATAATATGTTAGACGATGAAATAGTAAGGGTCAAAGTTTCAGGCAAATTTGCTTGTTTTACCCGTCCCGATTTAAAGGTAGAACGCATGACTTACCCCTGTATGACTCCTTCTGCAGCCCGAGGCATACTCGATTCGATACTCTGGAAACCGGAGTTCCAATGGTGGGTTCATCGGATATTGGTATTGAATCCGATAAAATTCTATTCAGTGAAACGTAATGAAATCAACACAAAACAGGGTAGAATTCCAATCATTATAGAAGACAGAAGGGTGCAACGAAACAGTATTGTACTGAAAGATGTTGAATATATTATTGAAGCCTCGGTATATCAAAAGAAATTTGACCCGGCAAATCCTCCAAAGAAATATGCCGGGATGTTTAAACGCCGTGTAGAAAAGGGCCAGTGCTGGCGCAGGCCTTACCTTGGTACACGTGAGTTTTCTGCCGAATTCTCAACCCCTGCCGGCAATGAAAAACCTGTTGCCGATACTGTTCCTGTTGGGAGCATGTTGTTCGACATTTTTTACGACGAAACCGGGAAACCGTCGCCATTGTTTTTCTATGATGTGGCCATCGTAAACGGTGTTTTGGAATGCCCTGTGGCCGAAAACGAAATAATGATGCAGTCAACACACATTCAGCCAAATTTGGATAACGGGGTTTCAGCGGTTATTTATGGTTTTAACCAAAATGAAGAAAAGGAGGCCGTATTATGATAAAAGAACTGGCTGATTTCGGTAAAAGGATACGAATAGAAACAAACAATCTGGAAGATTCTTTAGACTTTGAACATATTGATATTATAGTCGAGATTTCAAAGGATGGCACTTTCAAAAAAATATACTCTACTGATAAAATTTCATTGGTGGAAGATGTAATTAGAACAAATGATGCGGGACGTACAAGCGGAATACTGCCGAGGTTATTAGTTGATAATGCCCAGTATGTATTTGGATTTCCTAATGATAAGATACGATCTATTGAGTGTAATAAGAAGTTTGTTGAAAAACTGAAAGACTACTCAGATATTAAAGACCTTAATCCGGTTTTTGATTTTTATGAAAAGGAGAAAGGATTTAATGCAGCTTATGAAGATTTTAGTTTAAAAGCAAAAAGCAAACAGATAGACGTAAAAGGGAATATAGCCTTTTTGATTACAGATGATAATAAGTTCCTCCACGAAAACGAAATGGTTTATAAGGCGATTATTGAAAGATATTTACATGAAGAAGACAAAAGAAGGGGAATTTACAACACTAAATGTTCTGTTTGCGGAAAAACGGATTTTAGGGCTAATGATGTTTCTGTACATGGAGTAATTAAAAGAGTACCTGATGGCCAGGCGGCCGGTTGCAGTCTGATATCTTATAATGCTGACTCTTTCGAATCATATGAATTTAAAGGAAATGACAATTCGACAATTTGTACCCGTTGCATTAAGAATTATATTATTGGTTTAAACTGGTTAATGACTAATGGTACGGAAGTTTTAGTTGAGAAATACGGAAAAACAAAATCTAAATTTGTACCCACCAACCGTAAGAACTTTGGTTCTGATACTGCTATGGTTTTCTGGACAAGGGAGCCTGAATCGCTCGATGAAATGGATTTGTTCGATAAACCTGATGCCGGGCGCGTAGCCAACCTTTTTGAATCGGTGGCCGAAGCAAAAAACAAAGTGGTAACAAATCTGACAGCAAACAAGTTCTATTCACTTACCCTTTCAGGTGCGGCAGCACGAATTACAATAAGGGACTGGATTGAAATAAGCCTTGATGAGTACAAGCAGAATATTGCAAAATGGTTTGAGGATGTGCGGATAACATATTACGATTTTAATATTAGGGAATTAAAATTGTACTATCCTGCATTAAACCAATTGGCATGGAGTTGTGGATCACTAATCCAGGATAGAAGAGATAATGCTGACGAACAAATATGCTCGAGAGTTGCAAAGCATTTATGGAGATGTGCCATAAAATATCAATCTCCACCATTATGGATATTAACTGTTTTGTTAAAAAAGGTCGGCTATGACGAGACTAACTCTGAAGGGGAATCAATCAATACATTCACAACATCCCGGGCTTCACTTATCAGATTTATTATAAACCGAAATAACAATGGAGGAACAAAAATGAAAGAAGAACTTGATTTTGAAAACAATACTCCCGCATATCTTTGTGGGAGGCTATTTGCCTTAATCGAAGGCATTCAGCGTGCAGCCCTTGGGAAAAACATAAATGCCGGAGTGCGTGAACGATTTTTCTCGGCTGCATCTGCAAGTCCCTCACCGGCCTTTGGGCGGTTATTGAGACTAATGCAAAACCATTTAACCAAAATACGGCAGGAAAAGCCGGGCTTAGCTGTTATTCTTGATACTGAGGTGACTGATTTGTGCGGCAAAATAAATCAATTTCCTGTAATACTTACACTTGAGCAACAAGGCCAGTTCGCCTTGGGTTATTATCATCAGAAACACCACAACTTTAGCCGGGCCAAACAAAACAATGAATTTGAATCACTAACAGACACTAATACGGAGGAGTAATATTATGGAAAATAACGCAATTAAAAATCGCTACGATTTTGTATATCTTTTTGATGTAAAAGACGGCAATCCAAATGGCGATCCTGACCAGGCAAACTTGCCCCGTGTGGATGCCGAAAATCAGGAGGGCCTGATTACCGATGTTTGTATTAAAAGAAAGGTGAGAAACTATGTACAGTTAAAACACCAAATGAGTTCACCATATGACATCTTTATTAGACAAGGAAATATTCTTGCTCCAATAATTGACAAAACAGAGGGAAATACAGCTCAGTCGCGTCAAGAGAAACTATGTAATAAGTACTATGATATCCGTACTTTTGGAGCTGTATTGAGCGTAGGAGATAAAGGTGCAGGAACGGTAAGGGGTCCTGTCCAGTTTACCTTTTCCCGGTCCGAGGACAGAATTTACCAGGCAGAACATTCAATTACACGTTTATGCGTTACCACGGAAAAAGAAGCAAAAGCTCAGGAAAAGAGGGAAAATGCATCAACCTTCGGCCGTAAGTCTACAATACCTTATGCTTTATACCGTATGCATGGTTTTATATCGGCTGTTGATGCACAAAAAACGGGATTTAATGATGAAGATTTAAATCTTCTTTGGGAAGCGCTGCTCAATGCTTTTGAGCACGATCGTGCTGCCGCCCGCGGAGAAATGAATTTTCGTGAACTTTTTGTTTTCAAACACTCTAATCACCTTGGGAATGCCCGTTCAGGTGAACTATTCGATCTGGTAAAAATTAGTAAGAAGGTTGACTTACCCAGGAACTGGAGCGATTATTCAGTTACACCTGAAGAGGAAATCAGAAAGAATCTTCCAAAAGGGGTCGAGCTTATTACAATACTATAATCCTTTGTTTTTCAATAAAAGGGAAATTTTAATAAATGACGACGTTTTTTAAAAAATCCTCCTGTCCATACCGCCAGGTGCTAAGGCAAAAGATGAAGTACTTCTGGAAAATGAAACAATATGGTTCACACTCCGGAAAATTGCTGATCGGTTTGGAAAGGAGATAAATTAAATGATAAAACGCCTCTGAAATATCTTTAAATCAAATGAACTAAGATAAGATTATGATTTACTAAATTTTACATAATGTATCTGACAACATATATGCGATACCAGGTTCTATGACCACGGCGCGATAAGGAGTGAATGATTTAGGGTTAACAGGATAAATACAACCGATTTCAGGTTGGGGCCAAAAAGAGAGCAGAGGAGCATATCAAAAAGGATATCACAATGTATGATGAACGTCTTAATTATAAAGTCAGATTATACGGCCATGGCTATTTCGAGGATTGGCTTGAGGGAATTAGTGATATTAATTCCTTCACAGGCGGTATAATCAAATAATGACTGACATTTATTCTTGCACGGTGACGGTTATTATACAGGTGCAGTGAAAACACAATCTTTTTTAAGACTGTTAAGGACTGACTCCAGCGGTTTATTACAGGCAAGACTGATGTTCATAATTAAACGCATGGAGCCCAGGCGGCTCAAAGGACAACAAATGACCGGCAAAGCGGCAGAAATGCCCCCCGTTGAAGGAATCGGAAAATCAAATACAGGATTATTGAAGCACTGCGCCGACAGGCTGGAATTCGCTGAATTATGAGAGTAAAACATTAAATCTGATAAAGACCGGCAATGGATAAATATTCCGATGAAGATCTGCTCATGCTGTCAGGAATACAACATATTGCTTTCTGTGAGAGGCAATGGGCGCTTATCCATCTGGAACAGCAATGGGCGGAAAATGTCCTTACAACAGAAGGCCAATTCCTTCATGAACGTGCCGATGACCCGTTTGAAGATGAGAAAAAGGGTGATGCCATTATATGGCGGGCACTTCAACTCATTTCATACAACCTGGGCTTAACCGGAAAGACAGATGTGGTTGAATTGGTAAAGGCACCAGGGACTGATGCAGATTCAATTGAAATCAAGGGAAAAAAAGGAAGGTGGAAACTGATCCCGGTTGAATATAAACACGGGAAGCCAAAATCTGATCACTGCGATGAAGTTCAGCTTTGCGCGCAGGCAATGTGCCTTGAAGAGATGTACAAAACAAACATCCGGGAAGGATTCATTTATTACGCGGCTATCAGGCATCGGACCTGTGTTGACTTCAGTCAGGCACTGAGAAAACAGGTGGATTTTTTCGCGAAAAGGATGCACGACATTTATAAAACGGGTATTACACCCCCTTCCGACTTTAAACCTCATTGCAGATCATGTTCACTGAAAGACCTTTGTCTTCCCAGTTCCATGACCGACAAACTTTCAGTAAATGAATATCTTAAGAATGCTCTCGATTATAATTATTAATATCCGGTATGCGCAAACTTCTAAATACACTCTATATTACCAGCCCGGAAGCCTATCTTGCAAGGGACGGCGAAAATGTGGTCGTCAGGGTGGCAGATACTGAAAAGCTAAGGATCCCGGTTCATAATATCGAAGGAATAGTATGTTTTGGATATCCAGGCGCGAGTCCGTCACTTATGGGTTTATGCGCTGAACGAAATGTAGGGTTATGTTTTCTTACGGAGAATGGACATTTCTGGGGTCGCTTTTCCGGTCCGGTAAAAGGCAATGTGTTATTGAGAAGGATGCAATATCGTATGGCCGATGATGTTGATGCTGCTCTTGAGATAAGCAGGCTGATTGTTGCCGGCAAGATAGCGAATTGCAGGAATGTGCTTCAGAGGGCAATCCGTGATCACGGGAACGAGGTTATTTCAGGACCGCTTTCGGAAGCTTCGGAAATTCTTGAAATACGTCAGAAGCAGGCACTCAGGGCTATGGATCCCGATTCGTTACGAGGTATAGAAGGGGATTCGGCAAATGCATATTTTAAAGTCTTCAATCATTTAATTGTGGCTCAGAAGGGTGAATTTGTCTTTAACGGCAGGTCACGAAGACCCCCGAAAGACAATGTCAACGCTTTATTATCCTTCGTTTACACACTTCTCGCGCATGAAGTGCAGTCTGCGCTTGAAAGCGTCGGCCTTGATCCATACATAGGATTCCTTCACACGGCCCGGCCGGGCAGGGCAAGCCTTGCCCTTGATCTGATGGAAGAATTAAGACCATACCTTGCTGACCGGTTGGTACTTTCGCTTATCAACAGGAAACAGATAAATAATAAGGGATTCAGGGAAAGGGAGGAATCGGGTGTCATCATGGACGATGATACAAGGAAGGAAGTAATTGGAGTCTGGCAACGAAGAAAGCAGGAAGAGATACAACACCCGTTCCTGAAGGAGCAAATACCTGTTGGTCTGTTGCCATATGCCCAGGCTTTATTGTTTTCAAGATTTATAAGAGGAGACATCGACAAATATCCGGTTTTTATAATGAAATGAAATATGATGGTTCTTATTACATATGATGTTGAGACTGTAACGCCCAAAGGCAGGAGCCGTCTTCGCAGAGTGGCTAAGCAATGTGTAAATTTCGGCCAGCGTGTACAGAATTCGGTTTTTGAATGTGTAGTTGATCCGGCCCAGCTGGCAGTGCTGAAACACAGGTTAGAAAGCATTATAGATGAAGAAAAGGACAGTTTAAGGATTTACAACCTGGGCAACAATTGGGAGAGGAAAGTTGAGAATTTCGGAACAAAGGAAGTTTTTAATCCGGAGGATGACACCCTGATATTATGATTTCGCGAACCTGGTGTTGTCGGGTAATTCGTGAATGTATCGCGTTCTTTGAAATAATGGGCAATCAAGTCGAATATGAGGTTAAAAGCATAAATAAAATCAACAGTAATATTATGACATCCGCGAAACAAGCGATGTATTATACTAATATACAATATTTTATCGATATTGCGGTCGCACCCCGTGCGGGTGCGTGGATTGAAACCCGGAAGTTGGAATAAAAGATTTGCACATAGCATGTCGCACCCCGTGCGGGTGCGTGGATTGAAACGGAAAGATCAGGCAGTACAGAGCTTCTTTTGCCTGTCGCACCCCGTGCGGGTGCGTGGATTGAAACATTATAATTTCAGCTACATCTTCGCCCCTTTCGGTCGCACCCCGTGCGGGTGCGTGGATTGAAACTGGGAGGTGGTTGTGCTTGCTGTCTGCTCCGATGTCGCACCCCGTGCGGGTGCGTGGATTGAAACTATTGCCTTAAAAATAGTTGCGTTGAGTGTAAAGTCGCACCCCGTGCGGGTGCGTGGATTGAAACGGTCTATCTACAATCAGGTAGATAAGGTGTATGTGTCGCACCCCGTGCGGGTGCGTGGATTGAAACACATATTCATGATGCAGGGTATACCGATCTCCGTGTCGCACCCCGTGCGGGTGCGTGGATTGAAACATTTTATTCTGGTTGTGGGTGTCCTGGACATCCTGTCGCACCCCGTGCGGGTGCGTGGATTGAAACCGGTCTGCTGTCATTTCCCTTGTGAAAAGATTGGTCGCACCCCGTGCGGGTGCGTGGATTGAAACAGCCTTCAAAAGTTGGTGGCGTGGCTCCGGCAAAGTCGCACCCCGTGCGGGTGCGTGGATTGAAACGTGGTAACGGTGGCGGTATGCGTAGCTGGGGCAAGTCGCACCCCGTGCGGGTGCGTGGATTGAAACTAAATATGGTCTTATTGAAAACCAGGATTATGTAGTCGCACCCCGTGCGGGTGCGTGGATTGAAACCTCGATTATCAGGTAACGGCAGCAAACTATTTAGTCGCACCCCGTGCGGGTGCGTGGATTGAAACCTTAATCTCGTTAAGTACCGTAATGATTTGTTGTCGCACCCCGTGCGGGTGCGTGGATTGAAACTTGTAAAAGCTGAAGT
>Ga0208825_1000918_pt1 | contig 24973 bp, 28 predicted proteins | sample AD_UKC113_MetaG_FD_184450 | JGI IMG/M metagenome (GOLD analysis project Ga0208825, IMG submission 184450) | Active sludge microbial communities of municipal wastewater-treating anaerobic digesters from Hong Kong - AD_UKC113_MetaG (SPAdes)... | ecosystem: Engineered > Bioreactor > Anaerobic >...
CCTGGTCACCGCGCGCGGCGCACCGGCGCACCGCCGCGCCATCCAGACGCTGATGCAGTGGAACATCCGCGTGGACGAGGCGATGTTTCTGGGCGGCCTGCCCAAGGGCGAATTCCTGCGCGAGTTCGAGCCCGACTTCTTCTTCGACGACCAGAGCGGCCACATCCGGCAGGCCGCCGGCTTCGTGCCCGCCGGGCATGTGGCGGCCGGTGTTACAAATGCATCCAAGACGGCGGAAACCCGGCGGCGCCCGCCCCGCTCCAAGGACGCATGACCCTGCTTTTGCGCCTGGCCCTGCCGTTGTTCGCCAGCCTGCTGCTTCCCGCCGCCGCGCTGGCCCAGCAAGCCCAGGCGGCCACGCCTGCCGCGCCGGCCCAGGCATCCGCGCCCGGCAAGGGCGAGTCCCAGGCGTTGCAGCTCTTCAAGCTGCTGGACGCCAATGGCGACGGCCGCGTCTCGTGGGCCGAGGCCCAGGTGGCCATCCGCCTCAAGCCCTCGCTGGCCGAGCTGTTTCGCCGCACCGACACCAATGGCGACGGCTACCTGACGCAGGACGAAATCCGCGCCGAAGCGGCCCGCCAGCGCGCCGAACGCCTGGCCCGGCGCGAGCGCGAGGCGCAGGCCGGCAAGGGCAACGTTCCCGCCCGGTAAACCCGCCCGGTAAAGTTTCTTGAAGACGTCGGCGCCGCGCAGCGCCTGCGCGTTGGCAACAAAACAAGACTGGCGCGGCCCGACCTGGCGCGCCCAGCCCTTGCGGAGACACCGCCATGGCCCCCCACGTTCCCCCCCTGTCCCGGCGCCGCGCGCTGCTGCTGGCCGCCGCCGGCGCCGCCACCACCTGGGCCCCCTGGGCCCGCGCCGACGACCCGGGCGCCGAACGCGCCGCCACCTGGCGCGTGCTCTCGCGCCTGGGCTACGGGCCCACGCCCGCGCTGCTGGCGCAGGTGCAGCAGGCCGGCGGGGCGCGCGCCTGGGCGCTGCGCGAGATCGACGCCGCCTTTGCCGCCAGCCAGCAGCCCATCCAGCTGGCCGGCCTGCCGGGCGACTTCGATGCGCCGTTGCCCGAAATCTTCCAGCACGCGGCCGAAGAGCGCGCCGCGCGCCGCGAGCGCCGCGACGCCCAGGGCAACGCCCCCGCGATGGCGCCCGCCCCCATGGCCGCCCCCGTCAACACCATGCCGGCCGCCGCGATGGCTGCCGACACGGATCCGCTTCGCTACAGCGCCCGCATGGTGCGCCAGGCGCAGGACTGGCGCCTGACCAGTTGCAGCCGCCCCGACGTCGAGCACCCGCTGCTGGCGCGCGTGAGCGAGTTCTGGTTCAACCACCTCAACGTCTCGGTCGACAAGGGCCCGGTGCGGCCCTTTGCCGGCCACTACCTGGTGCACGCCATCCGCGCCCACGCCTTCGGCCCGTTCGACCAACTGCTGCTGGCCAGCGCCCGCCACCCCGCCATGCTGTACTACCTCGACCAGGCGCAAAGCGTGGCCGAGGGCACCATGCAAGGCACCCAGCGCCGCGGCCTGAACGAGAACTACGCGCGCGAGCTGATGGAGCTGCACACCCTGGGCGTCGGCAGCGGCTACACGCAGACCGACGTGCGCGAGCTGGCCCGCGTGCTCACCGGCTGGACGGTGGCGCCGCGCCAGGACAGCGGTTTTCGCTTTGCCCCCCGCGCGCACGACGCGGGCCTCAAGACCGTGCTCGGACAGTCCTTCGGCGGCAACCCCGATCCCCGCGCCGGCGAGGCCGAGGGCGTGCGCGCGATCCGCATGCTGGCCGCCGAGCCGGCCACCGCCCACCGCGTGGCGCTGCGCCTGGCGCAGTGGTTTGTTGCCGACGCGCCGCCGCCCGCGCTGGTCGAGCAGCTCGCGCGCAGCTTCCTGTCCAGCGGCGGCGACAGCCGCGCCCTGCTGCGCACCCTGGTGCAGTCCGGCGCCTTCTGGGAGCCCGCCAACACCCTGTTCAAGACGCCGTTCGACTACGCCTGCTCCGCGCTCGCCGCCTGCGGTGGCCCGCAAGACGCGCGCGAGTTCACGCAAACCCTCAACCTGCTTCAAGGCGCCGGCCAGGGCGTGCTGCGCTGGCCCACGCCCGACGGCTACAAGACCGATCGCGCAACCTGGCTCGCGCCCGAGGCACTGACGCATCGCGCCGACTACGCCCTGGGCCTGGCGCGGCGCAATCCGCCGGTGGATTTTTTGACCGAGTTCATGCAGCCCGCCACCCTGCGCCACATCGACGCACAGCCCGCCCCCCTGCGCGCCGGCCTGCTGCTGGCCAGCCGCGAATTCATGTCGAAATGACCCACCCCCAGTCTCCACTCGCTGCGCGATGTTGCGCCTCCCCCCTTCGAGGGGGCACCGCCAGCGGGCGGGCCAAGCCCTTGCGCGGCGGTCGCTTGCTTGGCCTGCTCCGCGGCCCTTCGGCCCTTTGATCTTGAAAGCGAATTTCGTCGAAGCAAACCTCACCGCCTTCGCTTGATTGAAGCCGGAATCGGTTTTTCAGCAAGCGCGGCAAGCTATTTATTCAGGAGCAAACCATGAACACGCCCCTCTCCCGTCGCCAACTGCTGGCCGGTGCCGCCACGCTGGCGCTCGGCCCGCGCGCCTTTGCCCAGGCCACCCCGGGCGCCCAGGGCGAAGGCCGCCTCGTCGTCGTGTTCCTGCGCGGTGCGGTCGATGGCCTGTCGCTGTTCGTGCCCTACGCCGACCCGGACTACGCCCGCCTGCGCTCCAGCATTGCCCTGCCCGCGCCCGACGGCACCGACCAAAGCGCGCTCAAGCTGGACGACACCTTTGCCCTGCACCCCGCCCTGGCCGACGTGCTGCCGCTGTGGCAGCAGCGCCGCCTGGCCGTGATCCCCGCCGCCGGCTCGCCCGACCCGACGCGCTCGCACTTCGACGCGCAGTACCACTGGGAGACCGCACGCCTGGGCCGTGGCGGCGACACGCCCGGCTGGCTCAACCGCCTCGCCAGCGTGGGCGCCGACGCCGCTGCGGTGCATGCGCTGGGCGTGGGCGAATCCAACCCGCGCATCCTGGAGGGCCGCGCCCCCGTCAAGCTGGTGGCGCGCGGCCGCGCCGCCCAGCGCCCCGGCGCGCTGCAAAACCCGCAGGCGCGCGAAGCGCTGATGGCCTTGTACGACGGGCAGGACAGCCTGTCCAAGGCCTTTCGCCAGGGCGCCGACAGCCGCCTGCGCACCGCGCAGGACCTGACGCGCGAAATGCAGGCCGCCGACAACGGCGCCGCCGCGCCCGCGCTGCTGGTGCAGGACGCGCGCAACCTGGGCACCCTGATGCGGCAGGAGCGCGCCCTGCGCATCGGCTTTCTGTCGGCCGGCGGCTGGGACACGCACGCCAACCAGGGCGCCGTCACCGGCCAATTGGCCAACAACCTGCGCAGCCTGGGCGGCGCACTGGCGCAGCTGGCGCGCGACTTCGACCGCCCCGGCGACGTGATCGTGATGGCCAGCGAATTCGGCCGCACCGCGGCCGAGAACGGCAGCCGTGGCACCGACCACGGCCACGGCAACGCCATGTGGCTGATCGGCCCGCGCGTGGCCGGCGGCCGTTGGCACGGCCAGTGGACGGGGCTGGCCCAAGCCAACCTGCACGAGCAGCGCGATGTGCCCGTGCACCACGACTTTCGCGCCGTGCTGGCGCAGGTGCTGCGGCCCAGCTTCGCCCTGCGCGACAGTCAACTGGCCGACGTGCTGCCCGACACCCGCTGGGATGCGCGACTGGACAGCGTGCTGCATCAGGTCTGACCAGCCTTGCACCCCATTTTTGGGTTGAACTCGGCACGAATGTCATGACGGCCATCGTGCTCACTCCTGCGCGATCTCGTAGTCGCGCACGAACTTCTGCCAAGTGACAGCGGCCGACTCGATGGCCAGGCCCATTTGCTGGGGCGTGCCGCCGGACACCCGAAAGCCCTGCGCCTGCAGCGCGCTGCGCAGCGTCGGCTCGGCCAGTGCGTGTTGAACCTCTTGCGCCAGGCGCGCCGTCACCTCGGAGGGCGTGCGCGGCGGTGCGACCAATCCGTTCCACGCCGTCAGGGTGTCGACAGACAAGCCGCCCTCGGCCAAGGAGGGCACACCCGGCACGATATCGCTGCGCTCGGGCAAGGTCGCCAGCAAGCGCAGCTTACCGCTGCGCACGTGCCCCAACGCCGGCGCCAGCGGGCCGACATAAAACTGCAGTTCGCCACTGATCAGGTCGGGCATGAGTTGGGCGCCACCCTTGTACGGCACCCGCAAGGCCTTCAAGCCGGTGGCCCGCAACAACTGCGCCGTGACCATGTATTCGCCGAGCACGGCGGTGCCGTAGGTCAGCCGATCCGGGTTGGCCCTCAGATGCGCCATGAATTCGTCCACCGTGCTGGCCGGCACCTTCGGATTGACAAAAAGCCCGTAGAGCAGGTCCACCACGGTCGTCACCGGCGCAAATTCGCCCAGCGACTTGATTGGCGGCGATTTCATGAGCAGCGGCATGCCGGCCATCGACGCCATGGCCCACAGCAAGGTGTGGCCGTCGGGTGGGGCCGAAATCGCGGCCTGCACGGCAGGCGCGCCATTGCCGCCAGGTTTGTTCTCCACCAGCACGGGCTGCCCAAGGTTCCTGGCCAGCGATTGCGCCAGAAGGCGCGCGGCGGCGTCCGAGGCGCCGCCGGCCGGCGTCGCCACGATGATCTTGAGCGGATGCCCCCCGAGGCCGCCTTGCGTCAGCGCCGTCCGGGGCGCCATGGTGGCCACAATGGTGGCGTACGCGGACGAAAACAGCAAGGAACGCCTGCGCATGTCGATTCTCCGTGGGTTGTGCGATGGTTCTACTGTAGAAGGGCGAGGGGACGATGGAAAGCCGACTTGCACTGCATCTGGCTTTAACGTTTGGTTGAAGCGCAAAATGGCCCCACCAAGCGGCCCGGGGACGCGGACTCATGGACAAGCTCAAGGCGCTCGAATATTTCATCCGTTCGGTCGAGGCGGGCAGCTTCTCGCGCGCCGCGCAGCGTCTGGAGATCAGCGTTCCGGCCGTGCAGAAGCTGGTCGGAGCGCTTGAACACCAGCTTGGCGTCATCTTGCTCGAACGCGACACGCATGGCGTACGGCCAACGCCCGCTGGCGCCGAATATCTGGATCGCTGCCGCGCGTTGCAGCTGGAGCACGACGAGTTGAGACAAGTCGAGCGCCGCCTCAAAGGCTCGAGCGAGCGCGCCAGCGGCTTGCTGGCGGTCGCCGCTCATCCCCAGCTGGCTCACCACGTGCTGCTGCCGGCGCTGCCGCGGTTTCACGCACTTCATCCGGAGATCGAGATCGACCTGCGCACGGTCCATCGGATCAGCGACACCGACGCCGTGACCGCCGACGTGCTTCTCTTGCATGGCTGGCCCGATGCGCCGCCGGACTATGTGCACCACCGGTTGGGCGGCGCGCGCAGTCTGATCGCGGCCGCGCCCGAGCACTGGGCCGCCCACGGCGTGCCACAGCACCCTTCGGATCTGACTCGCTATGCCTGCCTGCCGATGCGCAACCCCAGCGGCACCCTGATCGATCTGTGGGAGTTCAGGCGCCAGGATCAAGCGGTGCAAGTGCCCGTGCGCGGCTGGCTGTCCAGCAACGCCCGCGAGGTCGTACTGGACATGGTCCTTGGCGGCCATGGCGTGGGTCGTTTCACCGAAATGACCACGCGCAACGCCGTGCAATCCGGTCGGCTGGTCCCGGTTTTGCTGGATTGGGAGGTGCAAAACGGCCCTCCAGTCAACCTGTTGTTCAAGGGCACAGCTCGACGAACCCCCCGGGTACGCGCATTTGTTGACTTTGTCCTTCAGTGTGTGCGCTCCATGCAGACCCTTCGCGACGCCCCGGCCGCGCAGGCACCGACACAGCGCCCCGCCTGGCATTTGCGCGGCTATTCACGAGCGTCTGCGACCGTTCGGCGCTCTGACTGACCAGCGCTTTCGGTGCCACGCAAGACCAGGCGACGCAAGCAACGGCTCCATCAGGCGCCGCGGCGCACCACATCGATCACGCGCGTCACCCAGGGCTCGGCCCAGTGGCTGGCCAGCAGGCCCACCAGGCCGGCCAGGCCCACGGCCACCATCGACACCGCCAGCGTGCGGATCAGCGGGCCGCTGCGCGTGCGCAGCACGAAGGACAGGCTGAACACCAGGCTGGTGAAGGACGCCAGCACCGCGCCCACGCCCGCGGTGATGGGCGCGATGTTTCCCTGCTCGGCCAGGGTGGCGGCCGCGGCCACCGCGCTGGCGCTGGACAGCAGGCCGCCGACCACGCTGACGAAGTAAAAGCCGGTGTCGCCAAAGTGGCGCTGGGTGAGCGCGCCCACCACGTGCAGCACCAGGAAGATGGCGCCGTACTTGAGCGCCTGCGCCAGCGAAAACGGCAGCTCCAGGTTGATCTCGGGCGTCGCCTCAGCCCGTGCGCCGTGGCGCTGGCGCATGCTGCCGAGCACCAGCGCCACATTGGTCAGCGCCATCAGCGCGAAGGCCGACAGCGCCCCCACCAGCGCCTGCGGCGCCAGGATCAAGAGCAGCGTGGCGTTGCGCGCCACCATGGCGGTGGTGGCCAGCAGGATGCCGCGGTAGGCCGTGGGCACGAAGGCCGCACCGACTTCGCGCACGCGCTCCGACAGCTCGATCACGGTGAAGTTGCTGTTGATCAGGCCGCCGAAGAAGCCCGACAGCTCGGTGCCGCGCGTGCCGTAGATCTTCCAGAGCACGTAGTTGAAAAAGCCGATGCCGGCGATCAGGATCACCGTGACCCAGGCATAGCGCGGCTCGATCACGTCGCCCGGGCCCACGGTGCCGGTCGGCAGCGCCGGGTAGATGACGATGGCCAGGATCGCCAGCAGCAGCGCCGAGCGGATCTCGCCCTCCGACAGGCCCATCGAGAAGTCGGCCAGCCGCTCCTTCCAGGCCAGCAGCGCGGCCCCGATCACCATCACCGCCGCCGGCGGCAGCGTGTGGCCCTGCCCGCACAGGATGCCCGACATGGCCGTCACCATCATGGCAGCGGACGTGGTCAGCTCGGTGCCCTGATTGGCCCGCAGCGACGACAGGTTCAGCAGCACCGCCAGCAGGCCCGTCAGCGCCAGCGCCGCCAGCGCGTAGGGCATGCCCAGCGCCCCGCCGATGGCGCCCAGCAGGCCGATGAAGCCGAAGGTGCGCACGCCCGCCTCCTTGCCGCGGCGCTCGCGCTCCAGCCCGATCAACAGGCCCAGCGCCAGCCCCAGCGCCAGCCGCATCAGGCTTTGCGAATACGGCCAGTTGGCCTGGGGCAGGGTCAGAATCGAATCGGGCATGGGCGGCGCAAAGGTGTCCGCTTCAGTATAGGACGCCCCTGCCGCGCGCCCCGCAAGCCGCTACCATGCGCGCTCCTTCCGACCGTGAAAGCCCCCGATGACCTGGTTCGACAAGCTCGCCCGCATCCAGCAGTTCCTGCGCCAGGTGGCGCACTTGTCAGCCCCGTACTTCGCCCGGTCCGACGAAAAATGGAAGGCCCGCGGCCTGCTGGCCGCCATCATCGCGCTGAACCTGGCCGCCGTGTACATGCTGGTGCAGATCAACGAATGGAACCGCACCTTCTACGACGCGCTGCAAAACAAGAACGCGGCGGTGTTCTGGACGCAGCTGGGCCGCTTCACGTATCTGGCGATGATCTTCATCGTCATCGCCGTCTACCGCTTCTACCTGACGCAGTTGTTGCAGCTGCGCTGGCGCGCCTGGATGACGCGCGATCTGATGCACCGCTGGCTGGCCAACCACGCCTTCTACCGCATGGAGCTGGCCCGCTACGGTGGCCCCGCGCCCGAGGAGCAGGCCGGCAGCGGCCTGCCCGTGCCCGGCCAGCGCGTGCCCGACAACCCCGACCAGCGCCTGCAGGAAGACGCCGCCCAGTTCACCGCGCAGACCGTGGGCCTGTCGATGGGCTTCTTGAATGCCGTGGTCACGCTGGCCAGCTTCGTCGGCATCCTGTGGGGCCTGTCGGGCAGCTTTTCGTTCAGCCTAGGCGGCAGCGAGTTCGCCATCCCCGGCTTCATGGTGTGGATGGCACTGCTGTACTGCACCGTCGGCAGCGTGCTCACGCACTACATCGGCCGGCCCCTGGTGGGCCTGAACTTCGAGCAGCAGCGGCGCGAGGCCAACTACCGCCACAACCTGGTGCGGGTGCGCGAGTACAGCGAATCCATTGCGCTGGACCACGGCGAGGCGGTGGAAGGCCGCAACCTCGACACGCGCTTTTCAGCCGTGCTGGCCAACTACCTCAAGCTCATCAACAAGCAAAAGCAGCTGGTGGGCTTCACCAACCTGTTCGGCCAGGCCGCTGTCGTGTTTCCCTTCATCGTGGCGGCGCCACGCTTTTTCAGCGGCGCCATTCAGCTGGGCGAGCTGATGCAGATCAGCAGCGCCTTCGACCGCGTGCAGGGCGCGCTGTCCTGGTTTGTCGACAACTACGACAGCCTGGCCGCCTGGCGCGCCACCACCGAGCGCCTGACCAGCTTCGACAGCCTGCTGGCGCAGCAGGAAGGCGCGGCTGCGGGCGTGGAGACCGCCAGCACCGCCCGCACCCTCGGCGCCGACGCGCTCACCGTGGCGCTGCCCACCGGCGTCACCCTGGTGCAAGGCCAGACGCTGGCCATGGCCCCCGGCGAGCACACCGTGCTGCAAGGCCCCTCGGGCAGCGGCAAGAGCACGCTGTTTCGAGCCCTTGCCGGCATCTGGCCCTGGGCCCAGGGCCGTGTCGCGCTGCCCGCCAGCGCCATGTTCATTCCGCAGCGCCCGTACTTTCCCGACGGCAGCCTGCGCGACGCGCTGGCCTACCCCGAGCCGGCCGAGCGCTACAGCGACGCGCAGCTGAAGCAGGCGCTGCAAGACGCGCTGCTGCCCCTGCTGGCCGAGCGCCTGGATGATCGCGACAACTGGACGCAAAAACTGAGCGGCGGCGAGCAGCAGCGGCTGGCGATCGCCCGCGTGCTGCTGAAACAACCCGCCTGGGTGCTGGCCGACGAGGCCACGGCCGCGCTGGACACCGAGGCCGAAAAAACCCTGTACGAGCGCCTGAAGGCCCTGACCGAGCGCGGCGGCGGCGCCTTGCTGTCCATCGCGCACCGCCCCAGCGTTGCACCGTTTCACAAGCGGCGCTGGCAGCTGGTGGCGCAACCCGAAGGCGCGCCCGCGCGCTACCGCGTCGAAACCGCGCCGATCGGCTGAACCGGGCGCCTCAAAACCGGTAGCGGTAGTAGAGCTGCCAGAAGTTGATGCCCGGGTTGGGCTCCTTGATGCCGAGGTTGGAAAGGTGCTGAAAGCGCAGCCCCGCCGTGTGGCGTCCCTGATCGCCCCAGGTCCAGCCGGCGCGCAACTCGTCGGAGAACTGGAACGCCGTGCTCAAGTCACGATCATTGGACACCCGCGTGTGCGACAGCAGGCGCGCGCCGATCGCACCTTCGACGAAGAACGTCGCCCGCGCACCTTCCAGCGTACGCTCCAGTCGCAGCACCGGCGAATAACCCAGCTCCACCAGGTCACGCGCCTGCGGCACACGCCACGCGGCCAGCTCCGCCTCATGGCGCAGCAGCAGGCGCCATTGCCGGCCCTGCCACAGCGGATCGGGGCGCGTCCAGCCCAGCACCAAGCCCAGCTTGCGCACCTGCTGGGTGCCCGAACCGGCCGTCAATGCCAGATCCAGATCCGGGGGGGCCGCCGCCGCCGGCACCGCCGCTCCCAGCAGAACCGCCAGGACAAGGACGCACCAGCCCTTTGAGCGCGGCAGCACCCGAGATGCAACATCACGTACGCCGAATCGGAAACAGGGTTTCATCGAGCCAGTATCCTTCGATCGCCAAACTCCGTGCAACGCACGGCCCTTTCAACCGCGAAGCGGCATTCGGATGCGCATGCTGGCCCCTGTCAGGGCAGCACGAATCGCATAATGCAACGCTGACCCCGACATCAACTTCTGAGCCAACGACCCGCCATGCGATCCCAGCTTTGCCAATTCTTGACCGTTGCCGCCCTCGCACTGGGCGGCGCCAGTGTTCATGCCCAGGGCGAGGTGACTCGCCTCATCGTGCCGTTCGCACCGGGCGGTGCGCAGGACGTGATCGGACGGCTTCTGGCCGAGCGCCTGGGCAGTCGCCTGGGTGCTCCCGTCGTGGTCGAGAACAAGGCGGGCGCCGGTGGCGTGATTGCTGCCGACGCGGTGGCCAAAGCCAAACCCGACGGGCGCACGCTGCTGCTGGCGACCGGAGGCGCCATCACCATCGCGCCGCACCTCATCAGCAAGCTCAGCTACGACCCCCGCAAGGACTTCGTGCCCATTGCGCTGGTGGCCGACACGCCCATGACGCTGGCCGTGCGTGTGCAAAGCCCCTACGCCAACGTGGCCGACCTGCTCAAGGACGCCAAGGCCAACCCCGGCAAGGTCAGCTTTGCCTCGACGGGCAACGGCACCATCTCGCACCTGACGGGCGAGCTGCTGGCGCAGGCCGCCGGCGTACAGCTGCTGCACGTGCCCTACCGCGGCGCGGGCCCGGCCATCACCGACCTGCTGGGCGGGCAGGTGGCTGCCATGGTCACCAGCTCGGCCTCGATCGAACCCATGGTGCTCGACAAGAAGGCGCGCGTGCTGGGCAGCTTCACAAAAGCGCCGATTGCCGCGCTGCACGGCGCGCCCACCATGGGCGAGGCCACGGGCCTCAAGGGCCTGACGGTGCCGGTCTGGGTCGGCCTGCTGGCGCCGGCGGGCACGGCCAAGCCGGTGCTGGACAAGCTGGCCACCGAGCTGCAGGCCATCTGCGCGCAGCCCGACATCATCGAGCGCTTCAAGGCGCTGGGCGCAGCCGCCACCTGCGGCGGGCCCGCCGAGCTGGGCAAGGTGATCGCCGAGGACGACAAGCGCTGGGAAGGCGTGATCCGGCAAGGCAAGATTCAGGTCAACTGACATGGCTCACCCCCAGTCTCCACTCGCTGCGCGATGTTGCGCCTGGTGCTCGCCGCCAGAGGCGGCGGCCCTTCGGTCTGTCCAGACCTGCGCAGGCAGGTCTGGAGCCGCAGACCTCAGCCCCCTTGCAGGGGGCCGAGCCTGCGCACAAAAGGTCCGGTGGACCTTTTGTTGGCTGGCGAGGGGTCGGGCCACTGGCCCGGCGCGGCCTGCAAGGCTCGCCAGTGGCCGGGGAGACCCCGGCCACGGCGATCGCTGGCACGGCCTGCTCCGCGGCCACCGGGGTCTTGGGCTTTTGCGTGTCGCGGGCAGGCGGTAAGAAGGGGAGTCATTGCGCATGAACATCGGCATCATCGGCGTGGGCGGCATCGGCCTGGCCAGCGCGGCATGGCTGGCGCACCGGGGCCACGCGGTCACGCTGTGGGCACCACGCGCGGCCGCGCCCCGGCGCGCGGGGCCCCAGGCGCTGACCAGCACGGGTGTGCTCGAGGCCAGCGTCACCGTGCACTGGGTGGGCTCGGTGGCCGAGCTGGCGGGCAGCGATCTGATCCTGATCGCCGTGCCCGTCAACGGCCACCGCGCGGTGATGGACGCGCTGGCCCCGCACCTGCGCGCGGGGCAGACGGTGCTGGTCAGCTCGATGGCCTCGCTGTCCTCGCTGTATCTGTACGAGCAGGCGCGCGCGCGCGGCCTGGCCGACGTGACGGTGGCCAGCCTGGGCACCACGGTGCTGACGGCGCGGCGCGAGGCGTTCGATCGCGTGCGCATCATGACGCGGCGCACGCAGCTGGGCGTGTCGGCCCTGCCCACCGCGCGCCAGGGCGCCGTGCTGCAACTGTGCACTGCGCTGTTCGGCGAGGGTTTCACGCCGCAAACCAACGCCCTGGCCAGCGCGCTCAGCAACATCAACCCGGCCGCGCACGGCCCGCTGGCGCTGTTCAACTGGACGCGCATCGAACGCGCCGAGCACTGGCCCCAGTACCACTACATGACGCCGCGCGTGGCGGCCGTGATCGAGCGGCTGGACGCCGAGCGCCTGGCGCTGGCGGCCGCCTTTGGCCTTCAGGTTCGCACCATCGAGCAGCACTTCGCCCAGTCGTTCGCCACCACGGCGCCGCGCCTGGCCGACATCGCCGCCGAGTTGCACGCCAAGCGCGGCGGCCCGCCCGGTCCGACCGACACGGGCACGCGCTTTCTGGGCGAGGACGTTCCCTTTGGCCTGGTGTTTTGCGCCGCGCTGGGGCGCATCGCCCAGGTGCCCACGCCCGCCACCGACACCATCATCGCCACCGCCGGCCTGATCACCGGCTGCGACTTTGCGGCGCAGAACACGCTGATCGAGCCACTGGGCCTGCGCGGCGAAACGCGCGCGGGACTGCTGGCGCGCGTGGGCGCCTGAGCCAGTTCAGCCGCCGCCGCGCATGTCCGGGCTGTCCGGATCCGCGCCGATCTCGGTGCGCTGCACCCGCATGTCGGGGCCGAAGAACACGTTGAAGGCCTTCTTGTCGCTGGGCGGCTCCAGGAACTTCCAGGTCCAGACGGTTTCATTCTTCAGCGCGTACGGCACCTGCCTGGCCGGCTTGCCCAGCATGCGGCGCACGTCCTCCACCCCCATGCCGGCATGCACGCGCGCGAAGTTCTGGGGCGTGAGCACCTGGCGCAGCGCACTCATCTTGCCGTCGGCGCCGATGGTGATCATGTAGTTGCGCAGGCCCTCGGGCTGGCGGTTGTATTCGTAGGTCTTGGCGCCGCCGGCCTCGGGCCACACGCGCTCGGGCTGGCCGAAGCGCTGCACCACGTCGGCCTCGGTGGACACCCCCTCTTCCAGCTCCTTGATGGCTTGCGGGTCGCAGCCGGCCGCCGCCAATGCAGCGGCGAGCATGGCGACGACGCCCCATCGACGAACCCGAATCCCTGTGCTTTCCATCATGACCGACCCCGGTAAAATCAAACCATGGCGTTTGTAACGCATCGCGCCCGCCCGGCGCGGACGGCGCCTCACGACCTTTTTCAAAAGATCCATGTCCATCGCCAAATTGTTCGCCCGCCCGCACTACACCTCCCCCGCCACGGACTTCCTCCGGGCGCTCAAGCAGGAGCGGCCCGAGCTGGACCAGGCGCAGCGCCAGGGCCGTGCGCTGCTGTGGGACAAGCGCATCGACCGCGATCAGCAAGCCGAGATGCGCGCCGGCCGCATCCCGCCGACGGGTTACGTGTACTACGCGCTGCCGCGCCGTCCAAAGTCCGATCACGCCTGAGCCGGTGACCGCCGCCGACGACACCCTGCTGCTGCTGGCCGCGCCCGAGGCCGAGCAGCCGCAGGTGGTGGACCATGTGGCGGTGGCGCGCCTGTACGGCGAGCCGCTGTTCGCGCTGCCGCAGGACCTGTACATCCCGCCGGATGCGCTGGAGGTGTTCCTGGAGGCCTTCGAGGGCCCGCTGGACCTGCTGCTCTACCTGATCCGCAAGCAGAACTTCAACATCCTGGACATCCCCATGGCGGCGGTGACGCGCCAGTACCTCAGCTATGTCGATGAGATCCGCAGCCGCAACCTGGAGCTGGCGGCCGAATACCTGCTGATGGCGGCCATGCTGATCGAGATCAAGTCGCGCATGCTGCTGCCCCCGCGCAAGAGCGCCGAGGGCCAGGAGCCCGAGGACCCGCGCGCCGAGCTGGTGCGCCGCCTGCTGGAGTACGAGCAGATGAAGCTGGCGGCCACGCAACTGGCCGAGGCGCCGCAGTTCGGGCGCGATTTTTTGCGCGCGCAGGTGTATGTCGAGCAGGCGCTCACCCCGCGCTTTCCGGACGTGGAGCTGGCCGACCTGCAAAGCGCCTGGGCCGACATCCTGAAGCGCGCGAAGCTGGTGCAGCATCACAAGATCTCGCGCGAGGAATTGAGCGTGCGCGAGCACATGTCCATCGTGCTCAAACGCCTGCAGGGCCGGCGCTTTGCCCCGTTCGAGGACCTGTTCGACCCCGCGCGCGGCGTGCCGGTGCTGGTGGTCACCCTGATCGCGCTGCTGGAGCTGGCCAAGGAAACCCTGGTCGAAATCACCCAGGCCGAGGCCTACGCCCCGATTTACGTGCGCCTGGCCTTCACGCCGGCGGGATAAATCACGCTCTGCCCGACCGGCGCATCGGCGCGCGCCCCATGTCCGGCCCATTCGCGTCAGAATGACCGGCTGTTTCGTTCATTTTGAAGGGGTACGTCATGGGACTGCTTGATTCCGTTTTGGGTTCGGTGCTGGCCGGGCAAGGCCAAGGCCAAGGTCAAAGCCCGCTGGGCGGCGGCCTGGGCAACATCCTGGGCGGCATGCTGGGCAGCGGCCAGCAGCAGCAGGCGCCGGGCGGCGCCGGCGGTGGCCTCAACATGGGCATGATCGCGGCGCTGGCACCCATCCTGATGTCGATGCTGGCCAACAACAGCCAGTCGGGCGGGCTGGGCGGGCTGCTCAACAAGTTCCAGCAAGCGGGCCTGGGCGGCGCCGCCAGCAGTTGGGTGGGCACGGGCGAAAACCACCCGGTCACCTCCGACCAGGTCACGCAGGCGCTCGGTCCCGACGTGATCGGCAACATCGCCGCACAACTGGGCGTGGGCCATGCCGACGCCGCCGGCGGCGTGGCGCAGTTGCTGCCCGAACTGATCGACAAGCTCACGCCCCACGGCCAGGCCCCGCAGGGCGGCCTGGGCAGCGCCGACGACATCGTCGGCATGCTGGGCAAGATGCTGGGGCGGTGAAACAGCACACCCCCAGTCTCCACTCGCTGCGCGATGTTTCGCCTCCCCCCTTGCAGGGGGCATCGCCAGTGACCGGGGAAACCCCGGCCACGGCGATCGCTGGGCCGGCCTGCTCCGCGGCCACTTGGCTCTTTGGGTTTCATGGCTTGCGGGTGATGCGCAACGCCATGGGCGCCCCGGATATCAATGATCCGGGGCCGATCAGAGCAATTCGCCCTTGGGATCGCGCCCCATCAGCGCGGCCACGGCCTCCACCGGTTTGAGCTGGCCGTCCAGCAGCGCCACCACGCATTCGGTGATGGGCATTTCCACGCCCAGGTGGCGCGCACGCTGCAAGACCGTGTGGGCGCTGTACACGCCCTCGGCCACGTGCCCCAGTGATTGCACCGCCTCGGCCGGCGTCTTGCCTTCGGCCAGCAGCAGGCCGACGCGGCGGTTGCGGCTCAAGTCGCCGGTGGCCGTCAGCACCAGATCGCCCAGGCCCGACAGGCCCATGAAGGTTTCAGGCTGTGCGCCCAGGGCCACGCCCAGGCGCGCAATTTCGGCCAGTCCGCGCGTGATCAGGGCGGCGCGCGCGTTCAACCCCAGATTCAAGCCGTCGGCCAGGCCGGTGGCAATCGCCAGCACGTTCTTGACCGCGCCGCCCACCTCCACGCCAACCCAGTCGTCGTTGCCATACACGCGCAGCGTGGGGCCGTGGAAAGCCGCCACCAGCGCCTGGCGCACGCTCTCGTGCCGGCTGGCCGCGACCAGGGCCGTGGGCTGCCCGCGCGCCACCTCCTGCGCAAAGCTGGGGCCCGACAGCACGCCGGTGGCCAGGTTTGGCGCGGCAGCACGCGCGATCTCGTGCGGCATCAGGCCGAAGGGGCGGTGCGCCGCCGGGTCCTGCGCGGGCTCGAAGCCCTTGCACAGCCAGGCCACCGGCACGCGCACATCGCGCAGCAGGGTCAAGGTGGGGCGCAGGCCGGCCACAGGCGTGGCCACGACCAGCAGATCGGCCTGCGCCGCTGCTTCCAGCAGCCGCTCCACGTCGCCGCCATGCACCGCCAGCTCGCGCGGCAGCGGGATGCCGCGCAGGTAGCGCGCGTTCTCGCGCTGGGCAGCCATGGCCTCGGCCTGCACGCCGTCGCGCGCCCACAGCACCACCTGGTGGCCGGCGGGGTTGCGCGCCGCGCTCACAGCCAGCGCCGTGCCCCAGGCGCCGGCGCCGATGACTATGATTTTCATAGCTGGTTGCGCTTGATGGGTGGGCGCCAGGGGCCGAATCGGCAAAAATTACTGCGTGGTGGCGGGCGCCTGGACTTGCGCCGCCTGCTGTTGCTCGTACATGGCCTGGAAGTTGATCTCGGCCAGATGCACGGGCGGAAAGCCGGCGCGCTGCACCAGATCGGCCACGTTGCTGCGCAGGTAGGGGTAGACGATCTGCGGGCAGGCCACGCCGACGATGCCGGCCATCTGCTCCTCGGGCACGTTGCGAATCTCGAAGATCGCCGCCTGCTTGCACTCGACCAAAAACACGGTCTTGTCGGCAATCTTGGACTGCACCGTGGCCGTCACGGCGATCTCGAAGATGCCCTCGGCCACCGCCTCGGCGTTCACGCCCAGGTTGATCTCCAGCGCCGGCTGCGCCTGCTCCAGCAGGATGGCGGGCGAGTTGGGCTGCTCCAGCGACGCTTCCTTCAGATAGACGCGCTGGATGTTGAAAACGGGATCCTGATCGGCCATGAAATATCTCGGTTGGGGAAAAAGCAGAAGAAACACGACCGCAGCGCGGCCGCGCAAACGCTGGATTATCTCAGGCGCCGGCCAGCAGCGGCAGCAAATCGCCCCGCGCATCCAGCGCCATCAGATCGTCGCAGCCGCCCACGTGGGTGGCGCCGATGAAGATCTGCGGCACGGTGCGCCGGCCGCTGCGCTCCATCATCCGCACGCGCTGGGCGGGCTCCAGGTCGACGCGGATTTCTTCGTATTCGGTCACGCCGCGCGCCGCCAGCAACTGTTTGGCGCGGATGCAGTACGGGCAGGTTCCGGTGGTGTAGAGGGTGATGGGGGGCATGTCCGCAGCGAGCCTCAGGTCTTTTCGACTGGCAGGTTGGCGTCGCGCCAGCTCTTCATGCCGCCGGCCAGCACCTCGGCCTGCTCGTAGCCGAGCTTGCGCGCCGTGGCGACGGCACGGCGCGCCCGCACGCCCGAGGCGCAGACCATCACCAGCGGCGTGGCCTTGTTCTTGACGGCGCCGGGCAGCCTGGCCTCCAGCTCGGCCAGCGGAATGCTCTTGGCGCCCACCACGTGGCCGGCGGCAAACTCCTCGGGCTGGCACACGTCGATCACCACCGCCTTCTCGCGGTTGATGCGCTGCACGGCCGCCGCGGCCGAAAGCCCGCCGCCCGAGCCGCCTTGCAGCAGCGGCCAGGCCAGCAGGCCGCCCGAGACCAGGGCCAGCAAGACCAGTGACCAATTGGCAATCAAGAAATCCACGGTGAACGTCCTTTGTGTGTTCGCTGCAAAAGCCCGCCGTGCAACCTGGGCCTATCGACGGCAACCCGCCATTTTAAAATGAGCGCTTGTTGCCGTGCGCGCTGGCCGCCTCGGCCCCGTGTTTTTTCGCACTCCCCACCCCATGCACAAGCTCGTCCTGATTCGCCACGGCGAATCCACCTGGAACCTGGAAAACCGCTTCACCGGCTGGACCGATGTTGACCTGACCCCCACCGGCATCGAGCAGGCGCGCCAGGCCGGGCGGCTGCTGAAGGCCGAGGGCTACGAATTCGACCTGACCTGCACCAGCGTGCTCAAGCGCGCCATCCGCACCCTGCACCTGACGCTCGACGAGATGGACCGCCTGTGGCTGCCCTCGACAAAGCACTGGCGCCTGAACGAGCGCCACTACGGCGCCCTGCAGGGCCTGAACAAGGCCGAGACGGCCCAGCAGTACGGCGACGCGCAGGTGCTGACGTGGCGGCGCAGCTACGACACCCCACCGCCGGCGCTGGCGCTGGACGATCCGCGCTGCGAGCGCAGCGACCCCCGCTACGCCCGCCTGAAGCCCGAGGAAGTGCCGCTCACCGAATGCCTGAAGGACACCGTGGCGCGTGTGCTGCCGTTCTGGAACGCGGTGATGGCGCCCGAGATCCAGGCCGGGCGGCGCCTGGTGGTGGTGGCGCACGGCAACTCGATCCGCGCGCTGGTCAAGTACCTGGACGGCATCTCCGACGCCGACATCGTGGGCCTGAACATCCCCAACGGCATTCCGCTGGTGTATGAGCTGGACGAGGCGCTGCGCCCCCTGCGCCACTATTACCTGGGCGACGCGCAAGCCGCCGAGCAGGCCGCCGCCGCCGTGGCGCGGCAAGGCCGCGGGTGAAATGGCACACCCCCAGTCTCCACTCGCTGCGCGATGTTTCGCCCACCCCCTTGCAGGGGGCCGAGCCTGCGCACAAAAGGTCCGGTGGACCTTTTGTTGGCTGGCGAGGGGCCGGGCCACTGGCCCGGCGCGGCCTGCAAGGCTCGCCAGTGGCCGGGGGAACCCCGGCCACGGCGATCGCTGGCTTGGCCTGCTCCGCGGCCGTTCGGCCCTTTGGGTTTCATACCCTGCCGATGGCGGGCAGCGCCATGGATAACCGAAGCGCAGGTGGCGGAACTTCCCCCCGCGCAGCGGACCCAAGATCGACCCTCCACCCGAACCCTGTATATTGAGCGCTTGCCTCAGGAAAGCCCCGTCACATGAGCCAGAAAACCAAGATCGCCGGCTGGATTGCCGTAGGTGCGCTCGCCGGCGCGCTGACCACCGTATCGCTGCAAACCGTGGCGCGCGGCACGCTGGCGCCGCTGCCGCTGCAGGAGTTGCAGCAACTGGCGGCGGTGTTCAGCATGATCAAGACCGACTACGTCGAGCCGGTGGACGAGAAAAAGCTGCTCACCGACGCCATCTCGGGCATGGTGGCGGGGCTCGATCCGCACTCGCAGTACTTCGACCAGAAGTCCTACAAGGAATTCCGCGAAGGCACGACCGGCCGCTTTGTCGGCGTGGGCATCGAGATCACCCAGGAAGACGGGCTGATCAAGGTGGTCTCGCCCATCGAAGGCTCGCCCGCCGACCGCGCCGGCCTCAAGCCGGGTGATCTGATCACCAAGATCGACGACACCGCCGTCAAGGGCCTGGCGCTGAATGATGCCGTCAAGCGCATTCGCGGCGAGCCGGGCACCAAGGTGCGTTTCACCGTGCTGCGGCGCGACGAGGACCGCAGCTTTCCCGTCACCATCACGCGCGAGGAAATCCGCACCCAGTCGGTCAAGGGCAAGATGCTGGAGCCTGGCTACGCCTGGATCCGCGTGTCGCAGTTCCAGGATCGCACGGTGGATGATTTCGTCACCAAGATCGACGCCCTCTACAAGCAGAACCCCAACCTGAAGGGGCTGGTGCTTGATCTGCGCAACGACCCGGGCGGCCTGCTGGACGCCGCGGTCGCCGTGTCGGCCGCCTTCCTGCCCGAGGGCGCCACGGTGGTCACCACCAACGGCCAGATCGAGGAAAGCAAGGCCGCCTTCAAGGCCATCCCCGAGGACTACATGCGCCGTCGCGGCGCCGACCCGCTGGCCAGCCTGCCGCCTGCGCTCAAGAAGGTGCCGCTGGTGGTGCTGGTCAACGAGGGCTCGGCCTCGGCCAGCGAGATCGTGGCCGGCGCGCTGCAGGACAACAAGCGCGCCGTCATCATGGGCAGCCAGACCTTCGGCAAGGGCTCGGTGCAGACCGTGCGCCCGCTCGGCCCCGACACGGCCCTGAAGATCACCACCGCGCGCTACTACACGCCCAGCGGCAAGACCATCCAGGCCAAAGGCATCATGCCCGACATCCTGGTGGACGACACCGCCGAGGGCAGCCCCTTTGCCGTGCTGCGCATGCGCGAGGCCGACCTGGACCACCACCTGGCCGGCAGCAGCCCCGACAAGAAGGACCCGGCGCTGGAGCAGGAGCGCGAGGAAGCCCTGAAGAAGCTCGAGGCCGAGGCCAAGAAGCCCGCATCCGAGCGTCGCCCGCCCGAATACGGCAGCGCCAAGGACTTTCCGCTGCAGCAGGCGCTGGCCAAGCTCAAGGGCGATCCGGTGAAGGTCAGCACCACGCTGACCGCGCGCAAGGAAGAGCCCAAGACCGAGTGAGGGGCTGGCGCCAGCGCACGGCGCCCAGCGGCCATGGACGACTCGCAACTGCTGCGCTACTCGCGCCATGTGCTGCTCGATGACATCGGCATCGAAGGCCAGCAGAAGCTGCTGGCCGCGCATGCCCTGATCCTGGGCGCCGGCGGCCTGGGCTCGCCGGCGGCGCTGTACCTGGCCAGCGCCGGCGTGGGGCGCCTGACGATCGTCGATGACGACACGGTCGATCTGACCAACCTGCAACGCCAGATCATGCACACCAGCGCCCGCGTCGGCCAGGCCAAGGTCGATTCGGCGCGCACGGCCATTGCGGCGCTCAACGCAGGCGTGCAGGTGCGCACGGTGGCGCAGCGTGCCGATGCCGCGCTGCTGCATGAATTGGTGCGGGATGCCGACGTGGTGCTGGACTGCGGCGACAACTACGCCACGCGCCACGCGCTCAACGCGGCCTGCGTGCGCCACCGCAAGCCGCTGGTTTCGGGCGCGGCCATCCGCATGGACGGACAAGTCTCGGTGTTCGATGCGCGCCGCGGCGACTCGCCCTGCTACGCCTGCGTGTTTCCGCCCACGCAGCAGGTGGAGGACGTGGCCTGCGCCACCCTGGGCGTGCTGGCGCCCCTGGTGGGCGTCATCGGCAGCCTGCAGGCCACCGAGGCCATCAAGCTGCTGTGCGACATCGGCGAGCCGCTGGTCGGGCGCCTGCTGATGATCGACGCCAGGCGTGCCGACTTCACCACCGTGCGCGTGCAGCGCCAGCACGACTGTCCGGTTTGTGGCGCGGCCGCGCCGCCGCACTGAAAAAGCGGCGAGCGGCTGTTGCGGTGATTCACCGGCGCCCTTCGGGCGCTTGTCCTACATCCGGGCACCGCCAACACGCGCAGACTCGCGCTTGTTACCTGTCGAAACCGTGGCCAACCATGACCGCGTGCGAAACAGTTTGAAGAGCACCAGCACGCCATGCCAGTCAGTCGCCCCCTTCGGGTCTATTTTGTCGAGGACAACACGGTCATCCGCGACCGCCTGATCGTCACCCTGAATGAATGGGTGGGCATCACCCCCGTCGGCCATGCCGAAGGCGAGCAGGACGGCAGCGCTTGGCTGACGCGCGCCGATTCGGTGTGGGACCTGGCCATCGTCGATCTCTTTCTCAAGCAGGGCAACGGCCTGGGCGTGCTGCAGGCGTGCCGGGGGCGCCTGGCGCCGCGCAAGGTGGTGGTGCTCACCAACTACGTCACGCCAGACGTGCGCGCACGCTGCCATGCTATGGGTGCCGACGCCTTCTTCGACAAGTCCAGCGATCTGGAGGCCCTGTTCGACTACTGCACGCAGTTGCGCACCGCACTGCAAGCGCCGCCGGCCGCTTGAGCGGGAGCGGCGGCCATCAGGTGATCAGCTTGTTCGTCAACGCGTAATACGTCAGGTCGCTGTTCGAATGCAGGCCCAGTTTTTCCATCAGGCGCGTGCGGTAGGTGCTCACGGTCTTGACCGACAGCGACAGCTCCTCGGCCACCTGCCCCGCGGTCTGGCCGGCGGCCAGCTTGAGGAACACCTGGAACTCGCGCTCCGACAGCAGCTCGTGCGGCAGCCCGTCGGCCTTGCGGTCGAGCTGCTGCGCCATCAACTCGGCCACCTGCGCCGAAAAGTAGCGCTTGCCCAGCGCGATGGTGCGGATGGCGTCGACGATTTCCAGCGGGTCGCACTCCTTGTTCAGGTAGCCGCGGGCGCCCTGGCGGATCAGGTTCATCGCGTAGTGCTCCTCGGGGTAGATCGACAGCACCAGGATGCCCACGTCCGGCGCCTTGGCGCGGATCATGGCCAGCGCATCGATGCCGCCCTGCCCGGGCATCGACAAATCCATCAGCATCACGTCCATCTCGGTGGTGCGCGCCAGATCGATCGCCTCGCGGCCGTTGGCGGCCTCGCCCACCACGCGCACATCGACCTGCTCGGCCAGGAAGTTGCGCAACCCGACGCGAACGATGGCGTGATCGTCCACAATGCCCACTCTGATCATGACTTGACCCTTGTTGTCAACGCGTGAACCCACAACAAGGCCCACCCGCCCATTCTATGAAGGTCATGCCAGAGAAGGGGCTGCTCCACCACATCTCGCCGTCGTTCCTGCGGCATCGCCCTCGCAAGTATTGGCTGGCGATCCTGGTGTCCGTCCTGTGCGCGCTGGGCGTGTTGGTGCTGGCCGAGCGCTCCTACAACACCCTGATGCGCGTGGCCGGCGAACGTCAGCAACTGCAACTGGTGAGCGCGACCATCGACGCGCTGGGCGACGACCTGACCCTGGCTGAATCAAGCCAGCGCGGCTATCTGCTGACCGGCGACACCCGCTATCTGGAGCCTTTCAAGAGCGCGGCCGGCCGCATTGCGGCGCGCACGAACCTGCTGCGCGGCATGGCGCCGCTGCCGCTGCGCGAGTCGCCCAGCCTGCGGGGCATGTACGCGCAGATGGAGCTCAAGCTGGGCGAGATGAACCGGACGATCGAGCTGCGCACCCGCGACGGGCCCGATGCAGCGCAGCGCCTGGTCAACACCGATGCCGGCAAGCAATACATGGAGGCGTTCCGCAGCCATCGACAACTGGTGAGCCAAGCGGCCGACGCGCTGATCGTGCGCAAGCAGGTCGAATTCAACCGACTGCTCAGCGCCACGCGCCTGTCCTTCATGGCTTGCGTGCTGGCGGCGCTGCTGGCTTTCGTGCTGTATCTGGGGCAGACCTACCGAATCGACAAACTGACCCGCAGCGCGCAGCGCGCGACCGAGGAAGAGCGCGCCCGGCTGGAGCGCCAGGTGCGCGAGCGCACCGCCCGCCTGACCGATCTGGCGTCCTATCTGCAAACCGCCGTCGAGGACGAACGCGCCCGTCTGGCGCGCGAGCTGCATGACGAGCTGGGCGCGCTGCTGACCGCCGCCAAGCTGGACGTGGCACGCCTGCGCATGCGCCTGCCGGCCGATGCCGGCAAGTTGGCCGACGACCTGGCCCACCTGAGCGGCGTGCTCAATGAAGGCATCGCGCTCAAGCGCACCATCATCGAGAACCTGCGGCCTTCGGCCCTGACCAACCTGGGGCTGGTGCCGGCGCTGGAAAACCTCACGCGCGAATGGTCGCATGCGAGCCGCATCGAGGTGCATACCGCGCTGGAGCCGGTCGAGCTGGACGAGTCGCGCGCGCTGGCGGTCTACCGCCTGGTGCAAGAAGCGCTCACCAACATCCAGAAATACGCCCGGCCCTCGCGCGTCGCGGTGCGTCTGGACACGCATGACGGCATCGTCGAGGTGAGCGTGGTGGATGACGGCGTCGGCTTCGATCCGTCCAACCTGCCGCTGGCCACACATGGCCTGACCGGCATGCAGCATCGCCTGGACGCCTGCGGCGGGCGCCTGGTCATCGATTCGGCGCCCGGGCGCGGCACGCGCATCACGGGAACCCTCGCGCAGCAACCGGCGCCCCGCTGAAGGCGCCGCGGCTCGAACGCCGCCATCCGATCGTGCAGGCGGCGCCGCTTTGCCATGGGCCGCCGGCCGGGCGTCGCACGGGCTGAGCGCACTGGGGCGTTGTCCTACATGCGGGCGGTGCAAGCGCCCACAGGGCGTCAAGGCCGCTGCCGATGCCGCCCGCGTCCGCCGACACCTACGCTTGGGCCATGCCGTCGAGAACAGGGGGTGCAGCACAGCCCCACCCGCCGGCCCCATCAACCCAAGCACACACGTGATGAGCAACAAACAACCCATCGAACAGGTCGCCCGCACCGCCGCCCGAGCCACCGACCGGCTGGCCGCCAACGCGCAAAGCGGCATCGACGCCACGCGCGAGCTGGCCAACGACGCCCTGGACAAGGCCAGCAGCCGTGTCACCACCCTGCGCGACGATATGCAGCCCGCCATCGAAGCCGTGTCCAGCCGGGTGCAGGACATGGCGGCGCGCGGCATGGCGGCCGCCGCCGAAACCCGAGACCTCGCCCGCGAAAAGCTCGCCGAAGCGTCGGACCACACCAGCGCCTACGTGGCTGAAAAGCCGTTCAAGGCGATGGCCCTGGCGGCCGCCGCTGGCGCGTTGCTGGCCATGCTGTGGCGCCGCCGCTGACGGCCGGCCCATATCCCACCCGTCAACCGAATCCCCCACAAGAGAAGGAGAAAGTCCATGAAACCCGTTCGTACCCTGATTCTCGCCGCATGCGTCGGCGCCAGCTTGGCCACCGTTGCCGGCTGCTCGGTCATCCGCGGCCAGGAATCGGTCAGTTCCTATGCCGACGACGCGAGCATCACGGCCGAAGTCAAGGCCAAGCTGATCGACAGCAAGGCGGTGGACGGCGGCGCCGTCAACGTGCAGACCATGCACGGTGAAGTGGCCCTGAGCGGCTTTGCGAAGAGCACCACCGAGCGCGACCGCGCCGGCCAGATCGCACGCGACGTGAAAGGCGTGCGCAGCGTGCACAACAACCTCGTCGTGCGTCCCTGACGCACATCCACGCTCTTTTGCACGCGCGGTGCCCGCAGCAAATCAGCGACCTGACCTCGGCACCCCCATCGAAAAGGAAATCACCATGAATGAAGACACCATCAAGGGCAACTGGAAGCAATTCAAAGGCAAGGTCAAGGAGCAGTGGGGCAAGCTGACCGACGATGACCTGGACGTGATCGCCGGCAAGCGCGACCAGCTGGTCGGCAAGATCCAGGAGCGCCACGGCATCGCCAGGGACGACGCAGAGAAGCAAGTCTCCGACTGGGAAAAGCAGTCGCGGTACATCTGGTAAGCGCGTACCGTTTCAGGAGGCCTGTCCCCGGCCTCCTTTTTTTTAAGCCGTCACGCGGCACGGGTGTCGCGCGGGAGATCGACATGCTCAAGTGGGCCATCATCTTTGCCATCGTCTCGGTCATTGCCGGGGTGTTGGGCTTTACCGGCATCAGCGCGGGCACGGCGTCCGTGGCCAAGCTGCTGTTCTTCCTGTTCGTGGCGATCACCGTCATCCTGATCGTGGTGGCGCTCACGGGCGTGGGCGCGGTGGCCTGAGAGGCTGAGGCGGGAGCCGGCCAGGCCGCACGCGAACCGACCATGGGCACGACTACTCCATCCCGCATCCAGACCGACGTCGCCATCATCGGCGCC
>Ga0208825_1000919_pt1 | contig 24963 bp, 26 predicted proteins | sample AD_UKC113_MetaG_FD_184450 | JGI IMG/M metagenome (GOLD analysis project Ga0208825, IMG submission 184450) | Active sludge microbial communities of municipal wastewater-treating anaerobic digesters from Hong Kong - AD_UKC113_MetaG (SPAdes)... | ecosystem: Engineered > Bioreactor > Anaerobic >...
ACTCTCAAGTTCTGCTATTACCGATATCTTGAATGCACGGTCGTAGCGCTGCCTCGTCCTTTTCATATATTTCCCTCCATGAGTTGAAGTTGCTTAACTCATTGTCCACTCGGAGGGGTTCACTCCAATACTTGGGCCACCTGCTTGGCTACACTCTACCAGACGAATACCATGTTGACTAAGATTAGTAGATAGAATATCTGCACATTCAGCAATGACTAGCACATCAGTTTCACCTTCCACCAAAATCCAACATTTAGCAAAAAGGAGTTCCCCCCGATTTCGACGCACATGGTGTTCGAATTTACGATGTTCATCTCTTGTTAGCGCTGTCTCAGGAAAATTTCTACATTTAATATCTTTCCCGCATTTATTCATTCGCCGCAATTTATTAACCGGTACCTCTGATATAATATCCCCAGAATGGGTTGATATAATTTTCTGCCCAGGCAATCCGTTCAAGAGCTTCCACAACGAGCGGACTGCCCCCGGGTGAAGATGCGCTTCTGGTTCCTCAATAGCAATAATTGGCTCCGCTAACTTATCCACATCCTTTTTAAGTCGAGAATTCAGATACGCATTGAACAACAGTAACACCGATAAACTCTGCGTCCCCTCTCCGTGCTGCTGCAAAGGTATCTTAGCATTTTCCGTGGTAAGAATATTTACTTGTGAGTTATAACGCATAGTTTTATATATATCGGAGGGGGAAGGATCTATCGAGACTGCATTCGTTTTAAACGTAGAGATAAGCTCGCTAATACGTTTTACTTCTCTTTCGACATCTTTAAAAGTGCTATGAGCATCAATAATCTTCTTATTAATCGTCTCAAGTTCTATCTCAAGTTTATCTTGCATATCACTATCTATATCCTTGTTTGTCAGAAAAGAAGACCAATAGATTGACTGAGGCTGAAATTCCTGTTTCGCATTGCGAAGCGAAGATAAAAAGAAAAAGGGACGGATGCGTTGAAGGTCCCTAAGCTTCCGCTGATTTCCAGTCATTTCATTGTCTTTATCGTCAAGGAAACACCATTCTTGTCTGCATTCGCGCTCTGATGCATCAAACCAAGCAGAGACTTGGAGCTTGATTATAGGGTATTCATCTCCGACTATTACTTCGTCCAATACTCGAATAAGTTCATCATCCCACACACAGTTATTTGTCTCCTTAAATAAATAGGTCAATATAATCTTATCGCATTGAGAGATGTGTTTTGTCGCCTCAGTTCTGAGAAAGTCATAATCTTCAAAGATGCAAGTTTTATCGGATTTAACACGATCCAAACCCAAACGAACAGCTTCTAACACAGAAGTTTTACCACTGTTGTTTTCTCCTAATAATACGGTAATATCTGGCTCGAATTCTATGGTAAGATCTCTAATCCCGCGAAAATTCTGAATTCTGATGCTGCTCAAGTGCATCTATTCTCCTCCATCACTTTAATCCTTCGAATTGCATGCCTTTCTGCCAAATTGAGATGATAATCATTTATCCAATCGCCTTTAAACTTATGGTACCACAGGGCGCTCTCCACATCCTTGCCCCGATCCTCGTTCCAATTGATATTGGGCCTGTCCCTCAGAACCCCCGCACCCTTCCGGCCCACATTGGGCACGCTCATGAAGGGCCGGTGGTGAAATAGCCGGCAGTGCTGGGCAAAGAACTTATCTCGCAGCCAGCTCTCCAGGGATTTTCCTGCGCTGTCCGCTGCCTTCAGCAGCTCTGAGAGCCTGTCAGAGCTCCAGTCCGGCCCGTAGGCTGCAGCCTGCAGGTTGAGAAGGCAGTCCGCGACTGGGGCTTCGCCTCTCATCGGCGGGATGCAGACTATGCCGTCATCATCTGCGATGGTGAGCAGATCGCGCTAGCGCTCTTGAGCGCCACCTGGTTTCTGCGGTCTTCGATCCCAAACGTCAGGACAGCTCATCCTTCAGCCCCCTGACGAAGTGGCCGTATGTGATGCCGCCCAGGGCGAGCGACCTGATCTCCTCCTTGAGCCGCTCCAGCTCTCCTGCCAAATCAGGCCCGCCCAGGGCTGTGAGCCGTATGGCCCTGCCGTAGGCCTTGGCCATGCTCCGGGCGTACTGCTCCGTTCTGCCACGCGCGTCCACAGCCACGCCCTGCAGGCCCAGGGCCTCAATCTTCGGCATCATGTCTATGAGGCAGGTCTCGGCCGAGTTGTATATATGCGTCCTCTCCTCCTCATCCACCCTCAGTGGGAAGACACGCCTCATGTCCTGCAGGCCCCAGAAGAGACGGGGATCGTAGCCGCCCTTCGCAATGCATGTAACGCAGTCCTCGGCCACCATGACCTCCAGGCTGCCCTGCACCACCAGCTCCAGGGCAGCTCCTCCGGCGGCAGCCAGCCCCTCCATCTGGCTGGCGGACAGCTCCGACGAGAGAGTCAGCCTCTCCAGGGGAGGGGAGAGAGCCCGAACCGCCAGATGGTTGAATATGTTCAAACCAGATCCGCCCAAAAGGCGCAGAGACCGGCCAGCTCCACGCAGAGCCTCGATACAGCCCACGTTCTCAACCATTACGCCCTCGATCTTCATTTCATCGAGAATGGCGAGGGCGGCAGGAAAGAAGCCATCCCTGGCGATCTTTGGCCACTTCCAGAACAGCTCAGATCCGCCGCAGATCTCTCTGGCCTCTGCCATCAGCTCAGCCGCCCTTCTGGCGCAGCCCGGCCAGCCCTTCTCCCCCCTCTGCCACAGCTGTGGCTCAAAGTAGATCCTGCGGCAGCCTGCTGAGACTGCGCCCCGCACCGCCTCCAGGCTGTCGGCATAGACTGCGAAGGAGAGATCTCCAGCCACAGGGCGCATGGACATGGCAGGGCTCCCTTGAACATGGCCGTCTCCCCTTAAAAGCCCCTCCACAGCCATATGCGCCCTCTGCACATCCTCCCCTCCAGGACGGTGCTCCTCGAGGATGGCCTGCTCTACCTTCTCCAGGAGGTCGCGGCGCAGTTGATTGAGAGCCCCCAGGGGGGCGAAGAGGTCTCCGGGGTAGTCCATCTCCACCCGCTGCACAACAAAGGGCGTGCCCCCAGTGCGCCGCATCTGGGCCTCTATCTGCTGCCCTGTTGTGGGCTGGCTTTTCGCCCTCTCCATGACGAATCTGCCTGCAGCCTCCACAATTCGGCCGTCCTTTAGCCGGGCTCTCGCAACCGGCCTTCCATCCCGCCAGGAGAGGCTGAGGTCGATGCCGATGCTCCCCCGCTCTGATGCCATGATCTTCTGCGCCCTTCTGGAGAGAGACTGGCTGCCTGTGAGGTAGACCTGCGCTCCTGGCCGGATCCTCTCAGGCGTCTTAATCCGCAGCAGCCCTCCCCTCTCCCGGGCGCTCTGCACCACCATCCCCACCTCCTGGCCTGGGGCTAAAAATACCAGGCCGTCGCCCTTCTCAGGCGCAAGCCCAGAGAGAAGGCGCACGGAGACCTCGCCCCTCTGGCTGTCATAGAAGGCCGCCCTGCCGATGAGAACGCCCCGGTTGTCCGACATCTCCCGGCCCATGATATCTTTGGACCCCATCAGGTGCCCCTCAGTGAAGCCCCTGTTAAAGGCCAGGGCCAGATCCATCTCGTCTCCGGCGGAAGGCCTCCAGCCGCCCTTTGCTATGGCATCCAAAGCCCGGCGATAGATTGATACCACTATGGCCACGTACTCTGCGGACTTCATCCTCCCCTCGATCTTCAGGGCGGAGACTGACGAGCGGACGATCTCATCCAGATGCCGGTAGACGCACAGGTCGCGGGTGGAGAGGAGAAAGCGCTCCGCCAGCGGCTCGGCTGCGAGGGCTACCGGCCTGCCGAACTCATCCCTTCCGCCCTTTACCAGAACGTAGGGCTTTCTGCAGGGCTGGGCGCACATGCCCCGGTTGCCGCTCCTCCCGCCGATGGCAGAGGAGAGAAGGCACTGCCCTGAGTAGGAGTAGCACAGGGCGCCGTGCACGAAGACCTCTATTCCGGTTTTTGCCTCTTTGCCAACCCCGGCCCCTCCTTCGCCCCTCTCCTTCTTGCGGCTATTAGCCCTCTTCATCTGCCTGATCTCAGCGAGGGAGACCTCCCTTGCCAAAACCGCCCTGGAAAATCCGGCCCCCTCCGCCCAGAGCAGGCCGGGGAGGTTGTGAATGGTCATCTGGGTGGAGGCATGCCTCTTCAGGCCGGGAATGGCTTGAGCCAGACGGGCCAGCCCCAGGTCCTGGATCAGCACGGCGTCCGCTCCCATCTCGTATAGGCGGAGCAGATAAGAAGCGGCATCGCAGAGCTCATCATTTCTGATCAGGGTGTTGACTGTCACATAGACCCTGACGCCCCGCAGGTGGGCATAGTCGATGGCATGGGCCAGGGCCGAGTCGTCGAAGTTCTCTGCGAACTTCCTGGCTCCGAATCGCCTGCCGCTCAGGTAGACGGCGTCAGCCCCGGCCGCCACTGCCGCCTGGAGGGAAGCCATGGATCCGGCTGGGGCCAAAAGCTCAGGGATGCGCATAACTGTCGATTTCCTCTACAGCTTGCAGAACGCTCTGCCAACCCCGGCAGTAGTAGACCTGGTCTGCATAATCCCCGATATCTGTATCGTTCAGGCTCCAGGGATGCTGAAAAAGTATGCCCCGCCTCCTCGAATCCGAACGAACGAACTCAACTATGTTCATGTCCAGGTCGTCGATGAGCACATCGGACGGTACAATCTGCTTGGTTCCCGTCCGGGCGTGGTGGTAGCTGACCAGGCATGGAAAGTGCTGCTGCAGCCATCTCCGCGTCGCCTCCTCTGCATTTGGCCGGCGGGCAGTCACAACGAGAAGGTCATGACAGGAGAGCTGCTTTATGGCCTCCTGGGCCCCGTCAAGTATGGGCACCCTCATCACATAATCCGGATCGGCCAGCAGCCGGGCGATCTCTGTTCCGATGTCGCCTCCCGCAAACCTCCAGCGGGCGCGGATCACATCGCCCCTGTTGTACCTGACGCCGTAGTCCTTCTCGATCTCCTTGAGCACGGCGGAGACCTGATCGGCCAGCACGCCGTCGATATCCACTGCAATCCTCAAATCCTTGCCACCTGCCTGCACTTCATCTCCGCTGGCATCTACTATTTATGCTTATTTGCAGATCATACAGGGGTTATTTATTGGAGAAGATCCACCTTTACGGCGGTGAACGGGATGAGATGCGAACGAATTATTCTTTTAGCTATTATTTTCGTATCGGCATATCTGCTATGTCCGGCGGGCCTGGCTCTGCAGACCTTCTCTGGAGGGATGGTCTCCATCGATAAGGAGGTTGCCGATGACGTCGTGGCTGCCGGGAGCATTGTAAGCGTGAACGCTCCGGCAGACTCGGTAATTGCCGTCGGAGGCACAGTGAATATCAATGCCCCGGTGAAGGGAGATGTGATCGCCGCCGCCGGCCAGGTATTTGTGAATGGTGATGTGGGCGGAAAGGTGGTTGCCGCTGGGGGAAACATACAGCTGGGAGGGAATATCGGCACCAATCTTCTGGCCGCAGGCGGCACAGTGAACATACTACCAGACAAGAGCGTGGGAAGGGACGCCCTAGTGGCAGCGGATAGTGTGTTCAACGCCGGCCATGTCAACGGCACCCTCACAGTCAGCTCCGTAAAGTTCAATAATACCGGCCTTGCAGGCGGGGTGGACTATCACCGCATTGAGGACCGGTCGGCAAAGAAGAATAAAGAGAATTACGAGACTGGCCTCAGCATCCTGCGCCTGCTCACACTGCTCGGCTATTTCATCCTGGGGCTGCTGCTGGTCAGGTACCTGCCAGCAGGCTTTCGCATTGTGGATGAACAGGTGCGCTCTTCTACACTATTCAAGACATTGCTGGGATTTGTGGCCATCATCGCTTCGGCTATCGCCCTGATACTGGTGGCCATAACTGTGGTGGGCCTTCCCATAGCCCTGATCTCGTCGCTTCTCATCCTCTCCGCCCTGCTCCTGAGCGGGACATTCGTCTCCTACTCACTAGGCAGGTGGATCGGCGAGCGTACCGGCAGAGTGCGCGGCGATCTGGCCCATTTCGCCCTGGGATTTGTGGTCCTCAATCTGATCTGCCTATTGCCTCTGGTGGGCGGCCTGGTATCGCTCGTCTCCACCAGCCTGGGATTCGCCGCGCTCCTTTATGCAGCCAGGAGCCTGACCGCCTCCCTCCAGGCAAAAAATGCATAACATAGACGATGGTATCTTTGCAGAAACGCTCTGCTCTAAATAGAGGGCGAGTCAGTATCTTTAGTATACTACGAAGTCCGGAAGGAAGCGCAGGGCCTAATGAACGCGATGGAAAAGAATGAAACTGAGAACGATACGGCATAAGGGAAATGGATATGGCAGGCGATGACGGGGATTTGAAGAAAGGCTTGAAGCTGGTAGTGTTTTACAACGGCGAGTTCGGCGCGCGGGTAGTTGGCAATCTCATCAACTCATCGAGCTTCTGCATCTCCTGCGGGGAGGCCTGCACTCATTGCAGAAACGTCCGGCCTGGCTATGCAGACAAGATCGTCTCGCTGATAGAGATGCCCGACCCGGCATCCCTTGGCGACTTCATAGACGACGTGGAGCCGCTGCTGCCCCAGAATATACCCGAGGCAGATATCGCCATGGCAATCAACGTCCATCCCGACATACTCTTCGGCCTTCTGCCCAGGCTCAAGGAGGCGGGTGTAAAGGGCATAGTGGGCGGCTCGGAGTCGCCCCGCGAGCTTCCCCTGGGCCAGAGAAGGCAGCTGGAGAAAAAGGCTGCGGAGCTGGGCATGGAGGCGGCCTTCGCCAAGCCCTTCTGCGCCCTGCGGCCAGATCCGGCCAAGCCCCACATCTACGCATTTCTTACGGAGGCGGGCATAGGAGAGCCGGTGATCGACGTCACAGTGCAGAAGAGCCGGGAGGGAAAGGACTATATCCTGGCAGCCAATGTGGTGCGCTCCGCTCCATGCGGCTCAACCTGGTTTGTGGCCAAGAGGCTGCTCGGCCTGGAGCCGGACCAGCCCGACATCCGGGAGAGGATATCCGAGGCCCACCACGCCTACCCATGCACCGGCTCCATGGAGAGGGATGCGGAACTCGGCGACACAGTTCTGCACAAGGGAGGCTACATCATCCGCGATGCTGTGGAGGACGCATTCAGAAGGGCCAGGCGGCTATAAAATTATTGTATGTGTTTAGGTCCATGAATTCGGTATCTATCGGCCCATTTCATGTCATTCTCTGTTGCCTTTTCATTTAGAGCCTTTTCGGTGAGCATAGTCTGCCGATATCGTTTGCTTATTAGATGCATGTCAATTTATATTAATCACGCCCAGACTGAATCAGCATCTACCGACATACTCTCACGCACCTAAACACATACAAATTATTTAGATGGCAAGGGCCTCGGGCAAAACCTGGTTTATCTTCCCTCTGAGCCCCTCATCCGCTTCGCCTAGTTTCCTTTTCACCAGGATCCTTTTAACCATCGCGATCCAGCAGACTTTTACCACCGAGTCATATATCAGGTCGGCTTTGGTGCTAGAAGGCGTGCCTAAGGGGATCACTATATCATATGGACCTGGCGTGGCGACAACTTTGCTCGATATGTACGCAACGGTCAGTTGCATCACATCCATATCATGATAAAGCACAAGTGACGGCCTGAGCTTCTCATTGACCAGGTCTGAATAGGAAAGAGGTGCTAAGACTATGTCGCCTTTCTTCAGGCTCTCATTCATAGTCGGGCTCATCTGCCAGTGAATCTGTGAGCGAAAGGGCTGTTATCTCCATCAGGCCCTCTACAATCGCCTCATCGGCCTTGTCTCTGTCAGAGTCGTAGGGTGGACCCTGCCGTTGCTCTTTGCGCTCTAAAACCTCACACATAGATACTATATCTCAGATTATTGATATTTAAAACCACAGGCCACCCCCTGCATCACCTCGGCCTTCCAGTTCGCCGCCTTTCACTCTGGCATACAAATAGAGTGCTGCACTAATAGATTGATACTAATTGCCGATATCCAGAGGTTGATTTGCCTGCCAAGTAAGTATCATTCCATCGGTTCTGCACTATAATTTCAGGGCTTCTTTGGGCAAACATGAAGTGCACGAGTCAAATGATCCGCCGGCCAGCCCGCAGGCATCGCACGGCATCTCATCCTCCCCGCCCATCTGCTGGGTGCAGTTCAGGCCAAAGCACTCAGGAGGCCGCCACCCCGACACACGCGGCCCGCCGCCGCAGATATCAACGCGTGCAGCCACGTCGGCCTGCGCCTCACCGGAGCCATCCAGGGCATGGACCTCTATGTGAGCCTGGCTTACGACTGAGCCGCAGTGAAGGGCCCGGGCGACGTATTCGATGCTCATCGTCTCCCCGGGCTTTAAATCGATTATATTCCAGACCGCCTGGCCGGCACCGTATCTGGCCGGATCGGGTGAGGCGCTCTGCATCGCCAGGTCCGGTCCGAGGTTGCATGTGACTGTCGCTGCCATGACATAATCCGCCCGATTCTTCAGTGTGATGCTGTAGTGGACAGACTGCGGGTCTTCTGGAGCGACATGAGCTGTCATGTCAGCCCAGATCTGGGGCGGGCAGCATGAGAGCCAGCCGCCCTGTATGAGCCAGCCGCCCTGTATTGTTGAGTAGTTCTGGGCGGAGACCCATTCACCGTCATAGCCGCCGTCAGCCTGGACCCTGTTGACTATGCTGCCATACCCGTCAGTCATGTTCAGCCTCAGATCGATTGTCGTGGAGGCTCCTATGCCCAGTGACAGGAGCGTCCACCGAGCTGAGCTGGCGTTCTGGGCGGAGGGCCGCATGGACGAGTAGACATACTCAGAGCCTGGCGGGAAGACGTCCTGGACATAAACAGGTCCTAGAGCACGGTTCCCGTCATTGGTCACAGTTATGGTGTAGTCTACCAGGCTGCCTGCTGTCGTTGCAAGCTTTCCTGATTTCGTGACTGTAATATGCGGCAGGTTGTAGCGAGCTGCACCGCTCACATCGACATTCCGCCTGATGTTATATCTCCCTGCATACTCCTGATATAATGCGACCTGCTGCTCGCTATCATTTGCCTCGGCATCTACCCTGACATCGAACTTCTCCCTGCCCTTGAAGTCAGCCTCGGTTTTCATCTGGTTCAGTCCACCAGCCGCTGCGCCATGGCCGGCGGACGGCTGCACGGGCCGTGCTGGTAGAAGAAGGATGGGGGAAGGACAGGCCGATCTAGATCTGTAGCTGCGTCCACCCATTTTGCCTGCTTCAAAAATAAATAAGCTACAGCCCAGTATGATGGACCGCGAATCACTCCTCCGCCACATAGCCGACCGGTGCTGCAGCGAGGGGGAGCTGAGGGCATGGGGGGCCAAGGCCGCCCGCAGCGGCGGCTCTCCAAAAGCTATTGTTTATAAGCCGCTTTTTCGTGGTATTCATGGGCCAGCAGGGATATCTTGTCGCATATGGGAATGGTCAGGTCGCTATCTTCCAGGCGTGCTATACCCTCTTCAATGTAGGTGACCCAAACCTTCTGCTCCGCCTCTCCTGCCTTTCGGTACTGCTCCTCTACCTCTCGGTAGACGGTATCGAAGTCCAGTTCTGAAAGGACAAGCTTGGAGCAGTCCGGGGCGTCTCCCGGCCGGTTGGCGATCAGCTTCATGATGAAGATGTCCTCGCGGGAGGCATCCCTGATCACCAAATTACCGAAGGACCTGATCTTTGTAGCCCTCTGCCACATGGCCTCGGAGAGGCTGAAGTCGTAGGAGATCTGTTCGGCGAAGATGTCCAGGTTGTGCCCGCCCTTGACCGCCAGCCGGTTGACGCCCAACCGCTGATGTCTCTTTTCCGGGCCGACTATCAGAAAGCCCAGGGCTCTGGAGGCGCCAAGCAGCTTCTCCCTGTCTTCCTCGTTCCGGCAGACAACGTCAATATCCTTGGTGGCATCCTTCAGCCCCAGCTCCAGCATGGCCGCTCCGCCTATGAGCAGAGCCTCGACTCTCTCTTCCAGAGCCCGGCCGAGCAGCTCGAGCAGTTCGTTTACCTCCTCCCGCCGGGATATCTTGTTAGAGCTTGATATCATAGAGATCCATCCTGTCTTCGATGTCTTCCATGGTTGGATAGCCTTTGATCCTCTCACCCTGCAGCACTGCTTTTAGATCCTTCATCATGTGATGGTCGATAGCCTCCAATTTATCCCTGTTCTTGAGGTAGAATAGCACGCAAAAAAGCTTCTGAAAGGGCTCCCATGCTGAGTCCAGTGAATGGATGAAGACCTCCTGAACGGACAGCTCTCTCCTGGGCAGGGTGTAGTAGTTGTCCCTGAGGAGGAGCTCTATACCGTAATCCTCGTAGGCAGAAAATGATGTGAATGTTGCGTCCTGCGGGCGGATGCTCTTGAAAAGCACGCTGTCACCGTAGCTCTTGATGAGCAGGGCTTCACGGGGCACGAGGCGCAGCAGCTGGTATTCCCGCAGCGCCGTCACGAAGTCCTTAAGCTCCGGCCAGACTTTGAAGTTGAAGGAGTAAATGTAGGCTTTGCCATGCCTCCTGCGGCTGACCACTCCTACCGAAAGGAAGCCCTTCAGATAACCGTAAAGGGTGTCACTGGGGATGCCCGTCTCGGCGGCCAGGGCCTCCAGGCTCCTGGGGGTCTGGTCCAGTTTGGCGATCAGCTCCGCTCTGCGCAGGGAGAGGAGCTTATGCAGGGGGGAGGCCCGGTGGCTGAAGTAGAGCCTCTTGAAGGCCTCTGCCGGAGGCGTTTCTGCCAGGATGGTCTCGCGCCCGCGCCGCTCCACCAGCCCTATCTGCACCAGATGAGTTATGAGCCTGGACACCGTCTCTCTCTGCAGACCAAGCTCTTCACGGAGCGTGCGGGGATTTACCGGCTCTTTGGATCCGGCGATGAGGGTCAGCGCGCGAATGTCGTTTTTGCTGAGGGGCATCTCTTTGAATTGGATCAAATACATATATAAATGTGATCCTATTTCAAGAAAAACAATTATTACAGCAGAGGCTCAAGAGATTGAATCCCAGATATATGCCTGGGAGCGGGCCGAGCGAAAGGGCGGCGAGGGTGATGAGCGAGTACAGGTGGATAGCCGAAGACGACTGCCTTCCCGATGTCGAGGGCGTCTCTCTTTGCCTCAGATATGGTGCACATCTAGCCGGACTGCGACATGTGGTTCCTGTTCTCGCGCAGCAGAAGAGATATGCTGAGGCATTGGGCTGCTTTGATGCCGCCATAGCCGTCGATCCCTACTTCGCGGGGGCCTGGTACAACAAGGCACTGGCCATGCAGTGTCTAGGGCGGGAAAAGGAGGCCATGGCAGCCATGAAGACCGCAAAGACCCTGGAGGGGGCAGGCGGAAGCTGCAGATTCTAGGTTGGCTTTCGCTGCTCCGGGGAGAGGCTCCAGCGAATCCTCTTTATCAATCCGATGAGGGTGCGCGCCTCTCTCTCAGTCAGCTCCGCCCGGCCCAGGATGCGGCGCAGCATGAGCAGTGTGAACTTTGCCTTGTGCTCCGGATAGGCTATATCGGATAAAAGCAGCTCAGCCTTCTCGCGCAAGAGAGAGAGGCTCTCCCCTCTGGCCATCTCCACCCGGCCCCCACCGCTGCCGTTTTTGTAAAGCTCGTAAAAAAGGACTGCTGCAGAGTGGGAGAGGTTCATGACAGGGTAGTCAGGGGATGTGGGAATTGAGACCAGAATATCGCAGAGGGCCAGCTCATCGCTATTCAGGCCGCAGTCCTCCCTTCCGAGCAGCAGGGCCACCGTTCCATCCTTTCCCTGAAGCCTGTCAGCCAGCCCGGCCGGGCTGAGGCAGGGCACGCGCAGGTGCAGGCGCAGGTGGTGCTGGGCCTCGTCCAGCCTCTTTCCTGTGGTGCCCACAACCAGGTCGGCCTGCTCGAGAGCCTCCTCCAGGCGGGAGTAGACAGCAGCCCCCTCCAGGACGTCCCTGGCGTGGGAGGCCATGGCCAGGCCGAAGTCATCGATCCTGCAGGGATTGACCAGGGCAAGATCGGATAAGCCGAAGTTCTTCATGGCCCTGGCCACTGAGCCCACATTGCCGTCGTAGAGCGGCTCGACCAATACTACTAACAGGCGCATCGATTTTCATCCCTTTGACACTCCCAGCGGCACCAGCCGGGCCACCCTTGTGGCTATTCCCAGATTGTGCACAACGTCCACCACATCCCCCGACGGCTTGTAGACCTGGGGGGCCTCCTCTGCCAGCATTCCCGGCGATGTGGCCCTGACAACTATCCCGTCTCTATTCAGGGCGGCCCTGACATCCCTGCCTGTGAACTGCTTTAAGGCCTGGCTTCGGCTCATCACCCGGCCTGCACCGTGGCAGGCGGAGCCGAATGTCAGGTCGAGGGCCCTGTCCCGGCCGCAGAGTACATAGGATGAGGTTCCCATGCTGCCCGGTATGAGCACCGGCTGGCCGAGGCCTGAGTAGGCGGAGGGCACCTCTCTGCGACTGGGGCCGAAGGCCCGTGTGGCGCCCTTGCGGTGCACATAGAGCCGCTCGCGCCTTCCGTCCACATCGTGCTCCTCGATCTTGGCCACGTTGTGTGCCACATCATAGAGCAGGTCCAGACTGCAGCCCGGGAAGTACCTCTCGAAGACCTCCCTCGTCCAGTGGGCGATGATGTGCCGGTTGGCCCAGGCATAGTTGGCGGCGCAGACCATTGCCCCGAAGTAGTGATCGGCCTCAGGGGTGCCGAGGGGGGCGCAGGCAAGTTGCCTGTCAGGGATATCGATATTGTACTTTTTCACTGCTCTGGATAGGACATCCAGGTGATCGGTGCAGATCTGGTGGCCGGCCCCCCGGGAGCCGCAGTGGATCATCACTGTGATCTGGCCTTCGAAGAGGCCGAACTTGTGGGCTGTATCCCTGTCGTATATCTCCTCAACCCTCTGAATCTCCAGGAAGTGATTGCCGCTGCCGAGAGTTCCAAGCTGGGGCCGGCCTCGCTTTCTGGCCTTGACCCCAACCTGTGATGGATCGGCCCCAGCCATGCAGCCGTTCTCCTCGCAGTGGGAGAGGTCCGCCTCCACTCCGTAGCCCGCCTCCACAGCCCACTTCGCCCCGGCTGTAAAGGATTCCGTCAGCTGCCCATCTGTGGCATGCAGCCTCCCAGTGGCCCCCAGACCCGAAGGTATGGCCTGGAATAGGGAGTCGATGAGGGTATTGATGAGCGGCTGCACTGCACCGGCATCCAGGTCGGAGCGCAGCAGCCGCACTCCGCAGTTGATGTCAAAGCCCACGCCGCCCGGGCTGATTATGCCGCCATCCTCCCGGAAGGCAGCCACACCTCCGATGGGAAAGCCGTAGCCCAGATGGGCATCGGGCATGGCCATGGAGTGCTTGACTATGCCTGGCAGGGTGGCCACATTTGCCACCTGGTCCACCGTCTCGGGCTCGACCATATCCCGCAGGGCGGCGGAGACGAAGATCCTGCCCGGCACCCGCATGCCCGGCCGGTAGCCGATTGGCACCTCGTAAATGTTATCGCCGATTTTGCTGATCTCCATAATCACACGTCCAGTACAGCCTGAATGCACCACAGCTCATTCTTCTTGATGCCGAACTTGTGCCGGGTGACGGCCTTGACCTCGCAGAGAAATGAATGCCTCTCCCGGTCCATCCTCTCTCCGCATATCTCGGCTGCCAGACGCCACATGCCTCCGCCATCCTTTTCCAGTGCCACTTTGAATGTGGAGAAGACCGCCGACTCGGTCTCGAATAAGAAGATTATCTCGGACAGCCACTGGTATGCGAGCTCCTCCAGATCCTCAGACTGCAGCTCCACCTTCCAGCTCTCACGGCTCTCCACCTGGCCAGGGGGAATCATGGCAGCAAATAGCGCGGCTGCGGCATTGGAGAGCATCTCCTCAGGCGTGCGGCCGTAGGCGCGGAACTTTACATCTGCTGTGTGCTCCAGATACTCGAAAGGAATCATTTGCTTCATTATTCGGCGGCCAGGCATTAAAGCATTGCCAGCCCGCGGCTGAGGCCCGCAGCAATAGCCAGGGCTGCAGCGTACTCGCGTGCCGTGATGGGCCTGGACAGCTCGGGAAAGCGGCAGGCGTTGTACTCCGGACGGTACTGGGCCATGACATTGATGTATGTGTCCCGCGAGATCTCCCGGGATATGAAGCGCACCACCTCCTCGCTGCCGGCCAGACCGCCGGGCAGCACCAGGTGGCGGACGAGAAGCCCCCTCACAGCCACTCCTTCGCCGTCCAGCTCCAGGTCGCCCACCTGGCGGTGCATCTCCGTGAGGGCCGCCTTCATGATCGCGACGTAGCCGGGCGCATTGGAGTATTTCTGGGCCGGGCCGTCCTCCCCGTATTTGGCATCAGGCATGTAGATGTCGAAAATTCCATCCAGCAGGCGCAGAGTATCCACCGAGTCGTAGCCGCCGCTGTTGTAGACCAAAGGGACGCACAGGCCGCCCTCCCTCGCGGGGATAAGGGCCTCCAGTATCTGTGGCACGACATGAGTTGGGGTCACGAAGTTGATGTTGTGGCAGCCGCCATCCTGCAGTGCCAGCATCATCTCAGCAAGCTCCTCTGCCGCCACCTCACGTCCCGCCCCGGCCTGGCTGATCTCCCAGTTCTGGCAGAAGGCGCAGGCGAGGTTGCAGCCCGAGAAGAATATTGTGCCCGAGCCGCCGGTGCCTACGAGGGGCGCCTCCTCTCCGAAGTGAGGGGTGAAGCTCGCCACCCGGGCCAGCCGGCCGGTGCGGCAGAAGCCGCGCTCGTCCTTTGAGCGGTTCGCTCCGCAGCGGCGGGGGCAGATGTCGCAGCAGTTCAGGCGGGAGAGGGCTGTGCTGGCGCGCTCCTCGAGAGCCTGCAGGGGGATCTTATTGTAGGCGGCCTGGAAAGTCAATTCTCTCATCCTGTACCATGTAGAGTCCAGAAAGTATGACATTTATATATCCTGCGATCTCCTTTTAATTTACCACGTTGCATTAAAATAGCTTTTCATTCTCGGATAATGTACCTCTACCGGGTGGTTGAGCATGAAAAACGCCACAATAGACCCTGTCAGCCCAAATGTCACATGTTAAGCACCTATCAGCTACAATCAACGTCTTTTGCTCCAGCTATACGATTCACAAAGATCCGATCAACTCAATGAGAGTAGACTACCTGCGGATCACACCCGCAAAAACGATAATATAGAACTTAAGAGCAGAGAACTCCTGAAGACAATCAAAATACGGATGGGATTTGAGATGACACAGATCACAATCAGCCTGATCAAGGCCGATGTTGGCGGCTATCCCGGCCACTCTTCGGTCCATCCTGCACTGATACAGACCGCTGAGGAGAAGCTGGAAGAAGCCAGGAAGTCCGGAGAACTGATAGACTTCAGGGTGATGTCCTGTGGCGACGACCTGGAGCTTCTCATGAGCCATAAGAAGGGCTGCGACAACGGCGAGGTGCACGCTTTAGCCTGGGAGACATTCGAGGCTGCCACTGAGGTGGCCAAGAAGCTCAAGCTCTACGGAGCCGGCCAGGACCTGCTCTGTGATGCCTTCTCCGGAAACATTCGCGGCATGGGGCCTGGAGTCGCCGAGATGGAGATCAACGAGAGGACCAGCGAGCCCATTGTGGCCTTCATGATGGACAAGACTGAGCCCGGTGCCTTTAACCTGCCCATCTTCAAGATGTTTGCCGATCCCTTCAACACAGCTGGCCTCGTGATAGATCCCGCCTGCCACCACGGCTTCACATTCGAGATCTGGGACATCCTGGAGCACAAGAGGGTATTCATGGACTGCCCGGCAGAGATGTACGACATGCTGGCCCTCATCGGAGCCAAGAGCCGCTATGTGATCAAGAGGGTCTTCTGCAAGCCTGGCAGCAAGATCTCAGAGCATGAGCCGGTGGCAGTCGTGAGCACTGAGAAGCTCTACCAGACGGCCGGCAAATACGTGGGCAAGGACGATCCTGTGGCTCTGGTGCGAAGCCAGTCCGGCCTGCCTGCCCTGGGCGAAGTGCTGGAGCCCTTCTCCCTGGGACATCTTGTCTCGGGGTGGATGCGAGGCAGCCACAACGGCCCCCTCATGCCCTGCTCCTTTGAGACGGCTCATCCTACAAGGTTCGACGGCCCGCCTAGGGTTGTCGCCGCCGGCTTCCAGATGGCCTATGGCACATTTGTGGGCCCCGTGGACCTCTTCAAGGACGTGGCCTTCGACAGGGCCAGGGAGAGATGCCTGGTTATCACCGACTACATGCGGGCGCACGGACCCTTCGAGCCGCAGAGGCTGCCCATGGAGGACATGGAGTACACAACGCTGCCCAATGTCATGAAGACGCTGGAGAACAGGTTCGTGAAGGCGGAGTAGCCGCCTTCCACCATAATATTCATTCTCTGATCAGGCATAAGTACGAGGAGATAGATAAGCCATGAACCTTCCAGATAGCGATAGAAAGCTTTTCTGCATTCAGCTCTCCACCACTGATGGCTGCGGAGAAAGCCGGAGATTCGGCTAGTCCGCCTCATCCGAGATCTCCGCCCTCTTTCGAGAGCGCCTCCTGCTGGGACGCTTGCCACCGGCCGCCTCACTCCTCGGCTCTGCCGGCCTCCCCCGCTGCTGGATCACGCCCCTCTTCTCCATCCTCTCCCTGACCATCCTCTTCGCCTCATCCCGTCCTACGGAGAAGACCTCGCCTATCAGGTCTAAAGCCACCTCCAGCTCCCTGCCCAGCATGGGATCGCTGCCATCTGAGCGTCCCGCCAGGTCCAGGAGGTGGTCGAGCGGGGAGGCCACCATCTCGGATGAGTACCTGTCCGGCTCCTCTCTATAGATTCTAAGCATGCCGAATATGTGGGGATATATGGGCGTGCTCGGATTCATGCGGTAGAATGTGTTGGCCTTCTTCTTGGAGCCGGACCGGGCCGAGGGCAGGATCCTCCTCTCCATGGAGATCACCTCCAGCCGGGTCAGCTTGTCGAGCTTGTTGAGAAGCGTTGTCTGGTTCCAGAAGGGGCCTCCACCGGTGGGCCCCATCTCCCGCCAGATCTGGTTGAGCTGAACCCAGCCCCCCTTCCTCTTCAGGTATATGAGAAGCGAGGCTAAAGGCGCCTGATCGCGCTGCAGTGCGATGTAGCGGGCGAACTCCTCCAGCATGCAGGCAGCAGCTACGTACAACTCTAAAGCATTTTCGCTTTATTCACAAAGCTTTTTATTCCTCTGCGGCGAGGCGTGCCATGGAGACAGAATGCAAGCTATTATTCTCGCCGCCGGCGAAGGCTCTCGCATGCGGCCGCTGACAGCCCGCAGGCCCAAGGTAATGCTGCCGGTGGCCGGCCGGCCCATACTGGAGCATATCCTCCTCAGGGCTAAATCTGCCGGTGTGGATAGAGCCGTTCTGGTGGTGGGATACGGCCGGGAGTCGGTTCGCTCTCATTTCGGGGACGGCAGCCGCCTCGGCATGAAGATCGACTACGCCCTGCAGGAACAGCAGCTAGGCACCGGCCACGCCCTGCTGGCTGCGGAGAGCCTGGCCGAGGAGCGCTTTATTGTGATGAACGGAGACGTGCTGCCAGATGAGGCGTCGCTTCAGAGGATGGCTGCTGGCGGCCCGGCTGTCTCGGCCATAGCCGTGGAAGACCCGCGCCGCTACGGTGTCTTCACCGAGGAGGCTGGCCGCTTTATCTCTGTAGTGGAGAAGAGCAAAAGGCCGCCATCCAACCTGGCCAACGCCGGCATCTACCTCTTGGAGAGGAGCATCTTCTCCGCACTGAGAGAGGCCCCCCTCTCTCCGCGGGGCGAGTATGAGCTGACAGACGGGCTGAACAGGCTGGCCGGGCGGGAGGCCATTTCCATCGTAAAGCTGAAAAGCTGGCTGGAGATAGGCCGGCCCTGGGACATCCTGGCAGCCAATGAGGCCCTGCTCAAAGATCTGGAGCCGCAGATGCTGGGCACTGTGGAGAGCGGAGCTGTTCTTGCTGGCAGCGTCTCTGTGGGCAAGAACACCCGCATCATGTCAGGAGCCTACATCGAGGGGCCTGCAGTGATCGGCGAAGGCTGCAAGATCGGCCCCAACTGCTACATCCGGCCGGCTACCTGCCTGGAGGGCGGCGTGCGTGTGGGAAATGCAGTGGAGGTCAAAAACAGCGCCATAATGGCCGGCAGCAAGATCGGACACCTCTCCTATGTGGGCGACAGCGTCATCGGTGAGGGCTGCAACTTCGGGGCGGGAACCATATGCTCCAACCTGCGCCACGACAAAGGAAATATCAAATCATACATCAAAGGCGATAGGGAGGACAGCGGCCTGCGCAAGCTGGGCGTCATAATGGGGGACGGAGTCATGACAGGCATCAATACATCCATCTATCCGGGCACGGTCATCGAGCCGGGATTCCGGGGGCTTCCGGCTGCGGTATTGAAGGGTTTGGTCAGGGCCTTTTCAGCTCCGGCGCAGATCACATGATTATATAAGAGATAGATCACGATTTAGATGGATCACGATTTAGAGGAGAGCGTAATGAGAGAGTTTATTCCCATAGCCAGGCCGGTCATCGGCGATGATGAGATCGCCGCAGCCGCCGATGTGCTGAGGAGCGGCATGCTCGCCCAGGGCGAGGCGGTCAGGCTCTTCGAGGAGGAGTTCGCAGAGTATCTGGGTGCAAAAAACGCCATTGCCGTCAGCAACGGCACAGCAGCCTTGGACCTGGCACTGCGGGCTCTGCGGCTGGAGCCTGGGTGCGAGGTGATATCCCCCGCCTTCACATTCATAGCCACAGCCAACTGTGCCCTCTTCCAGGGCCTGCGTCCGGCATTTGGAGATGTCGATCCCAGGACGTTCAACATCGATCCAGACGACCTGCTGGAGAGGATCACTCCCAAGACCCGCGCAGTAATCGCAGTCCACCTCTACGGACAGCCATTCGACGTCCGGGCGGTGCAGGAGATCTGCGGGGAGAGGGGCATTGCTCTGATTGAGGACTGCGCCCAGGCGCATGGTGCCGAGTTTATGGGCAGGAAGGCGGGCTCATTTTCCACGGGATGCTTCTCCTTCTATCCCACCAAGAACATGACCACAGGCGAGGGAGGCATGGTCACGACCGATGACGACGCCCTTGCCGAGCGGCTGCGCCTATTGCGAAGCCATGGCGACGCAGGAAAGTACAATCACATCATCCTCGGATACAACTACAGGATGACGAACCTGCAGGGCGCTATAGGCCGGGTGCAGCTTGGAAAGCTCGAGCAGTTCACCGCCCGCAGGATAGCCAATGCCGCCGTCCTGAACAGGGAGATCAGGGCAGATGGCCTGACAACACCCTTCTGCATGGATGGTGTGCGGCACGTCTACCACCAGTATGTGCTGCGGGTGGAGGATGATGCTCCAGCGAGGAGAGAGCGGCTGATGCAGTTTCTCCAGTCCAGAGGCATAGGCTCGGCTGTGCACTATCCCAAAGCGGTATACGAGCAGCCGCTCTACCGGGAGATGGGATACGAAAAGGGCATCTGTCCGGTCTCTGAGGACGTCGCCCGCCGTGTGCTCAGCCTGCCGGTTCATCCATCGCTCTCCGAATCCGACCTGCACCGCATCGCAGAGACCGTAAACTCTTTCGAGGGATGAGCCATGGACGTAGGAGTCATCGGCGTCGGTGCCATGGGCAGAAACCATGTGCGCGTCTACTCGGAGCTGAAGGGCGTAGATGCAGTTTATGTCTATGATCCAGTAGCAGAGAACGCATCCAGGGCGAAGGATGTAGCAACCGTCTGCGCCTCTCTCCATCAGCTGCTGGAGAGGGCAGAGGCTGTGAGCATCTGTGTTCCCACCAGGTATCACTTCCAGGTCGCTCTCCAGGTGGTCGAGGCTGGCATAAACTGCCTCATCGAAAAGCCCATCACCCTGACGGCAGAGGAGGGGGAGCGGCTCGTCAAGGCAATCGATGCCAGGCGCTCCGCGAATCCTGATATGGTGGTTGGTGTGGGCCACATCGAGAGGTTCAATCCCATTGTGGCTGAGATGGCCAGGATCGTCCGCCGCCCCGACTATGTATGCATCAAGAGGCACAACCCCACATCCAGCCGCATCACAGATGCCTCGGTTGTGGAGGACCTCATGATCCATGACATAGACATAGCCTTCCATGCCCTCTTTCCTGGAGAGAAGGACTACAGGATCTTCAGCGCCGGCAGCACAAATGTCTGCGAGGCGCTGGCAGTCTTCTCGAGCTGTGTGGTATCACTCTCAGCCAGCCGCCTCTCCTGCAAGAAGTTTCGCAGCCTCTATGTCGAGTCCCAGGACTTTACAGCGGAAGGCGACTTCATGGCCCAGGAGGTTTACATCTACCGAAAGCCCGGCAAGTACGGCCTGGAGGATGAGAGGTACACCCAGGAGAACATCATCGAAAAGGTGCTTGTCAATAAGGTCGAGCCGCTCAAGGTGGAGCTGAAGACCTTTTTGGACTGCATCAGGGGCAAAACGAGCTTTCCCGTCTCGCCCCGGCAGGCCCTGCAAAACCTGCAGATCTGCGAGCAGATCAAAAGGGGGCTTCATCAATAAGCGAAGATAGCTTTTACGCCCATCCCACTGCCGTTGTGGAGAGCGATGCCATAGGCGAAGGCACTAAGATCTGGCACTTCGCCCATGTTCGCCGCGGCGCGAAGATCGGCAAAAACTGCAACATAGGAAAGAGCGTTTACATAGACATCGATGCCGTGATCGGGGACGGTGTCAAGGTCCAGAACTTCGTATCCGTTTATAAAGGGGTGACAATCGAGGACGGTGTCTTCGTGGGGCCTTCTGCCACATTCACCAACGACCTGTATCCCCGCGCCTTTATCTGGGACGAGGGGCACGTCTCGCCTACCAGGATCTGCCGGGGGGCGAGCATCGGAGCCAACGCCACCATAGTCTGCGGCATCATAGTGGGCGAGTATGCCATGATCGGGGCCGGCGCAGTGGTGGCCGAGGATGTGCCGCCCTTTGCCCTGATGCTGGGAAATCCGGCCCGGCTGCGGGGCTACGTCTGCTACTGCGGCAGGCGGGCGAAGAGGGCGGCAGTTGACGGCAAGGCCATTTATATCTGCGAATCATGTGGCAAGGAGATTGAAATTGGCGAAGATGAATATGACATCCGAGACGACTGAGGAAAGGGCAGAGATCGCAGTGATCGGCCTTGGCAATGCCGGGCTGCCCCTGGCGGCGGTCATTGCCGACAGCGGCATAAATGTTGTGGGGATAGATGTGAACCGGGAGCGCTGCCGCCTCATCAATGAGGGCAGAAATCCAATCCCAGAGGAGAGGGGGCTCGGGGAGCTTATAGAGAAATACGGGGGCAGGCAGTTTTTTGCCACCGCAAACTACGAGGACGCAGCCTCCTGCACGACATTCATAGTGATCGTGCCTGTTTTTGTGGATGAGAACTACAATCCCGACCTCTCGATTATGGCTCAGGCCCTGCAGTCCCTAGGCAGGATCCTGAAGAGAGGAGATCTGGTGGTCCTGGAGACGACATTTCCCCCCGGCACCACAGAGGGCCCTGTGAGAGAGCTGCTCATGAAGGCCAGCGGCCTGTCGGAGGCCGATTTTCTTCTGGCCTACTCACCTGAGAGGATAATGACCGGCTACAGCATCTCCCGGCTGAGGGAGTTTCCCAAGGTCATAGGCGGAGCCGATGAGAGGAGCGGAATCGAGGCCTACAGCGTCTACAAGAGGTTCATCTCCAACCTGCACCTGGTCTCTTCTGCCCGTGTGGCTGAAATGATAAAGGTGATGGAGGGATGCTACAGAGATGTCAACATCTGCCTGGCCAATGAGCTCTTCAAGATCTGCGGCGAGATTGGAATCGACTTCTTCGAGGCGAGGCAGCACGCCAATCACCAGTACTGCAACATCCACCAGCCCGGCACTGGAGTGGGCGGCCACTGCATCCCTGTCTATCCATGGTTTTTGATCAAGGAGATGGAGAAGCGGGAGAAGTTCGATAGCTGCCGGCTGCTGCGCACATCTCGCGAGCTCAACGACGGCATGATCGACTACTGGATGGGCAGGATTGTGCAGCAGTGCCTGAAGATCAACAAGCCACTCGCATCTGTCAAGATCTGCATATTGGGCATCACCTTCCGGGCGGAAGTCAGGGAGTTCTACCACAGCCGCAACCTGGCGCTGGCAAAGGGGCTGGCGGAAAAGGGCCTTGATATCTATGCCTTCGACGAGCTTCTCAGCCGCGAGGAGGTCGAGAGATTGGGTCTGAGGCAGATCGATCCCAGAGATGCAGACATTGTATTCGACTGCTTCAATCTGTTATGCATGAGTGGTGAGGATTGGGGAAAGGATGAGAGAAGGGCAGAGTCTGCCGGGCAGGGCAGGCCGGCTCGGAGAGAGAGCACAGGGTGCCCCTGATGAAGATCGCATCGGTGGTCGGCGCCAGGCCCAATTTCGTCAAGCTAGCCCCCGTCTCCCGTGAGCTGAGAAGGAGATTTTCCGAGATCATCATCCACACCGGCCAGCACTACGATTACGAGATGGATAAGGTATTCTTCGACGATATGGGCATACCGTCGCCCGATTACCATCTGGGCGTGGGCTCGGGCAGCCACGGTTTTCAGACGGGCGAGATGCTCAAGAGGCTTGAAGAGATCCTCCTGCAGGAGAGGCCGGATGCAGTGCTGGTCTTCGGAGACACCAACACCACCCTCGCAGGTGCCCTGGCCTCTGCCAAGCTGCACATCCCCCTGGCCCATCTGGAGGCGGGACTGCGCTCCTACAACAGGCGCATGCCAGAGGAGATCAACCGGGTTGTCGTGGACCACTGCTCCGACATACTCCTCTGCCCCACTGAGACTGCTGTCAGGAACTTGGAGAGGGAGGGCATAACCCGAGGAGTTTTTCTCACAGGGGATGTGATGGTCGACTCTCAAAGGGAGTGCAGCATCATAGCAGAGAGGAGATCCCGGATCCTTCAGGAGCTGGGGCTGGAGCCCCGAAGCTATAGGCTGGCCACCATCCACAGGGCTGAGAACACCGATGACCCTGAGAGGCTGGCGGCCATAGTCGGGGCCCTGCAGGATATCGGCGGTGTTGTCCTGCCCTGCCATCCAAGAGCAGAGAGGTGCATCAAGGCTCTGGGGCTTTGGGGGGATCTCTCCCGCCGGGCGAAGGTGATCAGGCCTGTGGGCTACCTGGACATGATTGTTCTCGAAAGGAATGCGGCGAAGATACTGACGGATTCGGGCGGGGTGCAGAAGGAGGCTTACCTGCTCGGCGTTCCTTGCATCACATTGAGGGACGAGACCGAGTGGGTGGAGACTGTGCAGGACGGCTGGAATGTGCTCGCAGGGGCGGACAGGGAGAGGATAGTCCGCCTTGCGAAGGGCTTTGAGCCCGGGGCTGAGAAGAGGGATGTCTTCGGCAGGGGCGATGCCAGCCTCAGGACGGCAGAGGCCATCTCTCAAATGCTGGATGGGCGGGGGGACTGAGAGCTCCCATGAAGGTACTGCTCCTCGCCAACCAGCCTGAGAGGACCGTCAGGCTTCTGCGCTTCGAAGGCACATTGAAGAGCCTGGGCATGGATGTTGTGGTGCCGAGTTTTCACACCCGCAGCTGGATCAGCATCGCCCGCGAGGCCAGGAGGATAATTCTCAAAGAGAGGCCCGATGTCCTGCACATATTCAATGTGCCGGATATGATCTATCACAATATACCCAGCTTGAGGGGAGAGGGATTTGGAAAGCTGATCTATGATTACCGCTCACCCTGGGGGCTGGAGCTCTCCCAGACCTTCGGAGCGCCGGGAAGGGTCTTTGGGGAGAGGTTTGAAAGGGAGCTGGCCAGGTCTGCGGACATCATCACATCAGTCAACAGGCCCCTGGCGGAGAAGGTCGGGGGCTTTGCCCCGGACAGCGAGATCCATATCATACCCAACTACCCGGAAAGATCCTTCTCCGAGGCAGCAGCTGGGGATGAAGGCCTTTCAGGCGGGCTGTCCACAGGAGAGCACTCTCCAGTCATCTTCATAGGCAGGATCTGCACTCAGGAGGGGATACAAAAGCTGCTCTCAGCTGCCGCAGCCATGCCAGAGCAGGAGTTCTGGATTGTTGGGGACGGGCCTTTTGCGAGGTGGCTTCTGCGAAATAAGAGTGCAAATGTCAGGGTGCTGGGATGGCAGGCACATGAAACCGTGGCCCGGCTGGTGAAGGCCGCCAGGATATGCCTCATCCCCAGGGAGGAGAGTGTGATCACCCCATACTCGACAGACAAAAGCGTCTGGAAGCTCAACGAGTATCTGAACATGGGAAAGCTGGTCATAGCCTCGGGGGTGGTGCAGGAGGAGCCGAGAAAGAACCTGATGATAGTGAGGAGCAGGGGGCTGGAAGAGGCCATACTCAGGCACCTCGATGACAAGCCGCAGCCTATGACTGAGAGCGACTACAGGTACTGGGACGGCAACAGGGATGCCATTAAAAAGGCATACGAAGAGGTTATGGGATAGGAAAAATTTTATTCCACAGTCACGCACTTTGCCAGGTTCCTGGGCTTGTCGATGGGCAGTCCCAGATTGCTGGCAGTGTAGTAGGCCAGAAGCTGCAATGCCACTGTGCAGAGGACGGCTGAGCAGATGGGCGGCGTCTCGGGCAGCTCGATTACGTGGCTGGCCACCTTGCCTATATTCGGGTCTCCCTCTGAGGCCAGGGCGATCACCTCTGCGCCCCGCGCCCGCACCTCCTTGATGTTGGAGTGAATCTTCTTGCCACAGGTCGCCAGCGCCACGACGGGCGTCTTTTCGGTGATCAATGCTAAAGGCCCGTGCTTCAGCTCTCCTCCAGCATAGCCCTCTGAGGGGATGTAGGCTATCTCCTTCATCTTGAGAGCGCCCTCGAGGGAGATGGGATAGAGGTAGTCCCTGCCTATGAAGAAGTAGCAGCTTGCCCCGGCAAAGGCTTCGGCGATCTTCCGCACCGCATCCCTCTTCTCCAGCACTCTCTGGATGAGGCCTGGCAGC
>Ga0208825_1000920_pt1 | contig 24954 bp, 17 predicted proteins | sample AD_UKC113_MetaG_FD_184450 | JGI IMG/M metagenome (GOLD analysis project Ga0208825, IMG submission 184450) | Active sludge microbial communities of municipal wastewater-treating anaerobic digesters from Hong Kong - AD_UKC113_MetaG (SPAdes)... | ecosystem: Engineered > Bioreactor > Anaerobic >...
TTTGGTGATGCAATCTTCGACAGGTTGCTTGTTGCTGCTGTAAGCTACAACACCGATTTCAAGTCAAGAATTTACAATAGGAATTCATGCGGATAATCATTATTTTATCTATGAAGACAATTCTCTTGATAACAAGAGTTATATTATAATTATTTCTTGAATTTACGAATGATAAAATTGTAAAAAACGGTCATATAACTTGTTAATGTTGTATGTTGTATGTTTTACGTTTTATTTTTACTTCTTGTAATACTTCATGGCTTCGGGTAAATATTCTTTCATCTTAACCAACCTTTTCGCATCACTGGGGTGAGTACTCAGAAATTCGATGGTATTAGTGCTTTCAGCAGACATTCTTTCCCAGAATGAAATGGCTTCGTTGGGATCATAACCAGCCATCGCCAAAAAAATCAATCCTAAACGATCGGCTTCATATTCCTGTTTTCTTGAATAAGGCAAAATAACCCCCACCTGTACTCCTAAACCATAAAGAGCATTTATTCCTACTTTGGTCACTTCCGATTTATTAGTGATTAATAAATCGGTCAATTGAGCTCCAAATTGTGCCAGCATTTCCTGGCTTAATCGTTCGCTACTGTGTTTAGCTACTGCATGAGCAATTTCATGTCCCATTACAACAGCCAGTCCAGCTTCTGTTTTTGTTACCGGTAAAATTCCTTCATAAACCACTACTTTACCGCCAGGCATGCAAAAAGCATTTTTGGAAGGATCTTTTACCAAATTGAATTCCCACGAAAAGTTGGTAATTTCTGATGCCAAACCATTGGCTCTTAGGTAATTTTCTACAGCAATCGAAATATTTTTACCTACTTTTTTTACCAGAGCAGTGTTCATTTTATCAGTGGAAAGAGGTGTTGAATCAAGATATTGCCTGTAACTTTCACTGCTCATTGCCAGAATCTCGGAATCTGGAATTAACAATAATTGTTTTCGACCAGTAATCAGAACTTTTGAGCAGGAAGTCAGTAACACTATTAACAAGAAAAAAACAATACTTTTTTTCATGGTTAAAATTTTTAAGTAATTTTTTTTAATATACTTTTCAATCATTTATCTTTGCAAAGATAATTGTTCAGTTCCTTTGTTCAAATTTTGTTCCTATTTTTTATTAAAACCAATTAAACACTATTTAAGCACTAAACAATGCAGTCATTTTTAAAATACTGGAAATCGATCTTAGCTGTTTTTTTTATCCTTTATTTGTCATTCGCTCCACCATCTACTTTTTCAGAACTTCCTTCTTTTAAATATGCTGATAAATTGGTTCATTTTTTTATGTACTTTTTTTTCACCTTCATTTTAATTTACGATTTTATCCATAACCAAAAAAAATTGAAACAACCTTCGTTTCTATTTATTTGCGTTTTATTTCCTGTTTTATTGGGCGGTATAATTGAAGTTTTGCAAAATCTATTTTTCCGTCCTCGTACTGCTGAATGGTTGGATTGGATATGTGACCTCGTGGGCATATTAATAAGTTTGTTGCTGTTTCTTGTATTTTATGTTTTAACTAAAAAAAGTTTCAAGAAAAGTGAAGGATGATGCCCTAAAATATAAAATTGCTCTTACTTTAATAAAAGGAATAGGATGCAATCTGGCAAAAAATCTGCTGGCTTATGTAGGCAGTGCCGAAGGCGTTTTTCACGAAAAGGGGAAAAACCTTGCTAAAATTCCAGGTATTGGTACTATTTTATCCAAGGAAATTGTTTCACAGGAAGTTCTACCAAGAGCTGAAGCAGAAATTGCTTTCATAGAAAAGAATCATATTCAACCTCTGTTTTTTACAGATAAAGAATATCCCTTTCGGCTAAAAGAATGTAATGATGCCCCTATAATGATTTACTGTAAGGGCGAATGTAACTTGAACGACGGAAAATTTCTGGGTGTGGTAGGTACTCGTAAAGCTACGGAAGAAGGAAAAAGAAATTGCCGACAACTTATTGAGGAACTTTCCAGCACTCTTCCTGATTTAATAGTGGTGAGTGGTTTGGCTTATGGAATTGATATTTGTGCACATAAAACTGCCTTAGCAAATAAAACATCAACGATTGCCGTTTTAGGTCACGGCTTGGATAGAATTTATCCGGCATCGCACCGCTCGATAGCAGTTAAAATTTTGAAAAACGGTTGTTTACTGACAGAATATTTAACTAATACAAATCCTGATCGACAAAATTTTGTGCGAAGAAATCGCATCATTGCAGGACTTTGTGATGCAGTGGTTGTCGTGGAATCGGCAATAAAAGGTGGCGCTCTTATTACAGCCGAACTTGCTAACGATTATGATCGAGATGTATTTGCTTTTCCTGGACGAGTAACAGATGAACGTTCCGCCGGTTGCAATGCTTTAATTAAAAATAATAAGGCTTCCTTGATTGAATCAGCGGAAGATGTTTTGCAGTTTATGAATTGGGATAAACAGAATATAAATAGTCAGGGTAATATTCAGAAAACCATGTATTTTGATCTTTCTTACGAGGAACAAGAAATTCTTTCCTTGCTGAGACATTCTCATGATGGTATTCAGGTAAATGAATTGGCGGTTTCGTTGTCCCAACCTTTTAGCAAAATTTCTTCACTCTTGCTCGAATTGGAATTTAAAGGGCTGGTTGCCTGCTTACCTGGTAATCTTTATAAAGCAATATGATGGAAAATCCTTCTTTTTCCTAAATTTGTCATTATATAAAACCGCTATCAAAATTATTAAAATCCAAATATTCACACAAATATTTGATTATCGCACACTTAATCTTTCCCTCCAGTAAGCTTAAAAAGAAGCTTATTTATATCGTTCTCTGTTAAATTTCAAAAGATGGTTGTTTTTTTAATTGAAATTTTCTTTTATTATGGTATTTTTGTTTGATATTTTAGAAATTTATTTTCCAGTAAAATTCGATATTTTTAAAATCTTCTTTTTTGAGTACGGGAATTATTTATTTTGCGATTCAAATTTTGATATATGATTGATAAAGAATTAGGAGAAATTTTTTTCGTTCACAGCAACAGGGCAAAATACATAAATATTAAAATATTAGCTGATGGCTTGCGTGTTACTTTACCTGTTAATTCAACAAAAAATGATGCCTTGAAATTTATTAATTCTATTCGTCCAAAAATTATCAAAAAGCAATTGTCGATAAAGCAAAGGAATGAAAAGAATGTGGTTACATTGAATAAAAATACTGTTTTCTCTACGCTTACTTTTCAGATTGCTATTAAAGAAGAAAAAAGAGAAAATATATATTTTGAATTAAGAAATGATTGGTTAAACATTTTCGTACCAGAGAATTTTAATTTTCAGCAACCTGTTATGCAAAAACATTTGTGGAACGGTATTTTTTATTTTTTGCGTCAAGAGGCAAAACATTTTTTGCCAAAACGTACGCAAAAATTAGCCGAACAACATAACTTTAAATATAAACAGGTAAAAATTCAATCCAGTAAAACACGCTGGGGAAGTTGTTCAAATCATTTAAATATTAATTTATCCTTTTATTTAATGTTGTTGCCTCTTCATCTGGTGGATTATGTGATTCTTCATGAACTATGTCATACAGTGGAAATGAACCATGGAACTAATTTCTATCAAATATTGGAAAGAGTTACTAATGGGAACAGCAATAAACTTAAAAGTGAGTTAAAAAAATATTCAAGTATGAAATTTCCTAATAATATTGAATGACTTATGATGAATTGGGAGCAACTTTTATCAACCAAACGTTTTGGATTAGAATCATATCACGAACCCAGAAAGGATAGCAGAACTGAATTTCAACGGGATTATGATCGTTTGATTTTCTCACCTCCATTTCGTCGATTACAGAATAAAACACAGGTTTTTCCTTTGCCTGGAAGTATTTTTGTACATAATCGCTTGACTCATAGTCTTGAGGTGTCGAGTGTCGGGCGATCATTAGGTATAAATGTAGCTCGCTGTTTAGCTGATTGTCATCCTCATTGTCCAATTATTCATGAAATTGATGCAATTGTCGCTGCTGCTTGTTTAGCTCATGATATGGGCAATCCGCCTTTCGGTCATTCGGGCGAAAAAGCTATTGCTACTTTTTTTTCTGAAGGGGAAGGACAAAAGTTGGCAGAAAAAATGTCTCCTGTGGAGTGGAAAGATTTGGTTTGTTTTGAAGGAAATGCAAATACTTTCCGATTGCTTACCCATCAATTTGCTGGCAGACGAAAAGGTGGTTTTGTACTTACTTACAGTACGCTTGCTTCTATTGTAAAATATCCTTATGTTTCTGCTTACACAAATAGTCAACACTCAAAATTCGGTTTTTTTCATTCTGAAGCTGCCGATTTTAAAAGAATTGCTGATGAATTAGGAATTATAAATGTTGAAAATAATTCTTTCCACTATGTGCGTTATCCTTTAGTTTTTCTGATAGAAGCAGCTGATGATATTTGTTATCAATTGATGGATATTGAGGATGCTCATAAACTAAAAATTCTTTCCACAGAAGAAACCAAATTTCTTTTTTTGAATTATTTTGAAGAAAATCAGAAACGACAAAAAATGGAAGTCTTGAATTTGGTCAATGATGAAAATGAGCAAATCGCCTATCTACGTTCTTCTGTGATTGGTAAACTGGTAGAAGAATGTTCACAAATTTTTGTTGATAACGAAGAAAACATTTTAAAGGGCACATTTCATACTTCGCTTATTGAACAATTACCACCTTTATCTGCAAGGGCTTATCAATATTGTTTGGATGTAGCAAACAGTAAAATTTATTGCTCTAAGCAAGTATTGGAAGTAGAATTATCGGGGTATAAAATTATTTTAACTTTGCTTGAAAACTTAATACGCGCTGTTCTTCAACCTCAGAAAGCATATTCTCAACAACTTTTAATGCGCATTCCTTCTCAGTATGAAATCAATCATCCTACTGTGTATGGTAAAATAATGGCTGTTCTTGATTATATTTCAGGGATGACGGATGTGTATGCGCTGGATTTTTATAAAAAAATAAATGGTATTGATTTACCTACTTTATAAAAAAGGAACAAGATTGATTTTAGGGTTTTTTTCAATCTTGTTTCAATTTAATAAGTGAATGTTTATGAAATTAAATTTATTTTTTAATCATTAATAGCCAACAGTTTGAGCGACAATAAATTGGTAATAGTTTGGATCGAGTTTTAACACTTCGAGTAATTCTTTTTCTTTTGCACCTGCTCGCACTACACATTTTAGACCTTCAGAAGCGCAATACAAATAAACATTTTGAGTAGAGTGAGCCGCATCCAGCGAAACCAATCGAATACGATTTTCATCAGGAATTTTTCTATCAGTATTGTATTTGTGGTAATCAGCAATAAAAATCAGATTAAGTGGTGCAGTGTAAACAAAATCCTGCAATCCAGTCAGTGAACGATAATCACCTTTTACCGTGGGTATTAACGTATGGCGATGAGGTTCATAAAAATAAATACCATTTGACAAAACGGCATAAACTTGCAACGGATAAAGAGCCATAGCTGAAGGTACGGTTCGTTTACCATTAGGACGATTAACTCCATAAGCTGCCCATAAAATTTCTGAAAGATGTTTTAATGACAGATTTTTTTGTTGAAATTCTCTATCCGATTTACGATGTTGCAATGCATACATCAATGGCTTACCCTCCATTGTGTCAGGCTGTAATAAATGAATAGTGTCAAAAGTGGTAAGTTCCATAGGCTGTAAAGTTGAATCGATTTTTTTATTTTGCTTTTTTTCAACAGGTTTGCATGAAATAAAGATAACAAATGTTAACAATAAAGTAAGCAATATTTTTTTGTTCATAGGTTTAAATTTAGAATGATAAAAGATGTTTCAAATTTAATTTATTTTTTGAATTTAGCCAAGTTTTTTATATCATAAATTCAAGTGATTAATGCAACTTTTTCAGGGTAAATAAGAGGTAAAGGAAAATTATTTTTCAAGACAAAGGAGAAAAAACTTTTTTCTAACTTTGTCTGATAGCATGTTTTTCTGTTTCTGTGATTGTGTAACTAATATACTCATTTTTAATGAGATATTATAAAAAATATGCTACTTCTTTATTTTATTCCCAGCATTTTCTGAAATGCGAAACTTTAGTAAAAAAGATATGAAACAGAAAATAAAAGTACTGAATGTTAAAAATATAAAGACTCTTCATAAAACATTCAATTTTTACAAAGAGTCTTTATTTTAAATTTACATTTGTTTATTTATTTCTGAAAACTATTGTATCATCAACAGCATCTATTATTACTGTCTGATTACTTTGAATTGTACCTGCAATGATTTGTTTCGACAAATCATTAAGAATCAGCTTTTGAATGACTCGCTTAACAGGACGTGCTCCAAACTGTGGATCGTAACCTAAATCAGCAATCAATTTAATTGCCTTGTCTGTGGCTTCTAATTGAATACCATTTTGTTTGAGCATTTCCTGAATATTCTTCAACTGTAATCGTACGATTTCTTCAATTTGAGGCCGATTCAGCGGTTTAAACATGATGATTTCATCAATCCGGTTCAAAAATTCAGGACGAATGGTTTGTTTTAATAATTCAAATACTTCATTTCTTGTTTTTTCAATAATTTCATCATGATTATATTCATTTAATTTCTCAAAATTTTCTCGAATTAAAGAAGATCCAATGTTAGAAGTCATGATGATAATGGTATTTTTAAAATTCACTATTCGTCCTTTGTTGTCCGTCAGTCTTCCATCATCAAGCACTTGTAACAAAATATTGAATACATCAGGATGAGCTTTTTCAATTTCATCAAAAAGTACCACGGAATAAGGTTTACGACGAATTGCTTCTGTCAATTGTCCCCCTTCTTCGTAACCCACATAGCCAGGAGGCGAACCTATTAATCGTGTAACAGAGAATTTTTCCTGATATTCACTCATGTCAATTCGCGTCATCATGTTTTCATCGTTGAACAAATATTCAGCCAAAGCTTTTGCCAATTCGGTTTTTCCAACACCAGTCGTACCGAGAAAAATAAATGAACCAATGGGCCTTTTTGGATCTTGTAAACCTGCTCTACTGCGACGGATGGCATCTGCTACTGCCTGAATGGCATCATCTTGACCTACAACTCGTTTATGGAGTTCTTCTTCCAAATGTAATAACTTTTCTTTTTCGCTTTGAAGCATTCTTGTAACAGGTATGCCCGTCCATTTGCTCACAATTTCAGCAATATCTTCACTGTCAACCTCCTCTTTTATCATTGGGTTCGAGCCTTGTATCTTTGCCAGTTCCTCTTGGTACTTAGCTATTGCATCTTCCAGAGCTTTGATTTTTCCGTAACGGATTTCAGCTACTTTGCCATAATCACCTTCTCTTTCAGCACGTTCTGCCTGAAATTTCAGATCTTCTATCTCGATTTTGGCTTGTTGAATTTTATCAATCAAAGCTTTCTCGCTTGACCATTTTGCTCGTAAAGCTTGACTTTTTTCTTTCAAATTAGCAATTTCCTGATTCAATTGTTCTAATTTCTTTTCATCATTTTCCCTTTTAATAGCCTCTCGTTCAATTTCCAGTTGTTTTATATTTCTTTCAATAACATCAATCTCTTCAGGAACAGAATCTATTTCCATTCTTAATTTTGCAGCAGCTTCATCAATTAAGTCAATGGCTTTATCAGGCAAAAAACGATCAGTAATGTAACGATGTGAAAGTTCAACAGCAGCTATCAGAGCATCATCTTTTATTCGAACTTTATGGTGATTTTCATATCTTTCTTTCAAACCACGTAAAATAGAAATTGAACTTGCCACGTCAGGTTCGTCAACCATTACTATTTGGAAACGACGTTCTAACGCTCTGTCTTTTTCAAAATATTTTTGATATTCATCCAATGTAGTAGCACCAATAGCTCGCAGCTCTCCTCGCGCCAAAGCAGGTTTTAAAATATTGGCAGCATCCATTGCACCTTCACTTTTGCCTGCTCCAACCAACGTATGAATTTCATCAATAAACAAAATAACATCACCATTGGAATTTACTACTTCATTGATAACGGCTTTCAATCGTTCTTCAAATTCACCCTTATATTTAGCTCCAGCAATCAAGGCGCCCATATCCAGTGAAAATATTTGTTTTGTTTTCAGATTTTCAGGCACATCACCTCTCACAATTCTTTGAGCCAAACCTTCAACAATAGCTGTTTTTCCTGTTCCAGGTTCGCCAATTAAAATTGGATTATTTTTGGTACGACGACTCAAAATCTGTAAAACTCGTCGAATCTCTTCATCCCTGCCAATAACAGGATCAAGTTTTCCAGCACGTGCCTGTTCGTTCAAATTAATAGCATATTTATTTAATGCATTATAAGTTTCTTCTGCTGTTTCAGAAGTTACTTTCCTTCCTTTTCGCAAAGTGTTGATGGCTTCAGAAAGTGTTCTTTCATTCACTCCTGCATCATTCAACATTCGCGTAACTGCATTTTTTTCAGTTACAAGTGCCAATAAAATAGATTCCAGAGACACAAACTGGTCGCCAGATTTGGAAGTAATATCTATTGCCTTTTGCAGTACTGCATTTGTTTCACGACTTAAATATGGTTCAGCACCTGACACTCTTGGATAAGCATCAATCATTTTATCTAAGGCTAAATTCAAGGCATTTGTATTCACTCCTAATTTTCCAAATAAATATTGGACAACATCTTCTCCAGTTCGGAGAATTGCCTTTAACAAGTGTGGAGTTTCAATAGCTTGTTGACCCTTGCTCTGTACCAATTCAATAGCATCTTGAATGGCTTCCTGAGATTTAATTGTAAAATTATCAAAATTCATAACTTTAATTTTTTATATTAAAATAAAATCTTTTTAAATTGTCTTTTATTAATAAAAATTGAAAAATAAATTTAAAATTTTATTTCATTTTCTACAAATTATTTACCAATTAAATATTTCGGTAAGAATGTCTTTTTTGTCGAAATAGTATAAAGAAACACTGACAATATTTCAGCAAAAATTATTCCCTTAATATAAAGTTGAAATTGTAACTTGGAGATGACAATTTTTGCAATTCCTTTTTTTTCTGATAAAAAAAAATTATTTTTGTAGAATGAAAATAACAAAATTATAATTACTTATAAACAAGGTTCTAATATGAGCGGTAAAAAAAGAGTTTATACCTTCGGCAACGGACAAGCAGAAGGGAGTGCACAAATGAAAAATTTATTAGGTGGAAAAGGAGCTAATTTAGCCGAAATGAATTTGCTGGGGATTCCTGTTCCACCGGGATTTACTATTACAACTGAAGTTTGTTCTGAATACTATCAATTAGGAAAAGAAAAAATTGTAGAAATTTTGAAACCAGAAGTGGAAAAAGCAATGGAATGGATTGAAAAGCTTATGAAATCCAAATTTGGAGATCCTGAAAATCCCTTGCTCGTTTCGGTACGGTCTGGGGCGCGTGCTTCCATGCCAGGAATGATGGATACAATTTTAAATTTAGGATTGAATGATGAAATTGTAGAAGGATTAAGTAAAAAGACAGGAAATCCACGTTTTGCATGGGATTCCTATCGTCGTTTTATTCAAATGTATGGTGATGTGGTTTTGGGAATGAAACCACTTGATAAAAATGACGTCGATCCATTTGAAAAAATAATTGAAGATTTAAAAAAAGAAAGAGGAATAAAATTAGATACTGAACTTACTGTTGATGATTTGAAAGAGCTGGTAGCAAGATTTAAAAAAGCTGTTCGCGAACGGACAGGAAAAGAATTTCCAGAATCGGTTTATGACCAGTTATGGGGCGCTATTTGTGCTGTATTCGATTCCTGGATGAATGAACGAGCTATTTTATATCGGAAAATGGAAGGTATCCCTGACGATTGGGGTACTGCTGTTACTGTTCAGGCAATGGTTTTTGGTAATATGGGTGATACTTCTGCTACAGGCGTTGCTTTTACACGAAATGCTGCTACAGGTGAAAATGTTTTCAATGGCGAATATTTAGTTAATGCACAAGGCGAAGATGTAGTAGCTGGTATTCGTACTCCACTTCAAATTACAAAAGCAGGTTCACAACAATGGGCAAAACTTGCTGGTATTTCAGAAGAAGAAAGAAAAACAAAATACCCTTCTATGGAAGAAGCTTTGCCGGATATTTATAAAGAACTGAATGAAATTCAACAAAAGCTTGAAAATCATTATAAAGATATGCAAGATATTGAGTTTACTGTTCAAGAAGGTAAACTTTGGCTTTTGCAAACAAGAAGCGGTAAAAGAACAGGAACGGCTATGGTTAAAATTGCCATTGACATGCTTCACGAGGGCATTATAGATGAAAAAACGGCTTTGTTAAGAATTGATCCTTTAAAATTAGATGAATTATTACATCCGATTTTTGATAAAGAATCATTAAAAAATATTAAAGTTATAGCTAAAGGTTTGCCAGCTTCACCGGGAGCTGCGAGTGGAAAAATTGTTTTCAATGCTGACGATGCTGCTGAATGGGCAAAACAAGGCGAAAAGGTCATCATGGTACGTATTGAAACTTCACCTGAAGATTTGGCAGGTATGGCAGCAGCTCAGGGAATATTAACTGCACGAGGAGGAATGACTTCTCATGCTGCTGTTGTGGCACGAGGAATGGGAAAATGCTGTGTGTCAGGAGCTGGTGCATTGAAAATTGATTATGCCAACAAAACTATTCAAATCAATGATTTAGTTTTAAAAGAAGGCGACTATATTTCTCTCAATGGATCAACAGGAGAAGTTTATCTCGGGAAAGTTCCTACCAAAGAACCTGAGTTAGATCCCTACTTCATTGAATTATTGACATTAGCTGACAAATACGCTGATCTGAGAGTTAGAACCAATGCAGACACTCCGCGTGATGCTTCTGTAGCAAGAAAATTTGGTGCTACGGGTATTGGTTTATGCAGAACTGAACACATGTTTTTTGAAGGAAATAAGATTAAAGCTATGCGAGAAATGATTTTGGCAGAAGATACTGAAGGTAGAAAAAAAGCTTTAGCAAAACTTCTTCCTTATCAAAGAGCTGATTTTGAAGGAATTTTTGAAGTTATGGATGGTTTACCTGTTACCATTCGTCTTTTGGACCCACCCTTACATGAATTTGTTCCGCACGATGAAAAAGGGCAGCAAGAAATGGCTGAAGCAATGGGGGTTCCTTTAAAGAAAATACAAGATCGCATAGAATCATTGCGTGAGCAAAATCCAATGTTAGGTCATCGTGGATGCAGGTTAGGAAATATTTTCCCAGAAATTACTGAAATGCAAACACGTGCTATTCTCGAAGCTGCCTTGAATCTGAAAGCAAAAGGAATTAAAATTATTCCAGAGATTATGATTCCGTTAGTAAGCGTAAAAAAAGAGTTAGTTGAACAGGAAAGAATTATTCGTGAAACAGCAAATAAAATATTTGAAGAGAAAGGAGATACTATTGAATATAAAGTAGGAACTATGATAGAAGTTCCCCGAGCAGCATTGACCGCTAACGAAATTGCTGAAAATGCTGACTTTTTCTCATTTGGTACCAATGACCTTACTCAGATGACATTTGGCTTTTCACGAGATGATATTGGTTCTTTTTTACCAATTTATTTAGAGAAAAAAATAATTGAATCGGATCCTTTCCAGATACTTGATCAAACAGGCGTAGGGCAATTAGTAAAAATGGGTGTTGAAAAAGGTCGGACTACAAAACCAAATTTGAAAATTGGTATTTGCGGTGAACATGGTGGCGAACCTTCTTCTATAGAATTCTGTCATCGTGTGGGAATGGATTATGTAAGTTGTTCTCCCTATAGAGTTCCTATTGCTCGGGTAGCTGCAGCTCAAGCCGCCATAAAAAACTAAGAATCTATATTCACAAAAAGGGTAGTTCAATTGAGCTGCCCTTTTTTGTGAATTAAGAATTATCATTGATAAAAAAAATTTTAGCCAAACACGTTGTTACTCGGATAAATACTTCTTTAAAAGAGAAAATATCATCTTTTTGTCATGTACTAAAAACAAAACATTTGCAATGATTTTCAATATTTTATATGCTTTTCATTTAAGTCATAAAACTTGTTTCCAATGACAATTCTATGAGAAAATTAAAAAAGCTGTTGAATCCTTTTGTCCATCAAATAATTATTTATAACTTTGCAAACACTTTTGAGAAAAATGTCAAATTTAAAACGTTAATAAACAGTATGTTAAATCATTATGAAACCGTTTTCATTTTAACTCCCGTTTTGTCTGATACTCAGATAAAGGAAACGGTAGAAAAATTTAAGTCCCTTTTGCTTGAAAATGGGGCCGTAATTACCAATGAGGAAAATTGGGGATTGCGAAAATTAGCTTATCCCATCCAGAAAAAGACGACAGGTTTTTATTGCCTTTTGCAATTTGATGCAGAACCAAATGTAATAACAACATTGGAAACCAATTATCGTCGTGATGAACGTGTAATACGTTATCTTACTGTCCGTCTGGACAAATATGCTTATGAATATGCCGAGAAAAGGAAAAATGTTAAACTTAAAGAAGGAAAGGAGAATTAAAAAATGGCAAACAACAACGAAGAAATAAGATACTTAAATCCTCCTACAGTTGATCTTAAAAAGAAAAAATATTGTCGCTTCAAAAAAAGTGGTATTAAATATATCGATTATAAAGATCCCGAATTCTTGAAAAAATTTGTGAACGAGCAGGGAAAAATTCTTCCACGTCGTTTAACAGGTACCTCGTTAAAATATCAACGCAGAGTAGCTCAGGCTATAAAAAGAGCCCGTCATCTAGCTTTGCTTCCTTTTGTAACTGATTTATTGAAATAAAAACTGGAGGATAAAAATTATGGAGGTGATATTGAAAGAAGATATCAGCAACCTTGGTTATAAAGGTGATATTGTGAAAGTAAAAGATGGTTATGCAAGGAATTACCTGATTCCAACCAAAAAAGCCGTGATTGCTACCGAAAGTGCAAAACGAATGTTAGAAGAAGATAAGAAACAGCGTGCACACAAATTGGAACGTATTAAAAACGAAGCACTTGAATTGGCAGAAAAAGTAAAAGATATTACATTGGTAGTAGGTGCAAAAACCAGTTCTAAAGGAAAAATTTTCGGTTCGGTTGGACCTATTCAACTGGCAGAAGCCTTTGAAAAGGCTGGTTTTACTATCGACCGCAAGTTGATAGAATTAAGCGAACCTGTTAAGGAGGTTGGTTCCTATAAATTGACACTTCACTTGCATAGAGAAGTTACAATAGAAATTCCTTTTGAAGTGATTTCTGAATAAGTCTTATATTTTAATAATGAAATAATAAAAACCGGTAGCTTTTAAAGTTATCGGTTTTTTATTTGATTTCAAACACTGATTTCATTTTCCAATGGTTTCCCGTCTAAAAAATCCTGAATATTTTGCAAAGTAATGCGAGCAATTTCGTCTAAAGCTTCTCTGGTAAAAAATGCTTGATGAGAAGTAACAATTACATTATTGAAAGTAAGGAGCCGAGCCAGAATATCATCATCAATAACAATATTGGAATAATCTTCATAAAAATAATCACTTTCTTCTTCATAAACGTCCAGACCAGCATAACCTATTTTTTTCTTTTTAAGTCCATCAATCAATGCTTTTGTATTGATAAGCTTTCCTCTTCCAGTATTAATAATCATTACGCCATCTTTCATCCTTTTAATGGAATCGTAATTGATCAGATACTCTGTTTCTTTTGTTAAAGGACAGTGCAACGAAATAATATCTGAATGTTTATAAAGATCATTCAAAGTAGTATATTTTATTCCCATACTTTGGGCAAAATTTTGATCGGGATAAGCATCATAAGCCAGAATTTTCATTCCCATGCTTTTCAGAATCTGGATAACAATTTTTCCAATTTTTCCTGTCCCAATAATGCCAGCCGTTTTTCCATTCATTTCGAATCCCATCAATCCTTCCAGGGCAAAATTTCCATCACGCGTTCTGGAATAAGCTTTATGAATTTTCCTGTTTAATGTCAACATCAAAGCAAGTGTATGTTCTGCAATAGAATGGGGTGAATAAGCTGGAACATGAACCACTTTGATGCGTCCTTTTGCAGCTTTCAGATCAACATTGTTATAACCAGCACACCGGAGGGCTATTAATTTTACACCGTTTTCTACCAACATGTCTATTACTTCAGCATCAGCTTCAGCATTTACAAAAATGCACACTACATCGGCTCCTTTGGACAGAATGGCGTTATCTTTGTTTAAATGACTTTTATAATATTTTATTTCAAAGCCATATTGCTTATTTTTCTCGTTAAAAGTGGCGATGTCATAGGATTTTGCATCGAAAAAGGCAATTTTTGTTTTCATTATTTAACTTATTTATTTATTTATACATTTATACAAGTATCGTTTGTGGAAATGGTTGAGCAATAGCTTATTTTTCAACTTCAGGATAAGGAATCCGTGAATGATAAATATTTTTTATTTTTTCTTTGAAAACAGCTTTGACTGTTTCAACATCTCTGAAACTAATGGGGGATTCCCTAAATTGTCCCTCGTTGATTTGTCCATTGATGATATCTTCTACCATTTGTTCTATGTTTTCTTCACTGTAAGAATTCAAACTTCTTGAAGTAGCTTCCACCGCATCAGCCATCATTAGGATAGCTGTTTCTTTGTTGTTTGGAAGCGGTCCAGGATAGGTAAAAGCTGCTTCATTTGGTTGGATATCTGGAAATTGGTTAATGAAAGAATTATAAAAATATCTTGTTTTACTAGTGCCATGATGAGTAGCAATAAAATTAATAATTTGTTCAGGCAAATGATTTTTTTTGGCAATTTTAATTCCTTCAATCACGTGTTGAATAATTGTTCTGGCTGCTTTTTCATAATCCATTTCCAAAAGTGGATTTTTATTCCCCATTTGATTTTCAGAGAAAAATTCAGGATGAACCATTTTACCAATATCGTGATACAAGGCTCCCGTACGCACCAGTAAACTGTTGGCATTGATTTTTTTTGCAGCTTCGGTGGCAAGGTTAGAAACTTGCAGAGAATGTTGAAAAGTGCCCGGCGCAACTTCGGCAAATTTCATCATAAAATCACTATTGATATTGGTCAGCTCTACCAACGTAATAGCCGAAATTAGTCCAAAAATCTTTTCAAAAATGTAAATCAACAAATAAGCGAAAAGTAAGAAAATACAACTTACAGCAAAATATAAAATTGGCATCCAGTCGATTCGTTGCCATTCTTTTTCAGTAATAAATTCAAAACCTATGTACATCAAAGTATAGCTCAGAAAGATATAAAAGGCTGTTTGAGCTAATTGTGAACGTTGAGTCATATCTTTCAGGCTGGAAACCGCAACCATTCCTGCGGTAATCTGCAACAATACAAATTGAAAAGGATTGTCCACCATTAATGAAATGATAAGAATAGTGATAATATGCACAAATAAAGCAGTACGTGAATCAAAGAATACTCGTACAATAATAGGCAGCAAAGCAAAAGGAATAAGGTAATAATTTAGTGTGGTATAACGAATCACAACAGAGGTAAGGCCGATTATTAAAATCATTAAGATGGCGATGAAAAGCAAATTATTAAATTTCTCAAAAATACGTGGACGGAAAAGGTTGAGGTAAAGTATCAGCAAAATTAGCAGCTCCACAATAATAATTATTTCACCCATAGGCACCAAAAATGAGTGTCCAATAGAAGAATTTCTTTTATCAAATTCAATTTTAAGTGAATGTAAAATAGCGTATGTTTCAGGGGTTACGATTTCTCCTTTATCGATGATGCGTTCTCCTCGTTGTACCATTCCACTGGTTAGGGAAAGGTTTTTCAGTAAATCTTCTTTTGAAAGTTCAGAAGTAAGACTGTCGTACCGTAGATTTTCAACCAGATATTTTTGTAAATTGAGTGATAAAATATCCTCAGGTGAATTTTTTACTATTTCTTCATAAGCTTTTTGAGGGGTATAAATTTTATCTATATTAATTATTTGAGAAACTCTCGAAGGTAAAATACAGTAAATGTTCGTTTTATTGTTTTTCAACAAATTGTTATAGTCTTCTGAAGAAATGATTCCTTGAGAATAAATAAATTGGAGTTTTTCTATCAAGTAATTTCTTGCGATGATAGATTTATTTAATTGAATTTCGTTGTCACGAAGCAATTTTTTAAGCTGAGTTTCATAAACGGTAGTATCAAGGATATAATAAGGTATATAATTTTTTAAGATTTCATTTCTTTCTTTGACTACTTGTTCTTCACTTTTATAAACAGGGAAATTGAAAGGGGCTGTCAATAGTTCATAATTCCATGGTTTGCCTATTTCAAAATCATAATTGAATTTGTTTTCTTTCGGGAAAAGCAAAACAATTGCAATTACTACAGCAAAACCCAATAAAATTTTAAAAATATTTTGTAGCGAAGATTTTGAAAGATTTAATTTCATAATTATTGAATATCTATTTTTCTAACACGAAGTTGCTTAAAATCTAAAAAACCGCAAATAAAAAAAATTGTTCAAAAAATTCAAATTTTTAGTTGAAATTTGATAATTTGTTTGTATTGTAAGGTCGTAAATTAGCTTTTTTATTCAAAATTCAAAATTTTTTTAGGTTAACGCTGTTATTGGATTTTTTATAAATTTTTCTCCTCAAAGGTATATCAATTTATATTAACTTGTAAAACACTAATTTACAATATTATATATTTTTATTCAAAGATATAATCTCCTTCCTCTCTTTTAATCAGTTAATGAATTTACTCAAATAAAAAAAGATATTTCTTTGTCTGTATAATTTTAAAAACGTATCTCTTTCGTTTTATCCATTTTAAGGGCATAATCATAAAACAAAAAAATGTTTTTTCAAATAAACCATATACCATTTTCTGAAATAAAAATTTCTTTTTCACTTGAAAGTTTTTTCTGTATCTTTAATAAAACATCCGCTGAGCAAATTTTCCAATTCTTTACCTAACTAAGCTTTCATCCAAATAGTTAGAAAAATTTTCGACATATTTCTCTTCCAGAAGATCATTAAAAAGTAAGCACGAAATAGATGACTATAATAATATTGAGCTTTAACATACTTTATGCCAAGCTATTTGGTCAATTATTTTATAAAATTTATTTCGCCAAATGAATTGATTTTTTTCAGAAAAATAAACTTGAATATATTTGTTAATTTTTTCACCTAAATAAGTGAAAAATTTTCATTCAGACAAACTTTGAAGCCTTTTTTCAATATCTGCTGATTTTTTAATCGCTTTCGATGGAGCTTTAAGCAAATCTTTTAAACTTCTCTTCAAAAAATTTTTAGTAGAATAAGAAAGAAGATAGAAATTGTTTTTCCAAAAAATCTGTATTTGAAAGAGAGAAATTCAAGTTATGCCCTCTTCTTTTAAATTATCAGGGTATGTTATTTTTGCTTCGATGCGTCTTTTCTTATTTCTTTTGGTTTTTGTTTCAAAAGTGGTACAGCCTTATAATCCCAAACTTCTTCAAATTCCCAATTAGGAATCAGCGTCATTTTTTTTGGCAAATAAAATACTTCTTCGGGTTGACGATGCAAAGAAAAATCGCCTGTATCCCATTTTCCATTTCCATTTTCGTCTAAAAACATTCGTACATAATAACTTGTAGGCTTTAGATGTTCAAAAACAGTTCCTGAGGCTTGTGCAGCTTTTGTATATAATACCTTGTCCTTTTCGTCCAAGAGTTGGATAATGGCATTGGGATGATATTCAGCCAAAACAATTTTTAGAGAAGCATATTCATCTAAAGAACGAATTTTAAAAGTCGTAGAATATTTTTTGTTTACCTGCTTATAAATACTAGTAAATGCTGCTGAATCAATTTCAAATTTATATGTTTTTTGAGGTTCCCATTTGTAATCAATGGCATAGAACATTTGGGTAGAATCTACCTGGTGCCACTGAACAGGTAAAGGCTTGAATATAGAATCTTTTTGTTCACTTAATTGGATTTTAGATAAATCCACATTTGCTAAAGGGGAATCAAAACGAATCTGAATGGGAAGATAAATTTCAAAAGTACTGGTAAGATTAGTTGAAAATTTATAATCCTGTTTAAATAAAGCTTCAATAGGTGATTTTTTAGCTTTTGATTTTGAGGCACTTATAGCCTTTCTCATAAAAATATTTAAAGTATCGGTAGTTGGGGTCAATTGATACAACGAATCAGTTTTTAAATAGGTCATTTCTATTTGTAAAGTATCTTTCTCCCAGCATATTGAATCTGTTAACCAATAAGTTATGGTATCATTGGTGTTGTTTTTTTGAACTAAATGTTTTCCTTTCCAATCAAAATTAAGCGGTTTTATTTGGGGCATTTCTGCAAGCGAAGTATTGAAGTACAAAGTGAACATGTAAGGTTGTTTTCGCTCATACTTTACCAGATATTGTCGTTTTTTGCTTTCTTTAAAATATCGCAAAAGTATATCATCGGGTAAAAAATGAGTTCGAATTACAGTCTGAATTGTGTCAATGGTTATCGAATCTTTCCATATGGTATCCTGCACTTCTTCTTTTCTGAAATCAGGAATGATGAATGAATCGGTAAATGCCAATCCTTCTCCGGGTTGAAAATAGTAATCTCGATTAACATCTCCTAAGGCAAAAATTCGATAAGTGTTTTTTTTCACATTATTAATTGAAAAATCTCCTTCTTCGTCAGTTCGACCAATGCGAAGAAACGGTTTTTGAAGAAAAACAGAATCGGACAATTCATCATAAATACCTACAATGATACTTGAAATAGGATTCAAATCTTCTGCATTAAGAACTGTTCCTGCAATTTTTAAAGAATCAATTTCATTGCCGGTTGAAAATGAAAACACATAATTTTTTAAAGGATTTTTTTCATTTAAATCAACAATGGCATTACCAAAATCAATAGTGTAAGTAGTGTTAGGTTTTAAAGTATCTAATAAATTAACAATTAATCTTTTCCCAACAGCTTTAATGTCAGGGGGTTTACGTTGAGGAGGTGAAATAATTACGTTTTCAGCAATTTTTTCAACACTGATATTTTCATCAAAGTCAACCAGAATTTGTTTTTTTGCAAAGTTCAAAGCTCCATTTTGTGGAACAGAACGAATTATTTGAGGAGGAATAGTATCTTTTGCGCCGCCAGTTGGACCTTGAGCTTTATTAGCACAGGAAGAAAAAAACAGAATGAAAAAATAAATTCCGAAAAAATAAAAGAGGTATGTTCTATTTCTTTTTTTATTTGCCATTTAATTGAATTTAACTTTTCTTTGTTTTTCAAAATTGAAGAGACAGAACTTAAAAAAATTACTCAGTCATTTGAAGCGTTAAGACTTTATGACCAATTCTGCAAAACAAACATTTTTTTTCTTCACAATAGTTTCTCTTTAACTGAATTAAAGCTTGTGAGTCAAAAGCTGTTTCAGACTCAAGTCCCACATTTTTCCAACCTTTAATCAATGCATTTTTTTCAGAAGGTAGTTGTTCTAAAATTTGTAATGATTTTTCCTTCAAGTCTTCGTTGCCTTTTTTTAATCCATAACAAAACAAGAAAGGAACAATAGTATTGATTAAAATGCTGTTAATAGAAGCTGACCCTAATTTTTTCGTACGTTTTCCACTTGATTCTCCAAACAGATAATGTGTTTGCCAGTAAGAAGAAGGTTCACATGTCAACAAAGACTTTAATTCATTAAGATAGGGTTTTTCTATTATTTTTGAAAATAATTTTGAAGAGTTGTGTGCCAAGGAAGCAAATTGTGCAATTCGTACATGGGGGAAATTATAGGGACGCAAGCGAAACAATTTCCATTGCGAGCTATCCATTGGTTGAAGAGAAAATTTTGACTTCAGAAAATGATATTCTTTTTTTAAATCTTTCACATAATTATCTGTTACTTCCACATTTAGCAATCCAGCCTGACCAAACAGAATAGCTTCTAACTGAAAGAGATTATCCTTATGCTTTCCCAATACCATTAGCGGAATTGTTTTTGCCAGGGATTCAAAAGCCTGTCCATTTGTTCCAAAACCAAAATTACGAGCCAAAGTAATATAAAATGCTTCTTCCCAGTGTTGTTGGGTTATCTCCAAAAGGGTGTCAATTGCTTTTACTTTTTGCTCAAGCCGTTCAATAACTAAAGTATTTTTCCAGCTTTGAATAAAAATGGAAGGAATTTGTTCAAGTTTATCTGCACAAGGTATCCATTGCTGATTATTGAGTAACGTTTCATAATTGGTTTCAATTTTTTGGGGGAAAGTCAAAACCAATTGTGGAATTTTAGAACCATCAGTTCGGAATACTTCTCCATTTGCCTCGCCTACCACATGAAGAATAACACTATCGTAAGCTTTATCAAACTGATGCTGATGTTTTAACCAATCAGAAGACTGAGAATGAATTTCCACGTTCCCTGCCCACAGTGTGTTTCCTATTTTGATTTTTGAATTAAAAAAATCAGGACCACCATCTACATTATATTTTCCTACATCAATTACCTCAACTTTTTCTCCATCAACCGTGTAAAGCTGATTTTGATAAAAAAGTTTATGTTTCCACACATATTGTAAAATGGCTTCTTTCATAGATAAAATAAAAAAACTAAAAATTAATTCAACTAGGTAATATTACTGAATTAAATTGCTATATAACATCAAAATTATAACCTTTTTTATTCCAGAATTCAATTGCCTGAGGTAATACTGCCAGTACATTATTTTTTGCTTTTATGGAATCATGAAATAAAATAATGGAACCGTTTCTTGTATAATGTTTTACATTATTGAATACTTTTTGAGGTGATAACTTAGTATTATAATCATAAGTAATTACATCCCATAAAATGAGTTCATATTTTTTATTAAGAGCTCTTTGCTGACTTCTTTTCATTTTTCCATAAGGTGGACGGAATAAATTGCTGTCAATCAATCGAGCAGCTTTTTCAACGTTATTGAGGTATTCTTCTTTTGAAACTGAATAACCTTTCAAGTGATTATAAGTATGATTCCCCACCCGATGTCCTCTACTCAGTACTTCTTGATAAAGTTCAGGATATTTTTTCACATTTTCTCCTACACAAAAAAAAGTTGCTTTTATTCCATGTTCGTCCAATAATTTTAAAATAAAAGGTGTTACTTCTGGAACAGGACCATCATCAAAGGTGATATAAATAGTCTTTGAGGATGGCAATTTTCTCCACGTATATTTGCCAATAAAGGGACGTAAAAATTTAGGGAACTGAAGATTCATTTACATACGAAAATGTTTTGAATACTGAACATAATATGGAAAATATTTGTTTGCCAAATCTTTACGTTCAGCTTCATCGAAAATTCTCAAAACTTCATTCAATATGGCCATATTATTTCCCATTTCGCTGGTAATACTGTTTTGCTGAGTAGGACTTAATTGTAAACTCCAGTTTAAGTATTCCACACAGTCATTGGCAATTTGCTCCAAAATTTTATCCGCTTTTGCTGGCTGCTGAAGTTGATAATAATATTGCCCCATCATAAGAGAAGAATAATCATGTCGAACGCTCGTGCCGGGAATCATTTCGTTACAATAATCCAACACTTTCTCAGCCCTAACAGAATCATTTTTTGCTATTAGGGCACCTGCCAATTGAGTAATAAACATTCTATGTGTTTTACACATTCTGACGATGTTTTCATCCAGATAGACTTTTGGATTATTCACGCCACCAAAACGGAATTTATTCATCACATTATCATACATTTCGTCCACATTAACACCAGGTCCAGCACCTTTAACTCCAATGGGCAAAATTTGATAAGCCAAACCTGTCAATTCAAAATGATCAGTTAATCCCAAATAATAATCATCACCAACTGTTACAGCAAAATACATTGGCCGTTCCCATTTGTTTTCTTTCAACATTTCAAGAACCATCAATTCACTTTTTGTAAGTCTATTTTTTAATGAAATATCTATTTGTGGAATAATTTCGCCTGCTCTTTCAGGTTTCAGTGTGCCTGTTTTTAAAACTTCTTCAGGATCAATGGGTAAATAAACCTCTTTTGTAGGGATAAAAGATTCTCCATCAATTTTTGTATATGAGTCAGTACTTAAAATAAAATCTATCACTGTTTTCAATTGAAGAGGTTGTTTGATAACATCTTCCACTTGAACAACTTCATTTTTTCCCGATAAATAATCCTCTTTTTTCCACGAAATAGGAAGAGGATCAGATTCATATGCCTGACGTTTCATCTGGTCGATATACCAGTCTGTTTGAAGATAACTGAGGTTGCAATCTCTTACGTCTGTTCTATTACCTTCTACTTCCTGGTTGTACCATAAAGGGAAAGTATCATTATCGCCATTCGTAAAAATAATAGCGTTTTGTCGGCACGAAGCCAGATAATTATACCCAAAATCACGAGCGGCATAACGTTCACTCCGATTATGATCATCCCAGTTTTGAGCAGCCATTAAAGTGGGAACACCTAAACACAGCAAAGTCACTAAAATTGAGCTGGATATTTCAGATAGGTATTTGTTGACTGTTTTAAAGAGTTCTATTAGTCCCAACCCGATCCAGATGCTGAAAGCATAAAATGAACCGGCGTAAGCATAGTCTCGTTCTCGAGGCTGATAAGGCGTTTGATTCAAATAAACTACAATGGCAATACCTGTCATAAAAAATAATAAGAGAACTGTCCAGAATCCTCTTCTGCCTTCTTTACCTCCGTAGATTTGTGAAAAAATCCCTAAAATTCCTAACAATAAAGGTAACATATAGTAAGTATTATGACCCTTATTAGTAGCCAGAGCGGTCGGTAAATTCTTTTGATCCCCGACCAGCATGTTATCAATAAAATTTATTCCTGTAATCCAATTACCTTTGTCCACCTCTCCATTTCCCTGTAAATCATTTTGTCGCCCACTGAAATTCCACAGGAAATAACGCCAATACATGAAATTTAACTGATAATTGAAAAAGAAACGTAGATTTTCAAAAAAAGTAGGGCATACATCTGTTTTCTGCTGTCCACAATAGTCATAAGTAATCTGTTTGCCTTTCACTTTCCCCCATTCTTTATAAGCTTGAATATGATTTGGAGAACTACTGTACATACGAGGAAAGAACATACAAAAACGTTCATCCATCTTATAATCAAATTTATTCCCTGTTTTTAGATAAACATCTTTTTCATCTGGAGATGTTTTAGGTTTGGGTGTATACATGGGTTCTCCTACTTTTTGTTCGGGAATGCACATATTCCCTTCTATACGAAGTTTAACTGGTGCATTATAAGTGGCACCATAGAAAAGAGGACGATCTCCATATTGTTCTCGATTCAAATAATATTTTAAGGCAAAAACATTATCGGGTGAATTTTCATCCAGGGGTGGATTAGCAGTAGAACGAATAACTATCAAAGCATAAGTAGAATAACCTATCAGCATTAATGTAATCATCAAAATGGAGGTATGAAGGAAATGAGGGCTAACTTTGTTTTTCCAATGATAAAAATAGAATGCCAACGCTACTATTAAAATTATTCCCAGAACAATATGAGCGCCAAAGAATGGGATTCCTGCCAGCGTAATTGCAAGAAGAACGGAAAAAGTCATTCTAAAGTAATTTTTAGCTACATACGACTCATATATTGCCCATGCTAAAGCTGCAATAGTCAAAACAAGATAGACATATAAACCACTATTAAATGGTAAACCGAGTGTATTAACAAAAAACAATTCAAACCAGCAAGCCACCTGGACCGATCCTGGTATTATTCCATATAATACAACTGCTAATAAAACTACTGAAACTAATAAAGCTAAAAAAGTTCCTTTAGTAGAAGGCGTGTATTTTTTATAATAATAAACCAAAACAATAGCTGGAATTGCCAGTAAATTTAACAGGTGTACACCAATAGACAAACCCATCAGATAAGCTATTAATAAGAGCCACCGATCAGAGCCCGGTTCATCAGCTTTTTCCTCCCACTTTAAAATTAACCAGAATACTACGGCTGTAAACAATGAAGAATAGGCATACACTTCGGCTTCTACTGCTGAAAACCAGAAAGTATCAGAAAAAGCATAAGCCAAAGCACCTACTAACCCCGCCCCTATTATGATAATAATATTGGCTAAAGTATAATTTTCTTCAGATTTGATTAAAATTTTTTTAGCCAGATGAGTAATCGTCCAAAATAAAAAAAGAATGGTCAAAGCACTACATAACGCCGACAGTGCATTAATCATTACTGCCACTTTTGATGGATCAGAAGTAAACAAGCTGAAAAGACGAGCAGTCATCATAAAAAAAGGAGCACCAGGAGGATGACCTACTTCTAATTTATAAGCTGTAGCAATAAATTCCCCGCAATCCCAAAAACTGGCAGTTGGCTCCAAAGTTGTTAAATAAGTTACAAAAGCAATGGCAAAAGCCAACCAACCGAAAATAATGTTAAGTGATTTGAAACGCTTCATTTAATTATTGTTTTAACCAGTTTATAGAAGGATATGCCTTCAAAGATACAAAGAAATTTTTTTTAAAAAGAGAATATTATTCCTTTTTAGTTGAGTTTTTGCTATTAAAAAATAAAACAAATAAATAAGGGGCTGATATTTGAATCACCCCTTACTGAAAACTATAAAAAATTAATTACATTCAATTATTAGAATGCCCATTTGATCGTTGAGTCCAGTAATAGGAGTAACAATCTGCAATAACGAATCTTTTTTGAACGAAATAGCTTCAGGAATTATAAAACGATGAGCATCCTTAAAAGTGCGACCTTCTTCTTTCTTATCTGTTGAAAGAATTACTTTGGCACTGACCGGATCGATTAGTTGAATTTTTTGAAAACCTGGTTTTTTTATCAGCATCAGGAAAAATTGATTGATTTGTTCTTTGTTGTTGCGAAGCAACTCACTTCTTACAGCCCATGAAAAAACCTCAGAA
>Ga0208825_1000922_pt1 | contig 24932 bp, 19 predicted proteins | sample AD_UKC113_MetaG_FD_184450 | JGI IMG/M metagenome (GOLD analysis project Ga0208825, IMG submission 184450) | Active sludge microbial communities of municipal wastewater-treating anaerobic digesters from Hong Kong - AD_UKC113_MetaG (SPAdes)... | ecosystem: Engineered > Bioreactor > Anaerobic >...
TAACCTGGCTCACAATCTGATCATGGAACTCTTCACCGCTGAAGGGGTCGGAACCATGATCACCGACCGAATTGACGAGGTGTGAAGGCTACGACGACACATCAGACGTATTTTCGTGCCTGCATTCTGATCCTGATGCTACTGGGATCTCTGACCGGCCCGGTCTGTGGCTCGGTATATCTCAGGAACGGGACAGAGATAAGCGAGGATACAGCCTATCTCACCATTCTGCAGGATGGAAATACCACCGCAGAAAACCTCTCCATCCAGTTTTTCTACAATACCCATTGTGGTGCATGCCACAGTGCCCTGGCGTTTCTTGAGAAATACCGGTCTGAAAACCCTGGGATCGTAATTGCATACCATGACCTGTTTAATAGTACCGAAAACAGGGAACTGTTTGAAACCTATAAAGCACAGTATAACCGGCAGTATGCAGCGGTCCCGGTAATCTTCATGGGAAATGCCGTGCTTGAAGGAACTTATGCCATCGAGGAAAATTTTGAACCGCTGGTGAAGGGATATGCGGAACTGAATACGAAAGGATTATCTCTCCCCTCACTCCCGCAATTTTCCCTGCCGTCACAATCAAAATCAGACAGGACGGGTATCAGCATCCCCCTGATTGTCGGAGCAGGACTTCTTGACGGGATCAATCCCTGTGCCTTTGCAGTCCTGGTCATCCTCCTGATTTACCTGATGAGCCTTGGCAGCAGACAAAAGATGATCCTGGCAGGAATTGTCTACTCAGCGGCGGTCTTCTTCTTCTACTTCCTCTCCGGAGTAGGGATTTTCACGGCAATTCAAACAACCGGGATGGTCAAAGGATTTTCCTTCGTGGCAGCGATGATTGCCATCATTGCAGGGATTTTGATGATAAAGGATGCCTTTTATCCGGGGAAGGGTCCATCACTTGCAATTCCTGAGGGAAGAAAAGGAGTTATAAGCCGGTATATTGAAAAGTCAACCGTCCCGTCAGCATTTGTCCTTGGAATTCTGGTCGGGATGTTTGAACTTCCCTGCACCGGAGGGATATACCTTGCCATTCTGTCTATGATATCTCTCCGGACTGATGTGAGTGGAGGCCTTGGATACCTGCTTATCTACAACTTTGCATTCATCCTTCCGCTTCTCATCATCATTGCCCTGGTTGCCTGGGGCCTGCCTCCGGAGCGGGTGAATGAGTTCAGGTTAGAGCAGAGGAGAGTTATCCGGATAATCATCGGATGTATCATGTTCTTCTTTGCAGCCATCATCCTGATGGAGTTATTCTAAATTATTCCTCCTTTTTCTTCCGCCACTGCTCCTGAAACTCCTCGCTCATCCTCACCAGTATCTGAAATATCTCCCGGACGGGTGCCGGGTCAAGACCGAGATTATTGGATTCGATTGTTGCCCGGTCAAGGACTGCATTGGCCTGATCAGGGATCCTGACCGGAAGACCCTGCCTCTCTTTTTCTCTGGCAATCTCCTCTACAATACTCATTCGTTCTGCTATAAGGGTGATAATTGCACGATCTTTTTCTTCGATAGATAAACGGAGCGTATCAAGTGACATGTCTGTACATCATTAGTGTTGATACCTATAGTGCGTTGCTGAACGTCTTGGAATAATCACAATAAAGAAGAATATTCCAAGGCGTGCACTCAAAAATGCACTTTATAGTTTAAGCGAACATTTCGAAAGTATTTCAGAAAGATTCGCATGATACTCTAATAGGAGAACCTGATGGCTGCCATGAGATATGACAGGCTTTTTTTAAAAAGTCTCCCCATCCGGAGACTCTCACCCTTTATTGGATCAGGAAGATACATATCTGAAGATGAATTTCACAGTGAAAACAATCCTCTATGGCATTCTTGTCTGGCTGGTTCCCTTTATCATCGCAATTCCCTTCTATTCACCGGAGGGAACACTCCTGGTCGATGTGCATTTTTTTAAGACGGTCATGATCATCACCGGAGGGGCCATTGGTGCGATACTGCTTATCAGGCTCTTTTCTGAGATATCAGACCGGTATGTCAGAAACGGCTGGATTATCGGGGCAATATGGCTTATCATCAACTGGATTCTTGATCTTGGCATCCTCCTCCCTCTGAACGGCATGGATATCTCCACTTATGTCGGGGAGATAGGGCTTCGATATCTCATGATCCTTATCATGAGCGTTATGGCCGGATATATCGCAGAGAATGCAACCAATAAGACCTAAATAAGACCCTAAATCAGAAAATAGCTAAATGAGGGTATGTGGATCAGGATCACGCCACCCGAATCCCTGCAGTTCTGTCCAAGGGTATATCATATCCAAAATACCCCTGAATAAAGCCCGGAACACCCCATTTTTATAAAGGATAGTGCAGGGGGACACAAAGCCTTCAAATAATTCTTTATTTTACAAAAAGGACCTAAATCGCAGACACATAGCGGGCCGCTATTCGCATGCAAAAATAGGGGGCACCAATGTTCGGCCCAGAGAGAGATCGGGCAATAGCGAGCCACTATGTGAAGATTATTTTAAGTGTTTTAAATGTGTCTTTCAAAAAAAGAGCCCATTTAAGCACCTTAAACGGGAAAACGGGAGTCCTGTGTATTTTCCCATCCTGTCATCCATCATCTCTTCACAACAATGAGCGTGAGATCATCAGACTGGGGTGCTGTACCAGCAAATGTCCGAACCGCCAGAACGATTGCCTGCATCAGTCCTTCTGCAGAAGAGAGATGGTGCTGCTGTATCACTTCGTACAGCCGTTCTTCAGTGAATAACTTCCCATCAGGATCCATCGCTTCAGTCACCCCGTCTGAATAGATGACAAGCACATCACCGGGTGAGAGTGTGACTGAACCCTCAGAATAATCAGGATCGTCCAAAAGACCGATCACCGGACCGGTTGGTTCCAGAGTTGAAAGGTTCCTCTCAGCCCTGTACAGGACAGGAGGGTTATGTCCTGCATTGACATACCGGAGTATACATGATTGAGCATCAAGGACTCCGAAAAACAGGGTTACAAAACTCACTGAACCGGAGTCCTCGATAAAGATGGAGTTTGATGACCGAATGATACCTGCCGGGGAGCCGGGCCAGCGGGTGAGTATCCTGATGATGGTCCGGGAGAGTGCCATGAAGAGAGCAGCGGGCACCCCTTTTCCTGCAACATCGGCAAGCACAAGGGTGACTGAGGTATCATGCCTTGAAAAGATATCATAAAAATCCCCACCGACTTCAAGAGCCGGAATGGTTATCGCAGCAATATCAAAGCCTTCCGGAACCGGAAATGATGCAGGGATGATCGATTGCTGGATCTTCGATGCAACAAGCATCTCTGAACGTTTTCGTTCAATCTCCTCACTGTACTCCTTGATCTTTTGGATCATCAGGTTCATGCTGGTCTCAAGTTCGGTAAATTCAAGGGTGTGCATGCTTCTGATTGTATGATCCAGGTCCCCGTCTGCTATCTGGTGCACGTCGGTAACAATCTCCCGAATCGGAGCTGAAATCCGCTTAGATACCAAAAGTGCCAGAATTATACCTGAACCGATCCCTACAATTCCAAACAGGATATACTGAAACAGCAGCATCTCAAGCTGTTCTTTCAACCGGTCTCCGTACCTGATCACCGCGACGATACTATCATCAGACAGTGCCTGTGGGTTTTTCAGATCGATGAATAAAATAGTGGTGCGATCCCCCTGTACCGGGGAGCCAAATGATGTACCTGATCGTGACCTGAGAGCTTGTGTGATATCATCGGAGGGGAGGGGGAGTACCTCTTCAGAGATATTCTGATCTGAACTCCAGACCGCGACCCGGTTTCCCCAGATATCATAGATCTCAAGAACATCAATATCCGGGTTTTCATCCCATATCCGTCCGACCATATACTGGTACGAGAATTCAGACCTGATATCTGCAAAAGCATCAGATAAAAGACCAATCTCAAGAACATACCGGTGATCAGGAGTCGGGATGTATGCAAACTTCCTGAGATCTCCAAGGACCTTGAGATCACTCTGATTCTGAACAGATCTGACCACCCGATCCATGGCCGGGGTGCTGCCTTTCATGTGCTGTTTGAGTGCACTATAAAATTCAGGGTAATTTTTGAAGTCTACCCCCTTTACTGCAGGCTCTGTCGTATACAAAATGATCCCGTCCTCATTAAACACATAGAGATCAACCGTTGCATTTGTCTGCTGACTGAACCGTTCTTTCAGCGAGAAAAGATCCATCGCCCCAGGATCCTGACCGCTTCTCGTATACTCTTCAAGATAGGTAGAGAGCATCTCTTCCATAACCGGATTTAAAGAACTGTCAATCAGATCCAGTCCCTTATTTACCAGCTGAACCGATTCGATCAACGTATGCTCAGTATATGCCTCTATTATGGCATGTTCCCTGATGACATCCTCAGTTGCCCTGATATAACTGATCGGTAATACTCCGGCAAGAACGAGGGAAATAATGAGAATGATGTAAAAAATGAGGTATTGCCGGATGGATACAATCATAAAAACGACTCAGGAACCCTGAACCGGGATGATATCAGTTACCGGTGCAATCGCAATGGTCGCACTTCTGATCATGGTGACGCCTAAAAGCCGGTGCATCGCCAAAAGGGAGCCTTTCAATAGTCCATCGGTTATCCGGGCCTCCATATCAGATTCAGGATTCCACGGGATATCATGCATCACGGCTCCACAGAGGTGTGCGTAGAGCTGTGAGGGATGAGACGGGGTTGGAAGAAGGGTAATTCTTTTCAGAAGATCTTCAGGAAACTTTTCCCTGGCTTTTGGAATATCCACGATGTATCCGCATCCAAGAAGGGTTTCGCCACGGTACTGTGGATCAAGCACATCGACGGAGACAGTATCCAGGAGATTATCCTTCCTTGGAATATAATAGAGTGACTTGTGCTCTTCAGGGCGGGTCCCTTCTGACTGCTTCTTTTCTGCTGCCCTGACGAGTGAGGAAGTAATGTCAGAGCTGCACACTCCTTCAATACCTGCCTGGAAGGTGACGAAGCAGATACCCCCCCATGAGGGCCAGGTTTTCTCTGCAAACCGGAATATTTCTTCATACAGGGTCTGCAGGCTGACCGGTTTTATGAGGTTTTCAATCGTCAGAACAGCATGCATCGAACCGTCATAGGATACCTGAAAAAGCCCTGACTGGACGAGATCACCGGCCTCTATGATATCGCTGGTAATGAAATCAGGAGTCTTGTTCCCGTCCGCCGGCACCCAGATGACAGAACCGGATAACTCCATCATCTCACCGGCAAGGTCAGAGATGGTCGATCCATCAGTACCTATTGCACCAATACCTACACTATACCGACCCTTTTCATAGGGAATTTTCATGAAATCCTGCACCATTACCTCTCCGGCAGCAACCCGTGAAATATTCCCCCTGACCTTGAGATGAACCGGACCTGTGGTCAGGTGTGTTGCAGTAAAAATGCCATTTGTCTCTGCATTACCTGCCGGTCTGGTACTACTATGGGTCAGTGCTTCATGCAGTGTGGGGTAGATCTGAAATGCCTGAAGAAAACCACCCATCTTCAGAACTTTCTGGGTAAATTCACCAACCTGACAGAGAGAAACCGTTCCTTTGCGTTCATGGATCTTCCGGTAAACTTCCTGAAACACCCGGAGACCTGCTGAACTGATATAATCGACCCCGCCAAGGTCAAAAATTATCTCCCGATCACTCTCGCGGAGATCATTTCGGATCGCCTCCGCTACCTGCTGGGCACCAAATCCATCCATTCTTCCGGATAAAATAAGCGTGAGCGGACCTTCTGATCTCTGTATTGAAATATCCATACTCATTCTGAGTGGGATTTTAACATGCCTTCTATAAAAGAGTACGTTTTTTTAGACGGGGATATTTTGAAGAAGAAAAACAAAGTAAAATGAAGTCACATGCTCACAAAAGATCTGCTGGAGATAATCTCTCATGGTGAGAACTCAGGGGTCGAGTTCAAGCGAGATGATGTGAGACCTGAGCAACTTGCGAAAGAGATTGTGGCTCTTGCAAATCATCGCGGCGGTATGATCCTCCTTGGAGTCGAGGATGACGGAACCATCAGCGGAATTCAGCGAGATGATCTAGAGACCTGGATATTTGACACAGTTTTTGCCAGATATGTTCACCCTATGATTCTTCCCTTTTATGAAACAGTCCAGATAGACCCGGATAAGAAAGTAGCGATAATATCGTTCCCGGAGGGTACGTCAAAACCGTATGTTCTCCGAAATAATGACCGGGAAGAGATCTATATCAGGGCTGGTTCAACCTCGAGACTTGCAACCCGGGAACAGCAGGCACGACTTTTTGCTGCCGGAGGAATTCTTCATACTGAACTCCTTCCCGTTCCTGGAACCTCATTCCAGTCCCTTGACCTTACCCGAATCCGGGAATATCTCACTCATATTATCCATGATCCGGAGATTCCTGACAAAGATGAAGACTGGATACGAAGGCTCACCGGACTTGGGATGCTCACGACCGTCTCCGGAGACAGAGTTGTCTGCACCATTGCCGGCATTGTTCTCTTCGGGATACACCCACGGAAATATATGAGGCAGGCAGGAATCCGCCTTATCATATACGAATCAGAAGAGAAGACCTACCACACATTCGTTGATACCGTACTTGACGGGCCATGTACCGGACGATATATCACAAATGAACACGGAGTCAGAACACTCCAGGACCCAGGTCTCATTGAACGGTTCAGCGAGATGATTATGCCATTTATCTCAACCGGTGCGAGCACAGTCAATGATGAGTTCAGACTGACAAAAGACTGGCAATACCCCTTTGAAGCAATTCGTGAAGTGGTCATCAACGCCCTCTGCCACCGGGACTGGACACGGGCAGTTGATGTCGAAGTAAGCAGATATAGTGACAGGATTGAGATCATCAGCCCTGGTGCTCTTCCAAATTCCATGACCGTAGAGAAGATGATTGCAGGGCAGCGGTCTCCACGAAATCCATTGATAGTGGAAATATTACGTGACTATGGGTATGTTGAGAGCAGGGGGATGGGTGTCAGAACCAAGGTGATTCCGCTGATGAAGATGAATAATAACAGAGAGCCGGTCTTTAAGGCAACTGAGGATTATCTGTGTACAGTCTTATACCGGAAATCAGAATAATCCTCATCACACACGAAAAAAAGTTAATTGGAATAATCTGGTCTTCCAAGTTTTGGATCAAATGCGAGGTCGGCCTCACTCCTGATGGCATGAGAGAATAAAGCCAGCGGAATATCCATGGCACAGAGTTCCTCACACTGACCACAGTTGACACATGAGTCTGAAATATGGGCAAACCGTCTCATATGGAACATGGGTGACGGGGGCAGTGCACCCTGCTCGACCATGAGTGATTTCGTCTCCGTACCATTACCTGCGACTGGCATGCAGACCGGACAGTTTTCTATACAGGAGTAGCATTTAATACACCGGGAGGTCTCACCGGCAATTGTATTCCAGAGATCAGCCTTGAGTGCAGTAAAGTCCTTTTTCCGCCATTTCTGACCCAGCTTTACCATGGCACCCTCAACCTTCTTTCTGATCTCAATTCCTTTTGGATCAGCAGGAGTTGTTGCTATGACACCGGATTTTACGGCTTTTTGCAAAAGATCTGCACCCTTACCACTACAGACCTCAACAAAGGTGGCTTTCCCGGCCTTATCACCGATGACTCCCCAGTTTCCACAGGCAAGATCTGCCTCACGGGGTACTTTATAGAGACACCGACGGCAGTTGGACCGGCGTCCATACCCGCTCTCTTCCAGCTCATCAATGGAGATTCCTTTATGTCCACCTTCATACTCGATGATAAACTGGCCCTTGTCAATCTCCTCCTTGTGAACGGTATTTGGATCAACCTGGTAGACATCCCGTATCATAGACCTGGCCTTGACCGGTGAGACCGTCCCACCACAGTTCACCCCGATGAGCAACAGGTTTGAAAGATTGACTCCTTTGCGTTTTGCCAGCTCATGGAGAGCCATAAGGTCACAGCCTTTAACGGTAACGGCAAGCTTCTTGTCAGGTGAGCCTTTCTGGAACTTCTGGACCACTTTCGCGATCAGGAGTGTCCCGCAGTGCAAAGACCCGGCAGTACTGACCAGCTCCTTTGGATCGGTGACGACTGTTGGAACTGCATCATAGATATCCTGCCCTTTCTGCACGGCAAGAACCGCATCAACCATCTTGTTGGTAAGGGCATATTTTAAAAGGCCGGTAACAGCACCACCACACTCTGCTTTTTGTGCGATCTGATCCTCTAGTGTCCATGCATAGACCATATCACCAGCCTTTATGGCAGGTTTTGAGTCAAAAAGTCCCATTTATTTCACCTCCGCAATCTTCTCTATCTTCACCGCACAGGCCTTGGACTCGGGGATTTTTGCAACCGGGTCCAGAGCATTGATGGTCAGGACATTTGCAGCACATTCAGCATAGTGGAACGGGATGAAAACGACCCCAGGCATGATATCCGGTGTCACCCGTGCTGGGATGGTGATCTCTCCCCGTCTTGTTTTTGCTTTTACCTTCTCTTTGTCTGCGATACCCAGTTTCTTTGCATCCTCTGTGTTTATCTCAACCCATCCGGTCGGTTCTTCACGCTCAAGGCTTGCAGACCGGCGGGTCATGGTACCGGTATGCCACTGCCAGATGGAACGTCCGGTTGTCAGCACAAACGGGTATTCACTGTCCGGAACTTCCTGGGGCCATTTGAAGGGGATACTAGTCATGAGACCCTTTCCATCCGGCATGCCAAACTTCTCAGTATGGAGAATCGGTGTTCCCGGATGATCCGTCGTTGGACATGGCCAGTGAAGTGCTTCAGGCCGGTTCAGACGCTCATAGGTCATTCCTGCGTATGACGGGGTGAGAGATGCCATTTCATTGAATACATCTTCTGAAGTCTTCCATGGAAACTGGGCACCATATCCCATCTTTGCTGCGATGGATGCGATGATCTCCCAGTCACCTTTTGCTTCTCCAGGTGGATTCTGTGCTTTTCGCCACATCTGAACCCTGCGTTCGGTTGAAGTCTGTGTCCCGTCCTTCTCTGCATAACAGGCAGCCGGAAGAACAACATCTGCAAACTCTGCGGTCTCATTCAGGAAGATATCCTGGACAACAAGGAAATCCAGTGTTTTTAATGCATGCTCGACATGGGTCAGGTCAGGATCTGATATCATCGGATTTTCACCCATGATATACAGGCACTTTATCTCACCGGGCTTTTCAGTGAGGACATTCATAAGTGTTGTGACTTCGTATCCGTTCTCGCCCTTTGCAATCCCATCCGGAAACTTCCAGCCATCTGCAAACTTCTTCTGGGCTGCCTCATCGATGACCTTCTGGTATGCCGTGTAAACCACCGGAAGACATCCCATGTCACAGGCACCCTGCACATTGTTCTGTCCACGAAGGGCATTCACACCAGTCCCCGGCCGTCCGAGGTTTCCGGTCAGCATCTGCAGGTTGCCACAGGACTTGACATTGTCAACACCGGTGGTGTGCTGGGTGATACCCATGGAGTACAGAATTGCACTTGCCCCTGACTTTGCAAACCATTCTGCTGCAGTTTTTATCTTGTCAGCAGGAACACCGGTAATCTTTGAGACGTTCTCAAGGCTGTAGTCATCCTTCATGACCTCTTTCTTGAGTTCGTCAAATCCATTGCATCGGGTTTGGATAAACTCCTTGTTTTCCCAGCCGTTCCGTATGATCTCCTGCATCATTCCGTTCAGCAGAGCAACATCGGTACCTGATTTGAACTGAAGATACAGGTCAGCCTGTTTTCCGGTCGGAGTGTAGCGGGGATCGGCATAGATGAACTTTGCACCCTTCGCCTTTGCCTGCATAACCCGGCGTCCGATAAGCGGATGGCATTCAAAGGTGTTTGACCCGATAATGAACACACATTTGGATTCAGTAATATCACCGATCGAGTTTGTCATCGCACCTGACCCGAAGATATTAGCAAGCCCTGCTACCGTCGAAGCATGACACAGACGTGCACAGTGATCAATGTGTTTTGTCTTGAGCACACCCCGGGCAAACTTCATCATAGCATAATTGTCTTCGTTTGAGACCCTGGCTGAGGCAAGACAGGCACACTCATCTGGTTTATAAGACTTGAACTTTTCAGCAACAAGTTTGAGTGCTTCATCCCAGGAGGCCTCGACAAATTTACCATCCTTTTTGATGAGTGGTTTTTTCAGCCGGTCAGGGCTGTTGATAAATTCATATGCATAGGTCCCTTTCGGGCATAATTTTCCTTCATTCACCGGAGAACGCTGATAGGGTGCAACCCCGGTTACCATTCCTTTGTCTACGACCAGATTGAATGAACATCCGGTTCCGCAGTACGGGCAGGTCGTCTGAACATACTTCATAAATTCCCTCTTATGGATGCTGTAAGCTATCACGGCTGCACATACCGTGATAGGAAAGCCCTATCGACCTATATATCCCGAGTTTCCAAAGACCAGTGCCAGGGTTTCATTGATCCCGGTGAAAAACCTGCATAAATTCCGATGAACGGATGACAGATGCGGATATCCGGTTGAAGATGTGCGTGGTTTTGGTGAAGAAAGAGACGGAGATCCGGTTTGTTTTCCATGAGCGATCATTTCGGTTTCCTGCATTCTTTGGAACATATCACGACAAAGCTCGTGGTACTACGTACTGATTGGAGTGAAACAGGCCCTCTTTCCTGTTTCCATGCACATATTCACAGCCACATGCCCCCATGAGAATATGTACACAGATATCCGATCAGGACTGAACTGGAGGCTGACTAATAATATCTATCCCTGATGGATAAGCATTTGCATTTCAATTCTGCCATGCATTGCAGAATTAAATGTTTTATTTTGTTTTCAGACAAGAGTTAGCGTGTGAAGATTACAAAAAAGTGGGATGATCTCATGCACTATACCCGGTACCGGGGGGAAGGAGCACTCATGGCAAGGGAGATCCCTTTTTGAATACACATAAGCCCCTCTTCCTGGCTCCCGATCTTTCGAAGAGTCATTCCTTTATTATACCAGACTTCTGCATTGTACGGATCAGATTCGAGTGCCTTGTCATACCAGACCAGTGCATCTGCATGGTTTCCCATATGATCCAGGCAATCTGCAACTTTTTGAAATGCCCGCCCATTATTCGGCTCTTTTTCAATAATCTCTTTATACAGCCTGATTGCGATCTCATACTCACCCCTTATCTGACATTCATCAGCAGCACAAAAGACTAATTCAATCAGGGGATCGATTGTCGCATACATTCGCTCAAAAGCTGACTTTCCCTCTGTTGACATGTGTATCCTGTCCTAAAAAACAAAGACCGGGAAAAATACCCCAAGACGCTCATCACACGCACAGAAGACTCCCTTTTACCTTTCCCGGTCTTTGGCCTGCAACCAGAATATTCAGATGATACATCTCAGATCCATGTGGCGATTCTCTTGTCCGGTGAAGAATAGACATATGAATTGATTGTTCATCATTTATGGGATAGTACTTGAGGTAATTTCAATTTAGAGAGTATATTGATAAGGATATGCCATTCAGATATGCACGTCAGTAATGCCATGCATTACAACAAAAAACGGGGATTTAAATGGAAGAATAACAATTTCCCCCGGATAAAAGGATATTTGCGGGGAAGATTCGGACACGGGATCAGAGCTCAGCGGCGATTTTTTCGATCATGGTCCTGATATCAAGCCAGACAACCAGCCCGCTTTTATCCTTCTCACCGGTTGTTTTTGTCTTCTTCCTGATAACACCAAGAATGTCCCGGTGAGTCTTCTGCGATGATGTATTCTCCTTGTCGATATCTTCATTTCCATAGGTTGTAACAGAGAAGACATCGTCCACGAGGATGCCTATTGGCTTTTCTGTTATCGAACGATCGAGCACGATGATCCGCGATTTTTTCTTCCCTGATGATTCGGTGGTAATATGCATGAGATCTTTGAGATCAATGATGGTGGTTATCATTCCCCGAAGGTCAATGATGCCTTTCAGATAGGGAGGAGTATTGGGGAGCGGAGTTACTTCAGTCTGGGTGATCACCTCCCTGGTATCAAAGAGATCAATTGCAAAGAGTTCATTGCCAAGGATGAACTCAACGACCTGGATGGTCCCTGCCCCCTTCGTCCTGATCCGTGACATTGTCTGAACGGGAGCCTGTATTGCAGGTCCTTCCTCATTAAAGGCTGCCTGGGCCTCAACACTATAGGTTGCCATGATATATCCTCTCCTGATACTTGGTTTATTCATTCATAAACTTACCCCTGTCGGTTGGCATATCAGGAGAACGGACATACCAGAGGAAGGTACATAAATCCTGAAGCAAGCGGATTTAAACAATCAGGCCGCAAATGAAGCGATCTTACAGGATTATGCTGAGCACTGAGAAAATTCCTTATCATCACAGGACATAAACCTCATCAATTATCCCCCGGACACGAGATATATGCATACCTCCTTACGCACCCCATCAGATATTTTAAAGATACTCCTTGTTGATGACGAGGATGTGGTTCTGCATGCTACCCGTGAGTATCTGAAGACATGTTTCTCTTTTGATGCTGATATCGCAGCATCAGGATCCTCCGCCCTTGCCAGACTTTCAGAAAACGAGTACGATGCCATCATTGCCGATTATGAGATGGAATCAATGAGCGGACTGGATCTCCTCAGCGCAATCAGGGAACGCGGGGATGATACACCATTTATTATATTCACCGGAAAGGGGAGGGAGAAGGTTGTAATCGAGGCATTTGAACGCGGTGCCGACGGGTATGTTCAGAAAGGCGGTGAAATTCGATCCCAGTTTGCAGAACTGGCCCAAAAGGTAAGGGCCGCAGTATTCAGTACACGATCGGCACGGGCAGTTCATGAACAGGATGCAAGACACCGGGTACTCTTTGAAACGATGGGGCAGGGAGTGATATACCAGAACAGGGACGGTACAATTATCGAAGCAAACCGGAAACTTCAGCTCCTTTCCAGCATCACCAGGCACGATATCTTAAATTCACTTGGCGGGCTTCTCCTCTTCCTTGATAGTATTCCACGATCAGATCTCTCACCCGTTGTCAGAGAAAACCTCAACCGGATTGAGGCATACGCACTGACGATTCAAAAACAGATCGAATTCACCCATGATTATCAGGTTCTGGGATTGGAAAAGGCAATCTGGCAGGATCTTTCCCGGTGCTTTCAGAAAGCATCCGATCAGTTTGATACAGGGAGGATAACGGTTGATGAACATCTCTCAGGGATAGAGATCTTTGCTGATCCGATGCTCGAGAAGGTCATATACAATCTGATTGACAACGCCCTTCGGTATGGTGGCCCCACGCTCTCGAAGATATTCGGATATTACCGTACAGATGGTGAAGATCTGATATGGATTATTGAAGATGACGGAGCGGGTGTTGCCCCGGAGATGAAGGATCAGATCATGCAGAGAGGGGTCGGCTGTAATACCGGATTCGGACTCTTTCTTTCAGCAGAGATCCTCTCCATCACCGGTATGACCATCACCGAGACCGGTACAGAGGGGGAGGGGGCCAGATTTGAGATCAGAGTTCCAAAAGGGATGTTTCGATCTGTAAGCGACCATAAGGCGGGGGATACAGGATGACAGATATCGGATCAGGCCAAGCGATTCCAGGATTTGGGGAGATATCCTATGAGGCATTTTTTTCAAACGCACCAATTGGTATCTTTGTTGCCGACGAGCAGGGCAGATATGTCTTTGTAAATGATGCTGCCTGCACCATGACCGGGTATCCCAGAGATGAGCTCATTGGAAAAAATCTCATGCAGTTCATCTACCCTGATGACCGTGAATTTGCATATCGACACTTCGCACAGGTCAAAGAGACCGGATCTGCGGTAGGGGACTGCCGGTATGTCACGAAGTCTAACGAGATCAGATACTGGGAAGTAAAGGCAGTCAGAATTTCTGATACCTGTTATATCGGGTATACATCAGACATTACTGATAAAAAACGATCAGAGCATGAAATTTTACGAAAGAATGAAGAACTTCAGGCAACTTTTGAAGAACTTTCATCAACTGAAGAGGAGCTGAAGCAGCAACTTGAAGAGATCCTCTTGGCACAGGCAGAGATTGAAGAACGTGAGCAGAAATATCGCCTTTTATTCAACACCAGCGAAGCAGGGATTGCTCTGCATGAGATCATCTGCAACGATGAGGATGATCCGGTTGATTACCGGTTCCTTGAGATAAACCCGGCATTTGAGAAGATGACCGGACTTTCAGCTAAAGATATCATCGGAAAGCGGGTAACTGAAGTCCTGCCCGGTGTAGAGTCATATTGGATAGATACATATGGAAAAGTAGCACGTACCGGAAAGACAGTACATTTCGAGAATTTCAGTCATGAACTCGGAAAATATTACGAGGTCACTGCATACTCCCCGGTCAAGGGCCAGTTTGCAACCCTTATACAGGATGTAACCGAGCGGAAGATACAAGAGATACAGCTCAAAGAGACGAACAGCTTCCTTGAAAATCTTATAAATCATGCAAATGTGCCCATTATTGTCTGGGATCCCTCATTCACCATCACACGAATAAATCACGCATTCGAACTTCTGATTGGGAAGGCTGCTGATGAGATCGTGGGGAAAAACCTTGAGACCCTCTTCCCTCCTGATGAGGCAGAACGCTCGATGCGGCTCATACGGACAACCCTTGAGGGGGTCAGGTGGGAGACCGCAGAAATTCCCCTTTTGCATAAAGATGGTGAGATAAAAACTGTCCTGTGGAACTCGGCGACTATTTATGATCCTGATGGGATGACACCTCGTGCAACCATCGCCCAGGGCAGGGATATTACCGCAGAACGGCAGCTTGAGCGGGAAAAAGATGAGGCTGCCGCCCAGATACAGGAAAATATTGCAAAACTCGCCATACTCAATGACGGAATCAGAAATCCCCTCACCATAATCGCAACATTCACTGAAATGGCTGCGGATACACAGATTGCAGACCTCATTCTTGCAGAGATAAGCAGGATAGATGAGATGGTAAACAGCCTTGACCGGGAGTGGATAAAATCTGAAAAGATACTGAACTTCCTAAAGAAGCATGATTTCGAAAAGACCGGATTTGACATCAGCAATTACCCGGATGTATTTCCAGATGTCAGCAAGAAAGGAGAAAAACCGGGTTTTTACCCGTCCGGCAGATATGAACTCTTTATCGAAGAGCTCCAGGCACAACTCTATACCATCCTGGACAGTATTGATGCCCTGATTTATGTAGCCGATATGGAGACGTATGAAATCCTCTATCTGAATAAACAGGGCCGTTATATATTTGGAAATATCCTGGGCCAGAAATGTTACACCTATTTCCAGAATAATGCAGAAGGTCCCTGCCAGTTCTGCACAAATCACCTTCTCGTTGATGAAAAAGGACCAACCGGAGTATACCGGTGGGAATATTACAATACCAGAACCGGAAGATGGTTTGACTGCCGGGACCGGGCCATCAGGTGGACTGACGGAAGACTTGTGCGACTGGAAATTGCTACTGACATAACAGAGAAGAAACATAAAGAAGAAGCACTCAAAGAGATGACAGAAGAACTGAATCGGTTCTGGAACGGCAGCCTGGATCTCCTCTGCATCGCAGATACCGACGGATTTTTCAGGAAGTTAAACCCGGAATGGGAATCAGCTCTTGGATATTCCCTGTCAGAACTGGAAGGAAAACGATTCCTTGATTTTGTGCATCCTGATGATCTCTCCTCTACACAAAAGGCAGTCTCAACTCTTGACAGCCAGGAGGCCATTTTAAATTTTGTAAACCGGTACCGGCATAAGGACGGCTCATACCGGTGGATAGAATGGCGGTCGTTCCCGTTTGGAAAGTATATCTATGCATCTGCACGTGATATTTCAGAATATAAACGAAAAGAGGAGGAGATCACAAGAAGTGAGGAACGGTTCAGGACTCTTGTGAATGCAATCCAGGAGACGATGTCTGTCATTGACCGGGACGGGACATTCATCTATGCAAATGCCACCGCAGCAAAGAATCTTTCAGGAAAGGATCCGTCTTTTGTTATCGGAAAGAACATCAGGGATTTTGTATCTGAAGAGAAAGCTGAAGAGCTTATTCACAATTACCGGACAACCATAGATACCGGCATTCCGTTTACCGGTGAGGTTCCGGTAATGATGCAGGGGGAGCTCAAATACTTTTATAACCGGCTGATTCCGTTCAGATTTTCCCCTGATGATGAGCAGGCAGTCCTCTCCCTTTCCCTGGATATTACGAGGCAGCATGCTATCAGGGAAGAACTGACTCTTCGGGAGGAGCAGTACCGGAGAATTGTTGATACTGCTGAAGAGGGCATCTGGCAGATGGATGGACAGAAGAATACGGTATATGTAAATCCACGGATGGCAGAGATGCTCGGGTTTACTCCTGAAGAGATGCTGGGAAAAAATGTCACGTCATTCATGCCGCCAGAGGAACTTGATCATCACTCACGAAGGATGATCCACCGGATGCATGGAGAGAATGAGCGGTATGAACAGGAGTTTGTGAAAAAGGATGGAACCCGGATCTGGCTGCATGTATCTGCAACCGCTCTGGTATCTGCAGATGGAACCTTCAACGGCTCTTTTGCAATGTTTACCGACATCACCGAACAAAAGAGGGCAGAGAAGGCTCTTGTTGAGAGTGAAACGAGGTTTTACGAACTCTTCAATAATCTGCCTGTAGCAGTAGCTATTTATCGGCCGGTCGATAACGGAAATGATTTCATCTTTACAGATTTTAATCGTGCAGGTGAACAGATTGAAAGGATAGAAAGAGCAGACCTTATCGGGAGAAGTGTTCTTGATGTCTTTCCAGGGGTCAGGGAATTTGGTCTATTTGAGGTATTCCAGCGGGTATACCAGACAGGGATTCCTGAAAAGTTCCCCCTTTCCTTTTACAAGGACAACCGTGTCGAAGGGTGGAAGGAGAATTATGTCTATAAACTTCCGTCCGGGGAGATTGTCGCCATCTATGAAGATGTGACCGGGCGTAAACAGGCAGAACATGAACTCTCCGTCCTCTCCCGGTCATTGTCCGAAGCAATGAAGATTGCAAAAATGGCAGCCTGGGAGTATGATCTGAAAAATGGGATGTTTACCTTCAATGACTCATTTTTTGCCATGTTCAACATGACGGCAGCAGATGCCGGGGGATACCAGATGTCTGCAGACGAGTTTGCAACAAGGTATACCGTCCCGGCTTATGCAGACCAGGTACGCGAAACAATACAAAAAGCAACAGAATCCTCTGATCCCAAGTTCGAGATGACAATCGAGGGAGAACTGCTCAGACCGGATGCCAGCACCTTCTGGGTGACCACATGGCTGAAAACTGAGCGTGATGATTCAGGAAAGATTACCCGGCTCTTCGGGGTTAATCAGGATATAACCGAACGAAAGGAGATGGAGATTGCTCTGGCCAGAAGCGAACAGGAGTATCGCAATCTTGCCAACAGTATCACAGACGTCTTTTTCGCGATGGATGAAAACCTGCGGTATGTCTTCTGGAATCAGGCTTCTGAAGATTTAACCGGAATTCTATCAGAGAATGCACTTGGAAAATCCATCTATGAGATATTTCAGGGAGCGGATACTGAAAGGGCGGCAGAGGTGTACAAAGAGGTATTACACAGCAAACTACCACGGACGTTTGAAAATACCTACCGTCTGAACGAGAAAGAGTACATCTTTGAGATAAATGTGTATCCCTCCGGAACAGGGATTTCCGTCTTCACCAGGGATGTTACCGAACGAAAGGAGATGGAGAAGAAACTGAAAGACTCAACGCAGAAGTTGCTGCTCCTCACCCAGATAAACCGGCATGATATCTTTAATGAACTGACTGCAATGCATCTCATGCATGACCTTGCCCTGGAAACAGGAGATCTTGAGGAGATCTACTCACTTATCCGGAGCTCAAAAGAAGGGCTGAGAAGGATTGAGAAAGTATTACAATTTACCAGGGAGTATGATAATTTTGCGTCCTCACAGAGTATGTGGCTGGTACTCCACCGGATCATAGACTCGATTCGGGAAGAAGTTGCGGCAGGGGATATCCTTTTTGAAAATTCTGTTCCGGAGAACATTGAGGTTTTTACCGATCCGATGATTCAAAAAGTTTTCAAAGCTCTGTATGAAAATGCCATCCGTCATGGACAGATTCTGAAGAAAGTCTGGTTTTACACCCAGGAGAGGGAGGGAGGTCTGATAATTTTCTGCGAAGATGACGGTGTAGGAATTCCTGATTTAGAGAAAGATGTAATTTTCAGATATGGCCATGGGAAACACACCGGGATAGGCCTCTTTCTGGCACGGGAGATGCTCTCCGTGAATGGTTTGTCTATACGCGAATCTGGAGTGGAAACAAAGGGGTCAAGATTTGAAATACACGTCCCTATAGGGAAATGGAGATATAGAAGAAGTCATTCTGATAGCCCTACAGATCCAGACAGAAGAGAGCATATAGGGGAATAGATCGTATCGATGAATCTGATCCGAAATTTTTCGGCGAAACACGAATTGCATAGGGGGGGTTATACAGTTCGAAGTATCGCATCAGACTTTTTGATCGTACATTATCAGAAGATTTTACCTCTATCGGTATCACATATCCCTGTTTATTCTGGATGATAAAGTCTACTTCAGCACGACCCTTTGATTCCCAATAATACGGAATATAGCCATTCACAACCAATGAAAAGCATACAAAGTTCTCAGTGATAGCTCCCTTAATTGTATCAATATCAGACCGTTCCTCACGCATAACATGAGCAGGAATGCCAAAGTGATTATGAAGAAGTCCTGTATCAGCCATGTAAATTTTAAAAAAAGTCGGCTCGACATATACAGACAGGGGGAGTTTCCCTTCAGTAACTCTGTGGCAGATATTTACTATTCCTGAACATTAAACCTGGTTATTATACCGGGTTTTGCCAAATTCCAGAATTGAAAATGTTTTCCCAACCTGCCGTGCTCCCTGAATAATTAAAGGCTTTCTCCGGGGATCAGCTTTCCATGCATCCAGACGGGAGATGATCTTACGTTCCATTTTATGTACGAATATTACACTTTTTGGATCATAAAAGTGTTGCGAGAGTACACTTTTCTGAACGTTCTCTCAAAACAGTCCCTTCACTATCCTTAGGGCTTTACTTCGATTCTCCGTCAGTTATGGACGCCGTATTAAAATTATGATGTTTTCGAAGGAACTCGAGGACCTTTTCAGACTCCATCCACCGGTGATCCAGATCGTTCACGATGGAATCTATCTTTGCAACCTGCTCACTGATCTTCTCTGCCAGTTCCACGTCATCAGACATACTTGCCAGCGTTAAGATGATACTTAAGGGATTGCGGATCTGATCATTGAGGACTGCAAATTTGGCCATGTTCTTTTCAATCTGTCTGACTGCTGCAGTTTTTTCATCTTCGAGCTGCCGTTCCCGGGTGATATCTTTTCCTGAAGCAAGAATCCCGATGAGTTTTCCAGAAGGAGAGCGAATAGCGTGCATAAACCATGAGATGAACCGGGGTGAACCATCACTGATCAGAATTTCCCCTTTCAACCGTGAACAATCTCCATACCAGCCCTGGAAGAATTCATGGAAGAATTGCCGTGTCTGAGCCCATTCGGAGGGGGGAAGAAAGTGATCAAACCAGTTTTTTCCAATTACCTCATTATGCGAAAGACCCAGAAACTCACATCCCCTCCGGTTGATAAGGGTAATTGTTCCATGCCGGTCAAATGCCAGGATCATAACCTCGGCAACGTTGAGGTACTGGTGTGCACGTTCACGCTCAAACCGGACTCTTTCAGCGGCTTTTACCTGCTCGGTGATATCATATGCAATCCCGATAACCCCGTTGATAATATGATCCGGTCCGGTCATCGGGGTGAGCGAAGTCTGAAAGATTACTCCGTTATGATCGTATTCAAAGGTCACCTCTTCTCCATGGAGTGCACGGATATGTGCATCTATAGCCGGATGACTCCCTTCATGAGATTGAAAAAAATCATGAAGATTCTGCCCGACGACCTCTCCGGGGGTAAGACCGATAAGAGAGAGCCCCTTTCCTTCTGAGAGAAGATAATTCAGTTCCCGGTCAACAACCCAGAGAGTAGCCGGAACCTGCCGGGTAATAAACCGTAATTGTTCCTCGCGCTTACGGATTTAAACTCTACCGCACCGGTGCAAACCCCTTCTTCATTTATAACAGGGGTTGCAGTGACAAGTATCGGAATATCTTTTGAACCGATATGAGCAACCGTCTCTTCAGTAATAACCCGACGTTCCCGGATACTTCGCATGGTCGCACAATTCCCACCCTGACAGACATCAGTTTGAAACAGGGTATGGCAAATTGTCCCGATCAGATCCTCCGGATTTTTCTGAAAGAGGTCTGCTCCTGCCTTATTGATATGAGTAATCTTCTGGCTGGTATCAATGGCAATGACAGGGGTTGCAACACCGTTGAGTACCCCCTGAATCTCCTTACCGGCGCGTCGTAAATCATCTTCCTTTTTCTTGATCTCAGTAAGATCCTCAAAATATTCAACCGCTCCGATGACATCACCTGAATCATTATATAAAGGTGATGCGTAGTAGCGGATGGGGATATCTTTCCCCCAAATATGAGCAACAGTCTCGCTCTCAATCTTCCTCTTTTCCCTCATTGCCCGAAGGGTCGCACATTCGCCCCCGTCACAATCGTCGGTCCTGAATAATTCATGGCATTTCTGACCAACAGCCTGCTCACGGGTCATAGCAAGGACTTCTAGAGCTGCATCGTTGATCATCTGAATTGTCCTGTCAGGACTTATTTGAATAACCGGCGTTGCAATTCCATCCAGAATATTCTGACAGAATCCTAAATCATCTCTATCAAAAGCCATCCGAAATCACCAATGCTAAGTAAATAAATATAAACAGTGATGGGTATAACACGATTTATTTGCCCGGCATTGACGCCATGCACATCGCTCCCCTTATTATATCTGAATAAAAAACAGAAACATATGCCAAGCCAGGAGAGTGACATTGCACCCAGTTCACGTATCCTGGAATTATTATCCGACGCCCCACAGGGAGCCAGTATCGGGGAGATATCATCTGCCCTCCACCTGAACCGGAACCTGGTTGCAAAATATCTCTCTATTCTTCACATGCAGGGCAGGGTTGAACTGCGATCCTATGGGAAAGTTAAACTCTACAAAATAACCACGAGAATACCATTCCATGCCCTTTCGCTGGTTACCCGTGGCTGTGTCATAGGTCTTGACCAGCTCTTCTATGTCAAGGAGGTTTTAGGCTATTGCCGGGAGATGACCGGATCAGATACGAAAGAATTATTATCAAAACCATTTTCAGAAATATTTCATCCGGCATTTACCGATCCTGTTGTAAAAAAATACATACAGGAGTACCGGAATGGAGCAGTCGCACCTCCTCTGTATAAGGAGATATCCTGGAGAAAACGAGGGTTTGATCTGACGGTTGTTCCCTGTATATTTGATGACGGGACACAGGGACTTGCACTTATTCTTGCCGAACAGGCGCACAATGCACCCTCCCATAAAAAAGAGAAGAACCAGATCAGAACCTACCAGTACCTGACTCATGAGACCCCGAACTTTATCCTTCATCTGAGTGCCGAAGGGGATGTTCTCTATCTCAATGAATCATATGCCACCTATTGCAATGCACGAGTATCAGATCTCCTTCATACCAATGGAATCCCTCTTGCTACCCATGATGATTTTATCCGAATCAAAGAGGGTGTCCTTAAGAACTGGTCGCTGAATGAACCAACAATCAGTGATATTCAGGTTGTGATGGATGACGGATCTGTCAGGTGGCAGACCTGGGTATTTCACCCTCTCAGAGAACAGGGCATCCTGACCGAACTTCACGGATATGGCAGAGATATCACCGATGAACGTGAGAGAGAGAATCTCTACCTGCGACTTCAGAAAGAGTTCAATCAGGATGTTCAGGAGAAAACATCAGAACTTCGTGAGATTACCGCACAACTCAGGAAAGAGATTGACGAGCGAAAGTCACTTGAACTGGCACTGAAAAGAAGTGAAGAAAAATACCGGAACCTCACTGAAATTACCACCGACATCATCTGGGAGACTGATCTCTTTGGAACAATCGTATACATCAATCCAAAAGCAACATCAATCCTGGGGTATTCTCCCGAAGAATTGGTCGGGAAGAAGATCTGGAATAAAATTAATTCAGATTACAGAAGTCATATTGAACACTATTTTTCAGGGGCTACATGTTCGTCATTTGAACAGATTGCATTCCCTATGACCCGATCTGACGGGTCAGAAGTATGGATCGAATTTTCCGGTATACCGCTGTTTAATGATGATCATCAGTTCTCCGGGTATCGGGGGATCGGCAGGGATATAACCAAATCAAAATTGATTGAAGAGCATAATCAGAGACTTCGTGCAATAATCGAAAATACTCCTGATATTGTCAGAATTTCAGATATTCATGGAGATCTTCTCTATATGAATAAGGCAGGAAGGAAGATCCTGAAAATACCTGAAACAGAAGATATCACCAGATATAATAATGCCAGTTTCATGACTTCTGATGACTGGACTAAGATTCTTGAAGGTCGGAGTATTGCCATAAAAGACGGGATCTGGCAGGGACTGACCAGACTTATCGCAACCGACGGAACCATCATCCCCGTATCGCAGGTGATCATCGCCCATAAGAAAGGTAACGGAGAAGAGATGCTCTTCTCCACGGTGGCCCGGGACATATCAGAGATAACCAGATTCAGACAGGAACTTGAAGATGCCAGCATCTACAGCAGGAATCTTATTGAAGTAAACCTTGATCCACTTGTTACCATAGGTCCTGACGGGAAGATTCAGGATGTCAATCATGCAACCGAGATGGTAACCGGATATGCCAGGGACAAACTCATCGGAACGGATTTCTGTGCATACTTTAAAGACCCAAAAAAAGCAAGGGAGGGATATGAACGTGTTTTCTCACAAGGGTATGTCAGGGATTATCCGCTTGAAATCATCCATAAAGACGGTCATAGCACTCCGGTCCTATACAACGCATCAGTGTACCAGGATAAAAACGGAAATGTGCAGGGAGTGTTCGCAGCAGCACGGGATATCACAGAGATCGTAAAATTCCAGAAAAAACTGGAAGAATCTAATAATTATACGCGGAATTTAATCGAGGCATCCCTTGATCCTCTGGTTACCATCGGCAAGGATGGAAAGATTCAGGATGTCAATCATGCAACCGAGATGGTAACCGGATATGCCAGGGAGAACCTTATCGGAACCGATTTCTGCGCATACTTTAAAGACCCAAAAAAAGCAAGGGAGGGATATGAACGTGTTTTCTCACAAGGGTATGTCAGGGATTATCCGCTTGAAATTATCCATAAAGACGGTCATAGCACTCCGGTCCTATACAATGCTTCAGTATACATGGATAAAAACGGAAATATTCAGGGAGTATTCGCAGCAGCACGGGATATCACTGCTCTGCTGGAAAGTGAATTCACACTTGCAGAGTCACAGGATTATTACCTGAAGATTCTGGATGAATTCCCAAACCCAATATGGCGCTCAGGGCCTGATGCAAAATGTAATTACTTCAACAAAGCCTGGTTGAAATTTACCGGCCGAACTCGTGAGGAAGAAGATGGAGACGGGTGGGCAACCGGCGTTCACCCGGATGACCTGGAACGGTGCATATCGATATATCTCTCTTCATTTGATAAAAAAATCCCATTTTATATACAATACCGGCTCCGCCACCATGATGGCTCATATCACCGGATTGCCGACTATGGCGCCCCCATCTATGATCTGAAGGGAGAATTTACCGGATACATCGGATCATGTTATGACCTGGACAAGGAGGAACCATGATCCGGGTCCACCCTTTACCATTAACCTGAGCGGTGAAGTAATAGCCTGGAACCGGGCTCAGGCTGCCCTTACCGGAATTTCGGGAGATGAGATAATCGGGAAGGGAGACGGGATGTATGCACGAGCACTGTACGGGGACAACCGTCCGATGCTGGTGGATACTATCCTCAATGAAAGGATTCCGGTTTTTGAGTATTACCGTGAAATATGCCGGGATGCGGGTACCATTACCGCAGAGACATCATGGGGAAGGTCACCATCTAAAAGACAATTCAATCAGGCATGGAGACCGGGCCACCCATATTTTTATTCACGTTGAATCATCATAGGATAATCTGAATATCATATACCAGGATAATGGGTGTGGAATTTTAGATGATGTGAAAGAGCAAATTTTCCAGATTGGGTTCGGTTCAGATACCGGTTTAGGACTGTTTCTTATCAGGGAGATTTTACAGATTACTGGTTTGACCATCACCGAGAAGGGAGTGCCAGGGATGGGAGCTCAATTCATTATCTCGGTTCCCAAGGGTAGGTTTCGGATAGGTTCGTGATAAGGCGCGTCAAAAATATTTTTTTCGCAGAGTATTTCACCGGTAATTCTAACAGCCAGAACATATAAGTGTACGATCATCAAAACGGAATGAAATACTCATCAATAACATGACTCAGAGAAAACTTCCCATCGGTATTCAGTCGTTCCAGGAGATTCGAACCGGAGGATATGCATATGTGGATAAAACGCCATATATTGCGTCTCTTGTGCGGGAAGGAAAATACTATTTTCTATCTCGCCCACGGAGATTCGGGAAAAGTCTTTTCATTGATACCCTCGATTGTGCTTTTTCCGGAAGGAGTGATCTCTTCACAG
>Ga0208825_1000924_pt1 | contig 24847 bp, 15 predicted proteins | sample AD_UKC113_MetaG_FD_184450 | JGI IMG/M metagenome (GOLD analysis project Ga0208825, IMG submission 184450) | Active sludge microbial communities of municipal wastewater-treating anaerobic digesters from Hong Kong - AD_UKC113_MetaG (SPAdes)... | ecosystem: Engineered > Bioreactor > Anaerobic >...
GTCATTCGCCGCCTGGGTTATCGGTATGTCCCTGACGGCCACCGCGCCGCAGCTGCCTTGCCTGATCGCGGGTTAGCCTGGCTGAGGTCGGTATGAGCGTTGATAAGCCCTAGTTGTGAGTAGAGGGTCTTGTCAAATCATGGGTCTGTGGTATAATCTTTCTCGTTGAAGCAGGACGCGGGTATAGTTCAGTGGTAGAACGCTTGCTTCCCAAGCAAGATGTCAAGGGTTCGAATCCCTTTACCCGCTCAACCGTCTGGCGCTCCCACGCCGGACGGTTTTTTTGTTCGAGTTTGACCGCTTCCCACGTTTTCCCATTGACAGCGCTCAAAATGCGCTTATAATGAGACATGGGAGCGCTCCCGCGATAGGGCGGCGATGTCAGAGCCGGCGTAGAGGGCGCCGCAGGCGTTTCCTGCTCAAAAAGACCCGTGCTCCAGGAGGCTGGAATATGGCGACATTGGAAGAGATTGCCCGTCTGAGCGGCGTTTCGCGTTCGACGGTGTCCCGGGTCATCAACAACGATCCGCATGTGAGTGAGGAGACCCGCGCGCGCGTCCTGGAAGTGGTGGTGCGGCTCAATTATCAGCCCAACGCCATCGCTCGCAGTCTGGCCGCCGGCAAGACGCACGTCCTGGGCCTGATCATCCCCAAGCGGGTGGTCGAGGTCTTCTCCGATCCCTATTTCCCCATCCTCCTGCAAGGGGCCTTCGCTGCCTGTAATGCCCGCGATTATGCCATGACGTTGTGGATGGCAGATCCGGCGGATGAAATACGCTTTATCGCCAAGGTGCTGAACAACGGCTTGCTCGATGGCGTCATCATCTCCTCGATGGTGCTGGACGATCCCCTGGTCACCGCGCTGAACGCTTCAAAGCTGCCCTTTGTGCTTGTGGGACGGCATCCCAACGCGCCGGAGGTGAGTTACGTGGACGTAGATAACATTTCCAGCGCCCAGATGGCCGTCGAGCACCTTTACCGGCTGGGGTATCGGCGGATCGCTACCATTACGGGGATGCTGGACACCATTTCTGGCGTGGATCGCCGGCAGGGCTATGAGAATGCGCTCCGCATCCATGCCATCCCCGTTGATCCGGCCTTGATTGTGGAGGGGGGCTTCAGCGAGGCGGGGGGCGAAGCGGCGATGCGGCGTCTCTTGCCGCTGCGCCCCGACGCGATTTTCATTGCCAGTGACGCGATGGCCGCGGGCGCGCTGCGTGTGTTGCGCGAGGCGGGCCTGCGCGTGCCGCAGGACATGGCCGTGGTGAGCTTCGACGACACGCCTATCGCCAGTCGTACCGAGCCGCCGCTCACGACCGTCCGGCAACCCATTGAGGCGCTGGGGGAGACGGCGGTCAACACCTTGCTGCATCTGCTGGAGCATCCCGACGCCGGGCCGCGACGGGTGATCCTGCCGACGCGGTTGATCGTCCGGGAATCGTGCGGCGCCAGTCAACGCCTGTAGGGAAGAAGGCGCCTCGAGTGCATAGCTTTGACAGAACTGACGTATCATTCCGCTCAGCATTTTCTGTGGTTAGATTTGCTCATGCCAGGTAGGGGATGGAGGTATGGAATGCGCTATGGCTTTTTTGACGATCAACGCCGTGAGTATGTGATCACCCGTCCGGATACGCCGTTGCCATGGATCAATTATTTGGGCAGTCAGGATTATTTCGGCCTCATCTCCAACACGGCGGGCGGCTATTCCTTCTACCGCGATGCGCGGCTGCGACGGCTCACCCGTTACCGCTACAACAACGTGCCGTTGGACAGCGGCGGCCGCTATCTCTACCTGCGGGATGACGCTTCCGGTGCTTTCTGGTCGCCGACCTGGCAGCCGACGCAAACGCCGTTGGAGGAGTACACCTGTCGCCATGGCATGGGCTACACCCTCATCAGCTCGCTCCGCGACGGCATTGCGGCGGAGATCCGCTACTTCGTCCCCTTGAATGAGACCCTGGAGATCTGGCAGCTCACGGTGACGAATCACCGCGCCGAACCGGCGACGCTTTCCCTGTTCTCGCTGGTGGAATTTGCGCTTTGGGACGCCCAGGATGACGCCACCAACTTCCAGCGCAATTTCAGCATCGGTGAGGTGGAAGTGGAGGAGGGCGTCATCTACCACAAGACGGAATACCGGGAGCGCCGCGATCACTTCGCGTATTTCGCCTGTTCCGCGCCGGTCGTCGGCTTCGATACCCAGCGCGACGCCTTTCTGGGGCCGTATCGTGGCTGGGCGGCGCCGCAGGCTGTCGTCGAGGGGGCCGCGCGCAATTCCGTGGCGCACGGCTGGGCGCCCATCGGCTCGCATCACGTGCGGCTGGAGCTCGCGCCCGGCGCGTCGCAACAGGTGATCTTCCTCCTCGGCTATCACGAGAACCCCCGCAATGCCAAATTCGCCGACGCGGCCCTGCAGGTGCTCAACAAGACGACGGTCAAGCCGATCATCGCGCGCTACTTCGATCCCGCCCAGGCGGACGCCGCGTTCGAGGCGCTGCGCGGCTATTGGGACGACCTGCTGGGACGGTTGACGGTGACGACGCCCGACGGGCACACGAACCGCATGGTCAACATCTGGAACGCCTATCAGTGTATGATCACCTTCAACATGTCCCGTTCCGCCTCGTATTTCGAATCGGGGATGGGGCGGGGGATGGGCTTCCGCGATTCCAATCAGGATTTGTTGGGTTTTGTTCACATGGCACCGGAGCGCGCTCGCGAGCGGATTCTCGACATCGCGGCGACGCAACTGCCCGATGGCGGCACCTATCACCAGTATCAGCCCCTCACCAAGCGGGGGAATGACGCTGTCGGCAGCGGTTTCAACGACGATCCTTTGTGGCTGATTTTGAGCGTCGGCGCGTATTTGCGGGAGACGGGCGATGGGTCTCTCCTGGTGGAACCGGTGCCTTACGACAACGCGCCCGGCACGGAGACGCCGCTCTACGAGCATTTGGAGCGCGCTGTGCAGTACACCCTGGAGCGCCTGGGGCCACACGGCCTCCCGCTCATCGGGCACGCGGATTGGAACGATTGCCTCAATCTCAACACTTTCTCGGACGAGCCGGGGCAATCGTTTCAGGTCCTTCAGAGCCAGGACGGCAAAACGGCGGAATCGGTCTTCATCGGTGGGCTGTTCGTGCTGGCGGCGGAGGAGCTGGGACAAATCATCCAATCGGTCAATCGGCAAATCAGCGAGAAGGCGGGTGAGCGAGAAGGCGAAGAGCCGAACTACCGACTCCGGACTCCGGACTATTACCGAGAGGCAGCGTGTAAAATGCGGGAGACGGTCCTGGCGTACGGCTGGGACGGCGAGTGGTTCCTGCGGGCCTACGATCATTTTGGGCGCAAGGTGGGCTCGCGGGAGTGCGATGAGGGGCGTATCTTCATCGAGCCACAGGGGATGTGTGTGATGGCGGGCATCGGGGTGGATTCAGGGCACGCGGAACGGGCGCTGACGGCGGTGGCGCAGCATCTGGCGACGCCGCACGGCATCATGCTCAATCAGCCCGCTTATACCCGTTATCACATCGAATTGGGCGAGATCACTTCCTATCCACCGGGTTACAAGGAGAACGCCGGCGTCTTTTGCCACACCAACCCGTGGATCATGATCGCGGAGGCGGTGTTGGGACACGGCGATCGGGCCTTCGATTACTACACGCGCATCAATCCTTCGGCGCGCGAGGCCATCAGCGAGGTGCATCGCTGCGAGCCTTACGTCTACGCCCAGATGATCGCCGGGAAGGACGCGCCGACGCACGGCGAGGCGAAGAATTCCTGGCTTACCGGCACGGCGGCGTGGAATTATGTCGCCATCACGCAGTGGATTTTGGGAATCCGCCCCGGTTTTGCCGGCCTGGAGCTGGCGCCGGTCATTCCCGCAGCGTGGGATGGCTTCACCGCGACGCGGCGCTTTCGCGGCGTGACCTATCACATCACCGTGCGGCGCGAGGGCCCCGGCAACGCCGTCTCCCTGCGGGTGGACGGGCAGCCTGTGGCGGGGACGGTGATCCCGCTGCCGGCGGCGGGCCAGACCGACGTGGTCGTGGAGGCGGTGTTGCGATAGGGGCGGAATCTCCCTGCAAACTGACATGAACGAAAATAACGTGGGAAGGTGCGAAGGTGTCCAGGTGTGAAGGTGTGAACGTGCCCACGTAAGTGACTCGCTGATTCGCTTTTTCGCAGATTCGCCATTTTCGGAGGAATCCACCTATGCGTTACGGCTATTTCGATGATGAGACGCGCGAGTATGTGATCACCGACCCTCAGACGCCGGTGAAGTGGATCAACTACATCGGGACGCTGGCTTTCGGCGGCTTTGTGGATCATACCGGCGGCGTGGTGTTGTGCAAGGGCGATCCGGCGCTCAACCGCATCACCAAATACATCGCGCAGCTGCCCGACGCTGACTTCAAAGGTGCGACGCTCTACCTGCGCTTCCCCGAAGGCGCGGGCTATCGGGTCTTCTCTCCCTTCTACACGCCGACGCTCGACCCCTATGCGGTTTTTACCTGTCGCGTGGGGCTGGGCTACAATCGCATCATTTCCGAGATGTACGGCATTCGCACGGAGGCCACCATTTTTGTGCCGGAAGGCGGGACGCAGGAACTGCGCCTGGTGCGCGTGACCAACCTGCGCGCTACTCCCGTGGCGCTGGATGCCATTCCCGTGGTGGAATACACCCATCCCGACGCGCTGAAACAGCTCACCAACGCCGATTGGGTGCCGCAGACGATGGTCAGCCGGGTGATTGACGAGGGGGGCGGCTTCAAGACGCTGTTGCAGTACCCCTTCATGACCCGCGATTTCAGGGTGAATTATTTCACGGTGAGCCTGCCGGTCGCGTCCTTCGAGTCCGACCGGGCGCGATTCCTGGGGCGCTATGGGACATGGGCAGCGCCCAAGGCATTGCAGCAGCCTGCGTTGAGCAATTACGAGGCCCGGCGCGGCGACAATATCGGCGCGCTGTTGCTGGCGTTGGGCGAGCTGGCGCCGGGGGAAACGCGCACCTTCGTCACGCAGCTGGGGCAGGCGGCGAGCTTTGAGGCAGCCCGACCCGACATTGCCCGCTACCGGGATCCTGCCGCCGCCGAAGCGGCGCTGGCCGCGTTGGCGCGTTTCTGGGACGGCTACTTGAGCCCTGTGCAGGTGGCGACCCCCAGCGCGGCGATGAATGCCATGCTCAACGTTCATAACCCGCGGCAAGTCTTCGTCACCCTCAACTGGTCGCGGTACCTCTCGCTCTACCAGCTGGGCTTTGGCTCGCGGGGCATTGGCTTCCGCGACACGTCACAGGACGTGATGGGAGCGGTGGTCAGCGCGCCGGAGCGCGTGCGGAATTTGCTGGAGCAGCTCCTCCAGGTGCAGCTGCGGGACGGTTCAGCGATGCATCAGTTCAATCCGCTGACGATGATTGCCAGCCGCGGCGACGCCGAAGAGATGGAAGATCGTCCCAAGTTCTACGGCGACGATCACCTGTGGATCGTGCTGGCGGTGACGGCGTACCTCAAGGAGACGGGCGACCTGGCCTTTCTGGATCAGGTGGTGCCGTTTTACGAGAAAGATAAAGCCGGCGCGCCGCTCGAAAGTGCGACGGTCTGGGAGCACTTGCTCCGCGCGGTGGACTTCACCCGCACGCACGTGGGCGCGCATGGCTTGCCGCTGCTGGGTTTCGCGGATTGGAATGACACGGTGAACCTTCGCGCGGGCGCCGAGTCGCTGTTCAACGCTAATCTCTACGGCAAGGCGCTGCTGGAACTGCATGCCCTGGCGCGCTTCCTGGGCCGGGCGGAGATGGCGGCGCTGTTCCTGCAGCACTACGCGGAGATGGGGGAGCGCGTCAACGCCTGTGCGTGGGATGGCGCCTGGTACGTCCGTTATTTCGACGTGGATGGGACGCCGCTTGGCTCGCACGTCAACGCGCAGGGGCAGATCTACGCCAACGGCCAGAGCTGGCCCGTGATTTCGGGGTTTGCGCCGGCGGACCGGGCGCGGATGGCGCTGGACGCCGTTTATGAGCGCCTCAACACCGCCTATGGGATCAAGCTCAGCGCGCCGGGGTTCGACGGCTTCGACCCGGACAAGGGCGGGGTGACGACCTATCCGCCGGGCGCCAAAGAAAACGGCGGCATTTTCCTGCATGCCAACCCGTGGGTGATCATCGCCGAGACCTTGATCGGGCGCGGCGATCGGGCGTTCGCTTACTACGAGCAGATCAACCCCGCCGCCAGGAATGACCGCATCGAGGTCTATGAAAGCGAGCCGTATGTCTATCCGCAGAACATCCTGGGGGATGAACATCCGCAGTTCGGCCTGGCGCGGAATGGCTGGCTGACGGGGACGGCCTCGTGGATGTATCAAGCGGGTGTACAATACATCCTGGGCGTGCGACCGACGTACACCGGGTTGGAGATCGAACCGTGCATCCCCGCCGCGTGGGAAGGCTTCCGGGTGCGGCGCGTGTTCCGTGGCGCGACCTATGAGTTCGAAGTGCGCAATCCCCGCCATGTCTGTGGGGGCGTGCGGTCGGTGGTGGTGGATGGCGCGCCGCTGGCCGGGCGCGTGATTCCCATCTTCGCGGATGGACGCACGCATGGCGTGGAAGTGGAATTGGGGTAAAGTGCCTTTGAGGCGTGCGGATATCGCTCGGTGAAGGAGGGCAGATGGCAGAGCTGGTATTTTCACTTATGACGTCCGATGTGCCAAATGCCACGATCGAGGCACTGATGCTGGAGTTTCGGGCGCGGACGGGGACGCAGGTACAGCTGCAGCCTCTTTCGTGGGACATAGCGTGGAACGAGATGGTCAAGATCGCGATCTATCGCAGCGGCCCGGATGTTTCGGAAATTGGGGCGACGTGGATGAGCGACCTGGCCGGCATGGGAAGCATTCGTCCCCTCACGATGCCGGAGTTGCGCACGCTGGGTCCGCTTGAGGACTTCATCCCGGCGATGTGGCAGAGCGTGAATCTGCCTAATTCCGACAATATTTGGGGCATCCCCTGGATGATGGACACGCGCTTGCTGTTTTATCGGCGAGACCTGCTGGCGCAGGCGGGCATTGATGAGGCGGAAGCGTTCGTCAGTTTTGAATCGCTGGAGACGACGTTGCGTCGCCTGCAGGAAGCCGGTGTAGAAATCTCCTGGGTGGTGCCAACCCGTCGTAACTGGATCACCCTGCACAACCTGGCGACGTGGGTGTGGGCGCACGGCGGCGATTTCGTCAGCGCGGATGGCAAGACGTTGTTGGTCAACACGCCGGAGGCCCGCGCTGGCTTTCGGGGCTATTTTGGCCTGGGGCGATTCATGCCGCCGCAGGTTCATCACCTCACCACCTTCGAGTCGGATGATTGTTTTGGCCAGGGACGGGCGGCGGTGACACTTTCGGGCATGTGGCTGTGGCAGAATGCCTATCTGACGCCGGAGCTGCGCGCGAACATCGGCATGGTGCTGCCGCCGGGCATCCCTTACGTCGGCGGCTCGTATCTGGTCGTGTGGGAGTACGCCCACAATGTGCGCGACGCCCTCAAGCTCCTCCGCTTTTTGACCGATGCGCGCGCGATGCAGCGGTACGCGCTGGAGATGGGCAAATTGCCGGCGCGTTTCTCCGCGCTTTCGGAGACGCCTGTGCCCTTCAACACGTCGGTTGAGACGCTGGTGCGCCGGTTGGGGGAAGGTCGGTCCTTGCACGGGGTGCCGTTATGGGGGATGATCGAGGATCGGCTGGCAAACACCCTCCGTGACATCTGGCGCGACGTGCTCGAATCGCCGGAAGCGGACATCGAAGCGATTGTGGAGCGCCATTTGCAGGTGCTGACGCGGGGATTGGAATTGACGTTGCGCGGGTGAGCGGCGCGCTGCGAGACCAGGGATCATGCTCTTCCGAAAATAGAGAGCCGTGAGCTGTAAGAAGAGAGCTGCCGCAGTCTCTGCTCACGGCTCCTCCTTCACGACGCACCTCCTCATTCCCGGCGATGCCCTGCCGGGTCATGTCAACTCCTCAGCCAACGCTCGCGCCCGTGTGCCCGTCAGCCAGCGCGTCAAAATTCTTATCTCACCCGCACTGAAGTCAAAGCGCGCCGGGTCGGTTTCAAGACGTCTTCCTTTGGAAGGGCGTAACCTCAAAGGGGTGATGCGTGGTACTTCCGCCAGGGCGCTTTTGCGGTAGAGTGGGAGTGCTTATCATCATGTTGGGGAGAAAGAGCAACCGTGATTCAATTATCAGATCGAGCGAAGGTGATCGAACCATCGGTGACGTTGGCGCTTTCGGCGCGCGCTAAGGCGTTGCAGGCGGAGGGTGTGGATGTATGCGACTTCACGGTCGGCGAGCCGGATTTCAACACGCCGGTGCACATCCGCGAAGCGGCCAAACGCGCGCTGGACGAGGGCAAGACGAAGTACGCGCCGGCGGGCGGCGTGCCGCGCCTCCGCGCGCTCATCGCGGAAAAGCTCCAGCGCGAAAATGCCCTGCCCTATACCGCGGAACAGGTGATCGTCAGCACGGGCGGCAAACAGGCGCTGCTGAATCTGCTCCTGGCCGTGCTGGGACCGGGCGACGAGGCCCTGATTCCCATCCCCTATTGGGTGAGCTACCCGGAGATCGTCAAGCTGGCGCGGGGTGTGCCGCGTTACCTGCCGACCACGGAGGCGACCGACTTCAAGGTCACGCCGGAGCAGCTGGAAGCGGCGATCACTCCCCGGACGCGGGTGCTGGTGCTCAATTCGCCCTCGAATCCTACTGGCGTGCTCTACACGCGCGCTGAACTGCAGGCGCTGGCGGAGGTGCTCGTGAAGCGGCAGGTCGCGGTGCTTTCCGACGAGATTTACGAGAAGTTGCTCTACGATGGCCATGAGCACGTGAGCATCGGCAGCCTGGGGCCGGAGATTTTCGACCTTGCCCTGACGTGCAACGGCTTCAGCAAGGCGTATGCGGCGACGGGATGGCGGCTGGGATATGGCGCCGGGCCGCGCCATGTCATCAAGGCTGCGATTGATATTCAGTCGCACACCACCTCCGGCGCGACTACTTTCGCGCAATATGGCGCCATTGCCGCGTTGGAAGGCCCGCAGGACGCGGTCGAGGCCATGCGCGTGGAATTTGAACGGCGTCGGGATGTGTTCCTGGCGGGGCTACGGGCGCTGCCGGGGCTGAGCTGCACCCAACCGGCCGGCGCGTTTTACCTCTTCCCCAACATCGCCGCGACGGGCCTGGATTCGATGACCTTTGCCTCGCGGTTGCTGGAGGACTATCACGTCGCCATCGTGCCGGGGGTGGCCTTTGGCGCGGATGCCAACGTGCGCTTTTCCTACGCGACGGGCATGGCGACTATCGAGAAGGGCCTGGAACGCCTGCGGAAGTTCATGGCCGCATTGTAGGGGAAAATGTGGAGAGACGCATCAGGCTGGGGATGAAGTCCCCAGCCTGATGTCTTTGATCGTCGCGGCTCCAGGTTTTCAGTCGAGTGCGTGCGCGGCCTCCAGCAACTTTGGTACCTGATAGCCCGAAGCGGCTTCGGCCTCCAGCACCCGGCGGGTGAGATTGTACACCCGCGCGATTTTTTCTGCGGCGGCGGCGGGAGTGCTGTCCGGCTCGCTGAGCGCTTCCACGGTCGTCAGGGTCAGCATCCACCACAACAGCTGTTCCAGCGCTTCTCTGTTGAACCATATCACGCCTTCAAAGCGGTTCACTCCCAGATAGGCCTGGAGGGACTGCTCTTGCAGGAGGGCGCGCAGCAGTTCGTAAGCGCTGTCGCCGGTCTCCGTCTCGGCGGCGGCCAGCCAGGCGCGGTAATTCAGTAACATTTTGACGGTTGTTGCGGCGCGCTGGGCTTCGTCAGCGGCGAGGCCAGCCTCCTGCAGGGCCGCCGCGAAGACCTTCCCCAGCATCCACTCGTCCATCCAGACGGCGGTGATGGCCGCGGCGTTTTCCGCATCCATGATCTGGCCCAGGGGATGGAGGAACAACCAGCCGAGGAGCATCCCTAACACCGCCGGGTCGTCGGATTCCAGGCCCTCGGCGATGGCCGTTGCCGCGCCCAACACCGTCCGCAGTGGTCGCAACCGTATTTCGGCTTGGGTCTCGGCGGCTATTTCCTCGCTTTCGGCGGGGGACTTTTCTACGAGCGAGGACAGCGCGAGGATGGAGGTCAGCTGCTCGCGCACTTCACGGGCGATCGTCTTGGGATTGCCGGGCCCCTGGCTGCTGGTCTTTGTGGCGTTCAACAGATCCAACATCTTGGCTTCGACCTGATCCAGGACGTGCTCCTGATCCTCCGGCTCGGCGTACCGGGCTTCGGCGAGCCAGCGGAAGGCCGGCGCGCTCACCAGCATCCGCAGCGGGGCGTGCAGCGGCTCCAGGAAGAGTTCCCGCAGCGCCTCTTCGATGCTGGGCACGCCGCGACCGCCCAGGTGCGCGGCCAATTGCCCGTAATGCCCCCATTCGTTGTCCTGGACCAGGCGGAAATTGACGAAGACATGCACCTCATAGGCGTGGAGTTCGGTGTAGAAGCCGCGCTCGTGAATCTCGGCGCAGTTGCGGAGGTATTCTAGATTATGGACGGCGTCGCGGAAGAGGACGTACATGTCGCTGCGATGGGGGATGTCCAGCCCATCGGCGATGGTCTTCTGCACGAGGGTCTTCTCGCCGGCAGGATCTTTGATCACGTAGGCGGCGGAGGTGTGAAGCCAACCGCGCGTTTCGGCATAGCGGTTGTGGTAGATCACCAGCGAGTGTTCTTCGCCTGCCTTGTTGGTGTAGGCGAAGACGTTCTCATCCACCTGCCCTTCTGGCGTGTAGTAATCGAAGAGCAGGAAATGCTCCACCTCGGCGAACAGATAGCGTTTGTGGAGCAGCGGGAAGATCTGCTGCTCGTGCCGGGCCACCAGCCAGGGATCGGGATGCTCCTCCCAATAGGCGCGGCGGAATTCCATGCCGTATTTTTCGGCGTAGCCCTCGATCTGCCCGTGACCGAACATCGGCAGGCCGGGGAGGGTCGCCATGAGCGTGCAGATTCCGAAGTATTTATCACCCTTGCCGAACTGATCTACCGCCGTCCTCTCGTCGGGATTGTTCATGAAGTTGACGTAGCGCTTGAGAATTTGCGGGTCGAATTCCAGCGTGTTTTTGATGAGCTGCCGGTATTCCGAGTTCTTCTCGTCGCGCAGCATGTTCATGAAGGCGCTGTTGTAGACGCGATGCATTCCCAGCGTGCGGACGAAGTAGCCTTCCATCATCCAGAAGGCCTCGGCGAGCAGGAGCGTCCCCGGGGACTCCATGGCCACGCGATCCACGACCTCGCGCCAGAATTCCTCCGGCATGGCCGCGTCGAACTCCGCTTTGGTCATGCCGTGTTCCGCGCGCGAGGGGATGTCGCCGCCGGTGCCGGGTTCGGGATACCAGAGCCGCTGATAGTGCCGTTTCGTCAGCGTCATCGCCGCGTCGAAGCGGATGATGGGCGAGCGGCGCGCTACTTCCAGGATGGTCTGGATCACCGCTTCCCGCACTTCGGGCAGCAGATAGTTGAGCTGCGCGGTGTCGTTCCACGGCATGGAGGTGCCGTCGTTGCCGTGATAGATGTAGCGCGTGTCGCCGGTCCAGTGATCCACCCGCTTGAAGACGACGGCGGCGTCGCTGTGGGTGTAGTAGTGATCCTCAAGATAAATGCCCACCCGCGCGTCGTCAGAGAGGTTCTCGCCGTTGAACGTGTAAGTGGGGAAGGGGCTGTACGGCAGCTGGATGAACCAATCCGGGTGCTGGATGACCCAGGTCGAGTCAATGCCCATGTGATTGGGAACCATGTCGCTGCCCATGCGGATCCCGCGTTGCCAGGCGCGGGCCTTGAGCTCATTGTAGGCCGCCTCGCCGCCGAGATCCTCGGCGATGCGGTAATCCAGCAGCGAGTACGCTGACGCCACCGCTTCGGGATTGCCCATGATCTGCTTAATACGCTTGGAGGCCTTGCTGCGTTCCCACAGCCCGATCAGCCACAGCCCGGTGAAGCCCCACCGCGCCAGTTTGTCCAGCTCCGCGTCGGGGACCTGATCCAGGCGGGTGATGGGACGCTGATATTGTTTGGAGAGCTGGTCCAGCCAGACGTAGGTGTTCTTGGCGAGAATGACGACCTGCGGCATCCAATCGCTGTCCGGGCTGAAGGCCTCGAGCTCCAGCTCCTGCCCCTTGAACTCGAAGGGCAGCAGGGCTTCGGGGCCGGGGCCGAAACCGAAGAAGGCCTTGCTTTCCTCGGCGATCAGGTCGAGGCTGCTCAGGAGCCGGTAAAGATAGCTGCCCAGCAGCGGCGCCCAGCGGCTGCGGATGAATTCCAGCTGCGCTTCCAGGGAGTTCGGCGCGTTGCGGATGGGCGCGAGGAGCATGTCCACCAGATTTTCGTTGTCCGGCCCGAAGGGCGGCTGCGTGTCGAAGAAATCGTGCAGGCCGCCGATGATCTCGGAGTAGGCGGGGTAGGCTTCCAGGGGGGCGTCATCGAAGAGCTCCAGGAACGGCGAGCGGGCGGGATTGATGTTGCTCATCCACAGGAAGAGTACTTCCTCGAGGACGACTTCGCGGTGCGAGACGCCGCCGGTTTCGCCGGCGAGATACTCCTCCGCATCGAGCGCGCCGCGGTACACGGCGGTCGGCGGATAAGTCTGGACGAACGTCGCCAGGACGGCGTCGAGGGTCTCTTTCCCCAGGCGCTCCTCCAAAAAGGCCAGCGCCTCTTTCATGACGCGCGGCGCGCGCTCCTGCTGGTACAGGTCCACGGTGTGATGCAGGATCTCGTCAATCAAGCCCATGGCGTTGAGCTGCCCGGCGCGCACTCCTTGTTCAGGGAAGGAAATCAAATCTCGCTGGGCGTTGAGTTTCTGGGCCAATTCCCGCGCCGCGTGGAAATTGGCAAACACGACGTTACCATCCAGCGCGAAGAGCGTATCCTCGACTTGATAGTGCTCGCGCGCGGCGCGTGAAATGTGGAATTCGCGCAGGCATGGGTTCACTGGCTGATTGGCTGACATGGCTGCTCCTTTTGAGGTGATGATGGTCCCCGGCACCCTGGTGTGCGGGGAGCGATTGCCGCAAGTTCAATCTCAAGTAGATCCCAGGCGCAAGCGTGTGCCCCTGGACGCCGGCGACTTAATGCTGAAACAGGAAGACGACCATGCTGAGAATCATGCTGAGTAGCAAGATAATGGTAATAACGGCAAATATGATTTGTGAGGTTTTCCCGCGTTTTGAGTTCATTCTACCACCTGTTTCTGGGTTAGATGGGAGACTGCCGCTCCCATGATGGCTCCATTATAGCACAATTTGGCCACAGCGGCGCGAGGCGGCTCGACGCGAAGTTTGCGTTTCATCCCGGGCGTGGTATGATGGGCGCTGCGGATTATGGCCGCCAGGCCCACTGATCCGTGAAAGAAGGATCGTGCAACATCATGTCTCGTTGGGTACGTCTGTTTGAATGGTTGATCTTGGCTGGACTGTTGGTACTGGTCGTTTTGGGAGCGCGCACCTGGGTTGAAGGCGCTCCCCATGTGGCGCTTGTTACGGTGACCCCCTCACAGGCGCCGACCGTGCCCCCTACGGCAACGCCGACGGCGATTCGCATTCCTCCGACATGGACGCCGACCCCGACGGCGACGCGCACGCCGCGTCCGACGTCAACTCCCTCCCCTACGCCAACACCTACCGTCACGCCGACGCCCGCCCCCCTGGTCCTGCCGCCGCCCGCCGTCATCATTTCCGGTACCGCCGTCGTGACTTCGACGCTGCCGCAACCTGAGCCGCTTCCCCTGGTTCAACAGCCGAAGGGCACCATCAACATTCTCCTGTTGGGCATGGATCGCAGCGGCGGCGAGCAGGTAGCGCGCACCGACGTCATGATGATCGTCTCGATCTTCCCCGATATTCCCTCGGCGAGCATGATCTCGATTCCGCGAGACTATTACGCCTGGATTCCGACGTGGGGGCTCGATAAGATCAACACGGCGTTCCTGCGGGGCGTGAAGAACCACTATCCCGGCGGCGGGCCGGGGCTCGTCAAGGCGACCATCGAGTACAACTTCGGCATCCCCATCCACTATTACGCCATGGTGGATTTCAACAGCTACCGGCAGATCGTGGACGCTGTCGGCGGGGTGGATGTGGTCGTCGAGTGCCCCTTCCACGACACATACCCCGACGCGGAGGCGCCTGCGGGGCAGAGTGACATTGACCTGGAGCCGGGCGTCCATCACCTGGATGGCAAATATGCGCTGTGGTATGTGCGCTCGCGGTGGAACACGTCCGATTTCGATCGGCATCGCCGTCAGCAGCAGGTGCTGCGCGCCGTGCTGCAGCAGGCGCTGACGCAGAATCTCATCCCCCGCATTCCGGATCTCTGGGGCGTGTATCAGGACGCCGTGGAGACGGATCTCAAGCTTCCCGATATGATCTATCTGGGGTCGGTAGCGTCGCGGCTGGACATGCGCGACATCAAGAGCCGCTTCATCCGCGGGTCAACTTTGCTCACTTCATGGACGGCGCCGAACGGCGGGGCGGTCCTGGTGCCCAACTATGAGAACATGCGCACTTTCATCGCCGAGGCGGCTCAGCCGCCGGTGACGAGCCGGGCCTCGCAGCGCGCTTTCCGCGTCGTCGTGGCCAACGGCACGGGGAACGCGGGATGGGGATATGTGGCCGCCTATCGCCTGGGCCTGGAAGGCTTCGAGGTCGTGACGGTCGAGGAGGCGCCGGGCACGGCGCGTACCACGGTCATCAACTACATGACGACGAGCAAGGGCTCTCCCGTCGGCAAGCTGCAGCAGCTCTACAAGCTGCAGGCGGAGGACGTCATTGCCCACCCCACGGAGAACAGCGAGGTGGACTTCCGGGTGACGCTTGGCTGGAATTATGATCCCTGCCACGGGACGACGACGGCCAGCTGGCGCGTGACCCCTACTCCCGCTCCTACACCCACGCCGACGCCCGAAGGACAGCCCTGATGAAGGCGGATGGACGCCGGCGCGGCCCTGCCTGAGTCCTCCACGCCGCCGCTGCCTGCCGTGCGGCGTGCGCGCCGTCGTTTTCTGGCTCTCGGCGGCGTGATTTTGCTGGTCGCTTGTGGCTTGCTCGTGGGCCTGTCCTTCTACGCCATGCAGGTAGAGCCGGAATGGCTGGAAGTGCACACGGTGGATGTCTTCTTGCCGGAGCTTTCCCCGCTCCACGAGGGTCTCACCCTGGTGCAGCTCACCGATCTCCATTTGGGCCCCGACGTGACCGCCTCCTATCTGCAGCGTGTGGTGAAGCAGACCAACGCGCAGTCTCCCGATCTCATCGTGCTCACCGGGGACTTTGTGAGCCAATCCGCCAGTTACAGCCGTGCGGCGGCGGAGATCCTCGCTGACCTGCGGGCACCGTATGGCGTCTTTGCCGTGCTGGGCAATCATGATGTGTGGGTGGGGGCAGATGAGGTCGCGGCGCGGCTCACCGAGGTGGGCATCACCGTGCTGCGGAATGACCGCGTGCAGCTCTTTCCCCGAGGCGAGCCTCTCTGGCTGGTGGGCATCGAAGACGCCGGCGCACTGGATTGCGGCGCGGGGGGTCTGGAGCCGGGTCTCTGGAGTGAGCAACAGGCTGCGGTGACGCGCTTGCTTGCCGATATCCCGTCTGCTGAGGCGCGGATTCTGCTGGTGCATGCCCCCGATTTCGTCACGCTTCTGCCCGCCGGGCGCCTCGATCTGGTGCTCTCAGGACACACCCATGGCGGGCAGGTACGGTTGCCGCTGATGGGCGCGCCCATCGTTCCCTCGTGTGAGGGGCAGAAGTATGCCGGCGGTTGGGTTCCCGGCTCGCCGCCGGTTTATGTCAGCCGGGGGATTGGTCTGATCGCGCCGGCGGTGCGCTTCAACTGCCGGCCGGAACTGCCGGTGCTCCGTTTGCGGCGCGCGGTGGAATGAGGCTCGATTATGCCAGGCTGGGGATAGCAGAATCCCCAGCCTTTGCGTTCTTGTGGTTCGAGCTGTTCCCCGCTCAGGGATTCGTGGTATAGGCGCCGCCGCACATCTCGAAGTGCGCCAGATGTTCGGCTTCGGTTTCGGCGAACAGATGGCTGCCGTCGTTCTTGTTGCAATCCACCATGAAGAAATAATACGGGGTCTCCGCCGGGAAAGCAGCGGCTTGAATGGCGGCCGCGCCGGGGCTGGCGATCGGGCTGGGGGGCAGCCCCAGGGTGCGGTACGTGTTGTACGGCGAGGCGACCTCCAGATCCACAAAATAGATCACCCGTTTCCACCACGTGCCTTCCTCAGGACGGTAGCCCAGCGCATATTGGACCGTCGGGCAGGCGGCAAGGGGCCAACCGTCGCGCAGGCGGTTGAGATAGACACCCGCGATGACGGGGCGTTCGGCGTCTAGCACCGCTTCGCGCTCCACGATGGAAGCCAGGGTGATGCCCTCGAAGAGGCTCAGCCCCCGCTCGGCAAAGCCCTGCTGAATTTCGGGCGTCACCTGCCGGCTGAAATTCTCCAGCATCCGCTCGACCAGGTCATAGGCGGTGGGGGATTGCGGCAGCCGATAGGTGTCGGGGAACAGAAAGCCTTCCAGCGTGCCCGTCACCGGGATCTGCGCCAGGAAGTCGAAGCGCGTGACGAGGTCGCTCTGCGCCCAACCGGTCTGCGTCAGCTGCAGGAACGCCTGTGGGTCTATTCCCGCGTCCGCCGCGACGAGGACGGCGACCTCCTCGAGCCGCTTGCCTTCGGGAATCGTCACCTGGATGTCGGGGGCGGCGGCGTTTTGCAGGGTGCGCGCGATTTCGGGGATGGTCATGGCGGCGTTCAGGGTGTAGCTCCCCGCCTGGATGCCCGCGTCCAGGCCTTTGTATTGCACATAGCGGCGGAAGAGCTCGGCGTCGGTGATCAACCCCTCACGTTGGAGGCGGTTGGCGATGGCTTGGGTGCTTTGCCCCGGTTCGATGACGAAGGTGACCGGCGTGGTATCGTCACTGGCGGGCTGATCCAGGGCCTCACTGTGGCTTTCGATGTAAAGGCCGAGGTAGGTAGATTCCAGGGAACATCCCAGGAGCAGCAGCGTGGCGAACAAGCTCACGAGGATAAAAAAGGTACGGTGTCTCATAGGCTCCTTCAAAAATCAGCAAATCGGCAAATCAGAAAATCGGCAAATATCAAAATCACTTGCATGACCTATGTACCGCGAACTTCAGTTCGCTCTCAGGCCGTTATTTTCATTCGCGGTGGTGTGCCGCAGGCTCGTGACAACTCCTTCTCGGAAAATAGGCGAGTCAGCGAAAAAGCGAGTCAGCGAATAGAATACGTTCACACGTGGACACATTCACACCTGGGCACGTTCGCACGTTCGCACGTTCGCACGTTCGCCCCTTCATGCTTCTTCATCCCGAAGATGATCCAGATAGCCCTGGAGGATGATGGCGGCGGCGATGGCATCTACGGAACGTTTTTCCGACCGGCGGCGTCCCTGCGCCTGGAGCAATTCTTCGGCTTCGACGGTCGTGAGGCGTTCGTCCCAGAATATTACCGGACGTTCGACGGCCTGCTCCAGCGCAGCGCCGTAATCGCGCGTCCACGCGGCGCGTTGCCCTTCGGTCCCATTCATGTTGAACGGCAGCCCGATGACCACGGCGCCGACCTCGTGCTGCTGCACGAGCGCGGCGACGTGCGCGAAATCGGCGGCGCGGGAACGGCGCTGAAATACTTCCAGGGGGCGGGCGAGAGTCCCGGTTGCATCGCTGAGCGCGACGCCGATGCGACGATCTCCAAGGTCCAGGGCCAGGGTACGCATAGTCTATGGCAAAATGGGAGTCAACCGCAGGTCGTTCAGGGGGTCCACTGCACCGGCGCGACCTCGAACTGCGTCCGCATCTCCATCCAGGGGATAAAGGGGAACCATGCCGGTGTGAGGGTGATCTCCGGCGGCTGCGCCAGCGGGAGGGTCTTGCTCAGCGCTGCGCCGGCCTCGGCGAGGCGCAGCCCGCGGATCTCGCGGCGGGCCGTCTCCAGGTCCAGCGAGGCCGTCGCCAGGCCGTGCGCGGTCACATAGAACGTGAACCGTCCGGGGCCGACGTCCTCTTCGGCAGATTCCCCCACCTCGAAGCGCATGTCCGTGAGGGTGTAGCCTTCGGGGAGGGCCTGCGCGAGTTGCCGGTACGCCACTGCCTGGACGTCCTGCGCTCGCACGGCTTCTCCCGTGATCAACAGCCGCAACGACAATCCCAGCACGTCGCTTTGTTCGCCGGCGAGATGGGTGTAGGCCTCTTTGGGCACGGCTTGAATGGTGAGGTTCTGGCGAGGCAGGAATTCCCCCGGCTCCAGATAAGCGCCTTGCACCAATTCCTCATAGGCCACGTCGAGCACCTGTTGCGCGGCGATACTCCACACGCGCTCCTTATCGGCCTCGGTGACTGTCGTGACGATCTGGCTCTGGGCGCCGCCGATCGGCTCGGGATTGGTCACCTTGAGCGCGAAGCCGGCCACGCCTTCGACGAAGTTGATCTGGTACGCATCTACATTGCCGCGCGGGCCTTCCTCCGTCGCCTCGATGGGAGCGCGTTCCTGTCCCAGCGGCGGCACCGTGATCTCCTCGGTAGTGAGGAAGCGCACGGGATAGGAGCCGCTGGAGGTGCGAACGAGCGTCCCTTTGGGGACGCGGTAGGGTTGCCCGAGCAGATTGGAGAAGACGACATAGCCCGTGGCCTTGCCGGAGAAGGCGTAGCTCTGGCCGGTGGGACGCACCTCGGCATAGCTCTCAAATTCGTCGCCGATGCGCCGCGAGGGAATGACATTGCGCTGCAGGTCTACCTCTTTGAGATCCGGATCCACCGACACGGGCACGATCAGGCTGAAAGTGCGACTTTGCGGCGTCAATTGCACCTTCGCCGAAGGGACCAGCAGGAAGGTGAAGCCGACCAGCACGCCCAAAACTACCAGGACCACCAGCCCTTCCAGGAGCCATTGCCACCCATGGCGACGGCGGGGGAGGGGCAGCTCGCGCGGTTGCGGGTCTTCCGCCCAGGGGGGGCGGACTTGCGGCTGAGGGCGTTGCGGGCGACGCTGCGCCGGAAAGCGCCGGCTTTGCGCTATCGCCGCGCGGGCAGCTTCCTCGCTGGGGAAGACGACGAATCCCGCTTCCCGCGCCAGGGGACGCCGTTCCGGGTCTTCCACGACCATGGCGACGTCTAGTTCCTCTTCCAGACTGGCGCGGGCGAGTATCTCGAAGTCCAGCGGCGCACGCCATCCCTTGTCCGAAACTTCCCAGGGCAGCACCAGGAGCAGCTGTTTGACGGTCGCCCGGCGCAACAGTTCTCGCACCGTATAACGATCGTCGGTCGGCGCAATCTGCAGGACTGCGAAATTTGGTTGTTCTTCCATCGGGGGGCAGTATGCCACAACTTGGGGATTTGCCAAGTTCGCCATCGAAAGGCCAAAAGCATAGAATTTGCGCTTCTGATGCCATCTGCTATTAAATTTGTTTTCGCCCGCACGTGAGGAACTCAACGGCTACGACGGCGGGGAGCCGTGGCAGTAGGTGCGGGTTCGGGCTTCGTGGGTTGACCCGTGTTACGCAGGTTGACGAGCTTGTTCAACATGTCGAACCAGAACGACGCTCCCAGATTCAAGGACAAAATAGTGAGCAGCCATCCGCCGACCTTAGACAGCCAGCCCAGGCTGCTTTGGGGTATCAGGAGGGGCTGCGCCTCTTTTTCGGTGGGCCAACCGATCGGCAGTCGTAAGGCCGACAGTTCGGTGAGGTATTGATCAATCTGGGTGAGCGGCGCGGTGGTGGTGAAGGGGCTCGTGGCAGTAGGCGAAATCGTGGTGGTGATCGTCATTGCACTCGCGTTGCCTAACGTCATGCTGACCGTCTCGGTGTTCTGCACGGTGACTTCTTTCGTGGCTTCGACGCGCTTTTCGGCGGCGGTGACGACGGCCTCGCGCAGGGTGGGGTCGCGGTAAAGCGCGTTGGCGAGGGTAATCGTATCCACGTTGAGCGCGAGGGTAACGACCGTGGCGACAATCAGTGTGATGAGCTGTAATTTGCGCTTATACCAGCCCGAAACTCGCTCCATGGTGGTGTTGAACCACGCTTCCAGGTTGGTCTCGAAGCGATCGAGGCTGCCTTGGGCATCGTCAATCAGCGTCAGCAGCGCCTGTCTGGCGGGGAGGTGCTCTGGCAGTTTCTCCACGGTGGCGCGGATGGCGTCGAGCTCTGAGGGGGGAGTGTCGGCGGTGAGACGTCGCTTCAGCCAGTCGGTGAATAGCTCACCCAGCGGCTTTTGGGTGACGGGAGCTGATTCTGCTTGCCGGGTCTCGGGCTTCAACAGGCTGATGATCGCCTTGGCGAAGGTCGCTGAGGGGATATACGAAGGGCCGCCCCGTCCATCCAGCGCTGTGAATTCATACCCTGCCGCGCGTTGGGGCAGGGACGCCTTGCTCGCTCGCAGGCGGTTGGCGCGCGTTTCGAGGCGCGTTTTCTTGCGCTGGTTGTAAGCTTTGTCGAACGTTCCCTGGCGAAACAGGCCTTTGATCAGGCTGTGGTCGTAGAATTTTGCGGCGAGCTCGATCTGATCCTCGTATTCCCCGATCAGCATTTGCTTGATAGCAGTTTTGAGAGTTGCTGCGCGCATTTCCCAGATTTGCGCGATGCCTTCGTTGATAGCGGTGACGATGAGGCTCAGGAGGAAGTAGATCAACGCCAGACCAATGCCGACTTCGATCATCTGCAAACTGACCATGGGGGGCCTCCTTCGAAAATAGAGATCAGCGGGTCAGCAGTCAGCGAATCAGCGAAAAAGCGAATCAGCGAAAAAAAATCACTTGCGTGACAAAGGTATCGCCACTGACTGAAAAACGGAAAATTTCCTGGCGACCCTTGAAGATTGAGTATCAACTTTTTCCCCCTATTCCCTGACCCCTTCCCCCCCGCGCTGCGCGGGGGGAAGGGGAAACCTTTTTTGTGGTTTTTTGCAGGCGGGCGCAGCCCGCCTGCAAAAAACCTTTATTTTTTCTCCCCCTCCCCAACGGCGTCTACGCCGTTGGGGAGGGGGCAGGGAGTGGGGCAAAAGCTACAGGCCACAAAGGTTCCTTCATCGCCGTCTGGCTACCTGCGCCAGGCTGAACAGTTACCGCACATTTTCATGCCTGGATAGTGTGCGCCAGCACATGGCGTCTCCCCTGAAAATAGAGATCAGTGAGCCGTGAAAAGAGAATCGTCGCGGTTTCATCTCACGACTCCACCTCTCACGACTCACATTTTCGTGCTTCCACAGGGTGTGGCAGCCAGTGTGTCTTTGTTGCGGCGGATGACGGTCCCGGCGTCAGGCTCGCAGCGCTGCTTTTACCAATTCCCCTACCGCGGCAAGCGCCTCATCGAGTTTGCCGACGTCGCGTCCGCCGGCCTGCGCCATGTCGGGTCGCCCGCCGCCGCCGCCGCCCACGCGCTGCGCCACCTGTCTGACCAGGGTACCGGCATGGATGCCGCGCGCGTTCAGCTCCTTCGTCGTCGCGGCGATGAACAGCGGCTTGTCTTCGATCACCGTTCCCAGCACGATGACGCCGCCCTTCATCTTATCCCGGAACCAGTCGGCCATCTCGCGGAGCGTCTCGACATCGGGCGCAGTGACGCGCGCTGCCAGCACTGGCACGCCCTCCACTTCGACGACGCGGCCTAGCAGGGTCTCGAAGTCGGCCCGCGCCAGCTGGCGGTGTAATTGCTCGACTTCTTTGTGCGCGGCGTGGAGGTCTTCCAACAATCGCTGGACGCGCTGCGGCGTTTGTTCGGGCGTCGTCTCCAACGTCGCGGCGATTTGTTCCTGCCGCGCGCGGAGGGCCTGGCACATTTCCAGCGCGCCTCGTCCGGTCACCGCTTCGATGCGGCGGATGCCCGCGCCGATGCCGCTCTCCGAGACGATGAGGAAGGGGCCAATGTCGCCCGTGCGGGTGACGTGGGTGCCGCCGCACAATTCCTGGCTGTAGGGCGCCTCCGGCTCGCCGACGCGCAACACGCGCACGACATCCCCGTATTTTTCGCCGAAGAGCGCGATCACGCCCTGGCCGAGCGCGTCGCGGTAGGCTTCCTGGCGCGCTTCGACGCGGTAGTTGGCGAGCACGGCCTCGGTGACCAGCCGTTCGAGTTCCGCACGCTGTTCGGCCGTCAGCGGCTTCTCGAAGTTGTAGTCGAAGCGCAGTCGCTCTGGCGCTACCAGCGAACCGGCCTGCGCGACGTGACTGCCGAGGACTTGCCGCAGCGCGTGATGCAGCAGATGGGTGGCGGTGTGATTGCGGCGGATGTCCCAGCGACGCGCCGCGTCCACGCGCGCGGTCGCCCGATCGCCCACTTTGGGACGACCGCGCACCACATGGCCGATGTGGACGATCAGCCCTGCCTGCGGGCGTTTCATGTCGGTGACCTCGACTTCCCAGTTGGGGCCGACGATGCGCCCCGTGTCGCTCACCTGTCCGCCGGATTCCACGTAGAAGGGGGTAGCGGCCAGCACCAGCTCCACGTCCCGGCCCTCAAGTGCGGTGTCCATCACGGCGTCGCAGGCGAGCAGGCCCACCACCTCGGCCTCTACTTCCAGCGGGCCGTAGGGGTCATAGCTCAACGGCTCGGGGTGGAGGGATTCCACGGCTGCCGCCAGTTCCGCATAGAGGCGGGCGCGGGAATCCTCCTCCATTTTGAAATCGCCGGCGGCGCGAGCGCGAGCACGCTGCGCCTCGCGGGCGGCGTGATAACCCGGCTCGTCCACGGTGAAGCCCTGTTCCCCCGCGATGTCTTTGGTCACCTCCAGGGGCAGGCCCAGCGTGTCATGGAGGAAGAAGGCATCGCTGCCGGGGATGTCGGTCTTGCCGATGGCTTTCCGGCTCGTCATGATCTCGTCGAGGCGCGCGAGGCCCTGATCCAGCGTGCGCAGAAAGCGCTCTTCCTCGCCGGTGAGGGTCGCCATGATGAAATCGGCGCGCTGCGGCAGTTCCGGGAATTGATGGCCCATCATTTCGATGACCAGCTGGGCCAGCTCGGCCATGAAGGGGCGGGTGAAGCCTAGACGTCGCCCAAAGCGGACGGCGCGGCGCAGCACCATGCGCAGCACGTAGCCGCGGCCCTCATTGGCGGGCAGCACGCCGTCGCCGATGAGGAAGGTGCAGGCACGGGTATGGTCGGCGATCACCCGGTAGGCGGTGAATTCGGCCTCACGTTCGGCGTCGGTCTGTCCGGCGAGCGCCTGGGTCTTCTGGATGATGGGCCAGAAGAGGTCGGTGTGATAGTTGGATTCCACGCCCTGGAGGAGTGCCGTGAGCCGCTCGAAACCCATGCCGGTGTCCACGTGTTGGGCGGGGAGCGGCTCCAGAGTGTAGTTGCCCCGGTTGTTGTATTGGATGAACACGAGGTTCCAGATTTCGGTGAAGCGGGTGCAGTCGCCGTTGACGCGGCAGACGTGTCCGGGCACGCCGCGTTTGTTGCAGGCCTCGGGGCCACGGTCATAGTGGATTTCGGAGCAGGGGCCGCAGGGGCCGGTGTCCCCCATTTCCCAGAAGTTGTCTTTGCGCCCGAAGGCGAGAATGTGCTCGGGCGCGATGTCGGTCTCGGAGCGCCAACATGCGGCGGCTTCCTCGTCGGTGCCCAGCTCGCCTTGATCGTCCTTGAAGATGGTCGCCCACAAGCGGTCTTTCTCCAGGCCGTAGACGCGGGTGAGTAAGTCCCAGGCCCAGCCGATGGCTTCCTTTTTGTAGTAATCGCCGAAGGACCAGTTGCCCAGCATCTCAAAGAAAGTGTGATGGGTGCCATCGCGCCCCACATCGTCGAGATCATTGTGTTTGCCGGCGACGCGCATACATTTTTGCGAATCAGCGGCGCGGGTGTAAGGGCGCGTCCCCGTGCCCAGGAAGACGTCCTTGAATTGGTTCATACCGGCGTTGGTGAACAAGAGGGTGGGATCATCTTGCGGCACGAGACTGGCGCTGGGCACAATCGTGTGGCCCCGCTGGGCAAAATAATCCAGGAAAGCCTGGCGAATCTCGGCGCTGGTCAATTTCTGGGTCATGGGTCATTTCCTCCGCGGCTACGGGCAGTCGAGACGGTGTTCGACCGTCGTGAGTGCGATTGTAACTAAAAGAAGGCGCGTGTCAACTGGAGAAGGGCTCGGGCCGTCCATGCCCTGGCGCCGCTTCAGCCTTCAGGGGATCGGGGATATAATGAAGTGTGAACGTGCGAACGTGTCCAGGTGCCCACGTGCGAACGTAAGTAACTCGCCTTTTCGCTTTTTCGCTGATTCGCCCATTTTCTGAGATGCCATGTGCTGGCACACACTATCCAAAAATGAAAATGTGCGGTAACTGTTCAGCCTGGCGCCAGGTAGCCAGACGGCGATGGATGGACCTTTGTGGCCTGTAGCTTTTGCCCCACCCCCTGCCCCCTCCCCAACGGCGTCTGCGCCGTTGGGGAGGGGGAGAAAAAATTGGGTTTTTGCAGGCGGGCTACGCCCGCCTGCAAAAACCCACAAAAAAAAGTTCCCCTTCCCCCCGCGCCGCGCGGGGGGAAGGGGCCAGGGGATAGGGGGTAAAAGTTGATGCTCAATCTTCAAGGGTCGCCAGGAAATTTTCCGTTTTTCAGTCAGTGGCAGTACCTTTGTCACGCAAGTGATTTTTTCGCTGATTCGCTGACGGCTGACTCGCTGATCTCTATTTTCGAAGGAGACGCCATGTGCTGGTGCACACCATCTAAGGATGATCGCGTCAAGAAGCCCGTAATGATGGGAAAGGAGGCTTCCTGGAAATTCATTGAGGTTAGCCAGTGGGTGCAAAGCCCACCTACCCAAAGCCTAGCCCGCAGGGTAGTAGGGAACTCC